>Ga0315268_10005393_pt1 | contig 13751 bp, 12 predicted proteins | sample C1_top_MG_FD_204535 | JGI IMG/M metagenome (GOLD analysis project Ga0315268, IMG submission 204535) | Sediment microbial communities from Yellowstone Lake, YNP, Wyoming, USA - C1_top | ecosystem: Environmental > Aquatic > Freshwater > Lake > Sediment | place: USA: Wyoming | collected 2017-08-01 | reverse complement strand
ATAGCGCATTGACAATGGTGTTCCTCAGCACCTTTTACATCTTGGTCTTTTGGTGGCGCAAGTGGCCGTGGAAGGTATTGCTGGTAACACTGATCATCGGTCTGCTCAGCTTTGGCCCGTTCTTATACCTGGACGCGATCACCATCGCACCCGATCTGATCACCAAACAGATGCACGCTTTCCCCAACGTCACACGCATTATTCAGACAGTGCTGTATCGTCAGGCGTTTGTTGACACCATCGCTTTTCAGATGGCGTGGATCATGACCACCGGCAGCGATTTGCATAGCTTGGCCGGGGCGCAAGAGTTTCGCAATTATCTGAATAGCACACTGCCGGTCGCGCCGATTTTCGCTGTCTTGGGCGTGATGATCGCCGCAGGGCTGGGCTGGGCACTCTGGCGGGCCGCCCGTAGATGGAGCGACGCGCAGGCCAGGGCTGGGTTTATCGTTGCAATGGGGATTGTCTTCCCGATTCTCTTGTTTGTCTGGCATAGCACGCCGGTCTATCCGCACTATTTCATCTTGCTTTATCCGTGGCCGTATGTGATAGTGGCGCTGCTGTTGGCCTGGTTGGTGCAACGGCGTCCGAATTGGCGCGTGGCATGGTGGGGTAGGGCGCTGATCGCCGTGATCGCCGCGGCGCAGATGTATGGCTACGTGTCCATTTTGCATTTCGTCGCCGGGCGCAACACACCGGGCGGCTATGGCACACCAGTCGGGTTGACTCTGCGAGCGGTCTATTCTGCCGAGCAGATGGCACGCCAGTTGAACGGCACCATCCTGGTGATGGCAGATGGCGATAACGTGGAAGCTGACGAGGTCGCTTCGATATGGGACGTGTTAGCTGACCCGGCGTTGGCGCCGCGAGTGGTGGACCGGCGGCAGGCTGCCGTCTACCCGGCTTTGCCAGCGGCGATTGTCTATGCACCGAACAAGACGGTGGAAGAGCGGGGCACCAATTGGCCGCTGCGCCCGGGCGAGGGCGAGTACGACTTTTCGAGGTGGCCGGGCGGTGATGCACTGGCGGTGCAAGGTTTGATGCCCGTCGGGCCTGACCGCTGGGCGAACGGTGTGCGCTTGCTCAGCGCACAGCCTGCCGGTGCGCTGAGCCCCGGCGGCACACTACACTGGCAGTTGACCTGGTGTGTGAGCTCGCTTGCCTCGTCTGGCGCGGACTATCACTGGTTCAATCACCTGGTGAACGCAGAGGGCAAGCGGGTCGGGCAGATGGACGGCGTTGGATTCCCGGCGCGCAGTTGGCGCGCGGGAGATATAGTCGTCGCGTGGTTCGATGTCCCCATCGCACCCGACGCCGCGCCGGGTGGATACAAGATGCGTGTCGGGATGTATACCTTTCCTGATATTAAGGGGGTGCCAGTCGTGGATGCATCGGGCAAGCCGGTGGCAGATTTTGTCCAAGTCGGGCCAATCGAGATCAAGTGAGGTGTGCCTTTTTCATCTTCCCAAAGGCTGACGCTTCGCTCACGCGCAGCGCAAGGCATGTGGGCAAGTTGTACCTTGCGCTCGATTGTAGTTATGGTAGAATTGCCTGCCGTTGCCCGTTGCCGAAAATCGTTGCTTTTTGCTAATGGGCGTGTTATAATTTGTACCGTTCAAGATAGGAGGCGTAGCCTTGCTTCACGATTTTGCGTTCGTCGGAGTTTTCTTCCTCGTTGCCATCGCACTAGCAGGTGGCCCTCTCATTCTAGCTTGGCTGATTCGACCGGCCAAGCCTAATCCCATCAAATCATCCACTTATGAGTGTGGCGTAGAAACCTTCGGGGATGCGTGGGTACAGTTCAAAGTTCAGTATTATGTCTATGGTCTGGTATTCGTCGTGTTCGACATTGAGACCATTTTCCTGTTCCCGTGGGCTGTCGCATACAGTCAACTTCCCTTGTTTGCTGTGCTAGAGATGGTCCTGTTTATCTTGATTTTGACCGGCGCTCTAGTTTACGCATGGCGCAAGGGAGACCTCGAGTGGGTCTAGTTTTCCAAGCTATATGGCGTTAGCCCCGCGTCCAGGTTTGGTCGTCGGGGCGTTTGTTGTGAGCAAGTCTCTGATCCTTATGGAGTGCGTGGAATGAATGTGGTCAATGATCCTTTTACCTGGGCAGGCAATGTGATTGCCCAGTGGCTCGGCGGATTTCTGCCGCCGGTCGGCGTGGACGTGACGATGATGGTGTTGCGCGCCGGTGTTTTAGGCGTCTTTGCCCTGGTGATGTTTATGGTCATGACGTGGATTGAGCGCAAGGGCGTTGCGCGCATCCAAGACCGCATCGGCCCGAATCGCGCTGGGCCATTTGGTCTGCTGCAACCTATCGCGGATGGCGTCAAGGCGCTGACGAAGGAAGACATCACGCCGGATCATGTCGACCGCGTTGTATTCAACGCGGCGCCCATCCTTAGCTCGGTGGCGGCGATGATTGTCTTTGCCGCCATCCCATTTGGGCCGGGGCTAATTGGCGCCGATATGAACATTGGCATCTTTTATATTCTGGCAGTAGGCGGGCTGGGCATCATTGCGATCTTGATGGCGGGCTGGAGCTCGAATAACAAGTATGCCCTGCTGGGCGCGTTCCGCGTGGTCGCACAATTGGTCAGTTACGAAATACCGCATGTGCTTTCCATCGTGGCTGTCGTGATGCTGGCTGGCTCCATGTCCATGATCACCATCGTGGAAAAGCAGCCCGTGTGGTTCCTCTTTGTCCTGCCGGTATCGGCGCTCATTGTCTTGTTCTCCGGTATGGCCGAAATTGGCCGCAGCCCGTTCGATTTGCTGGACGCCGAGTCCGAGATCATTGCTGGACACCACATCGAATACAGTGGGATGAAGTTTGCCTTGTTCTTCTTGGGTGAGTACGTCCATGCGTTTGCTGTGTCCTGCATTGTAGCCGCGCTCTTCTTGGGCGGATGGAGGGGACCGAATATCTTTGGGTTGACGGTACCCTACTTGTGGTTTTTCATCAAGGCTATCTTGGTGTTCAACGTAATGGTGTGGGCGCGCGGGACGCTGCCCCGCTTGCGGATTGACCACCTGATGGCTTTTAACTGGAAGTTCCTTGTCCCACTCTCGCTGGTTAACCTGATCGTCGTCGCCGTGGCGGATCGCTTGGCGCAGGCCGGGGGCTTGGCAGCTGGCACGTGGCCGTGGGCGCTGGTGATGCTGGTGTTCAACCTGGCCATGCTCGTCGTGGCGTTGGCGCTAGTGGGCTGGGCTGGGCAGCGCGCTCGGCGTGCGGCAGAGCCACGGGAGATGCCAGAGGTCGAGACGCACGACGAGGCACACGACGCAGAACATGCGCCGATTGCAGCCGGAGCGCATTGATTGATTCGGGGACCTGTTTTATCGATCCCGCTTCGCTTTGCTGCGGGGACCTTCGGGAAAACAGGTTTCTGAGGACAGCGGAGTTGCATATGACCACTCTCCAGGTAATGTTTATCCTGCTCGGCTCGATCACTCTGGCGGGCGGGTTGTATACCGTTACGGCGCGGAACCTGTTCCATGGGGCGTTGGGGCTGATTGTTGCCCTGGCTGGCGTGGCGGCACTGTATGCGCTGCTGGAGGCCAGCTTTCTGGCGGCTGCCCAGGTGGCGATCTATATTGGCGCCATCGCGATCATGATCATTTTTGCGGTGATGTTGACGCGCGGAGTGATGGGCGCGTATCCGGTCAAGGACTTGTGGTCTCTTGCGGTCTCGTCTATTGGAACTGTGCTGCTCTTGGCGGTTCTTCTGGTGACGTTGTTCCGTTTCAACTGGCCGCAGACGACGCCAGCGGCTGTTCCTGCCGACAGCATTGCACAGCTTGGCAAGGCGCTGGTGGATCCGAATCTGTATGTTCTGCCGTTCGAAGTTGCTTCGGTGCTGTTGGTGGCAGCATTGATCGGTTCGGCCTATATCGCACGTGACAAAAAGTGACAAGGCGACGAAGAAAAGTTGATCTCCGCGCCCCTTTGTCTATCCCTCTTCTTGTCTCAGCATTAGGGAGAAAAGGATGGTTCCACTAACTTGGTATCTGGTCGTCGCAGCAGTCCTTTTCTGCATTGGCGTGTTTGGCGCGCTGGCGCGACGCAATGCCGTGGCAGTCTTGATGAGTATCGAGCTGATGCTCAATGCAGTCAATATCAACCTGGTCGCGTTCTGGCGGTATCTTGAGCCAGATAAGATAGTAGGGCAGGCGTTTGCCGCGTTTGTGTTCATTGTAGCTGCTGCCGGGACCGCTGTGGGGTTGGCGCTCATCATCAGCGTCTACCGCAGCCGCGACACGGTGGACATGGAAAACGTGGACTTGATGAAATGGTGATCGGCGATCAGTCATCGGTAATCAGTGATCGGTCACTCGGCGACTGAACTGATAACTGAAAACTGAGTAACTGATTGACCGGGCAACTGACAGAGGCACTTATGGATTTGAAACTCGTCACCTGGCTCATTCCCGTCCCGCCGTTGCTGGCGTTCGGACTGATTGTGCTGTTCTTTAATAAATGGAAGTGGCTGAGCAGCAGCATTGCCATCATCTCCATGGTGTTGTCGTTTCTGATGGCGCAGGTTGTCTTTTGGCAAAGCGCTATCGAGAAGGGTCCAGAGCTGGCTCAAGAGCCGATTCACAGTGTCGTCCCCTGGTTGCCTACCGCGATGGATCCCGCCAAGTGGTTCAAGATGGGTGTGATGGTGGACCCGCTCACGGCGGTCATGCTGTTCTTTGTGTCCATCACGTGTTTGTGCATCTTTGTCTACAGCACCGGTTATCACAACGGAGGGAAGCCGGAAAGCAAGCACAACAGAAAAGGCGAGCCGCCGGAAGTGGGCACGATCGAGGTGATGTACTCGCGATTCTTTGCCTACATGAGCCTGTTCGCGGCGGCGATGTTGACGCTGGTGGTGGCCGACAATCTGCTGCTGCTCTTTATTGGGTGGGAAGTCATGGGCCTATGCTCTTACCTGCTCATCGGCTTCTGGTTCGCGCGGACATACCCCAATCCTAAGAAGATGACGCCGTTCAAGGCCGCTATCAAGGCATTCATGACGACGCGCGTGGGCGATGTGCTGATGCTGCTGGGCATCGCCTACGTATACTCGCAGACCGGGACGTTGTCGTTCCGCGAGTTGTTCGACCCGGCGATGTTGGGTAAACTGGCGGAGCAGCCATCGTATATCGTCGGGCTTTCGGTGGCGGGATTGGCGGGGCTGTTGCTCTTTGCAGGAACGGTGGGCAAGTCGGCCCAGTTCCCCCTGCACGTCTGGCTGCCGGACGCGATGGAAGGCCCAACGCCCGTCAGCGCGATGATTCATGCTGCGGCGATGGTCAGCGCGGGTGTGTATGCCATGGTGCGCATGTTCCCACTGCTGCAGGCCGGGCTGGGGCACGGAGAATTTACGACGCCAATGCTGGCGATGGGTCTGATCGGTGCGTTCACAGCGCTGCTCGCTTCAATCATTGCCGTCGCCCAGAACGACATCAAGCGCGTGCTGGCTTACTCGACCATTGCACAACTGGGCTATATGATCGCCGCGTTGGGTGTAGGCGCGTGGGTGGCAGCGGCATTCCACCTGGTGACGCACGCTTTCTTCAAGGCGCTCCTGTTCCTCGGCTCTGGATCGGTGATTCACGGCGTGGAACACGGCCATCATCATGTGGCGGCGCATGAGCATGGTGGGCACGAAGAGTACTTTGACGCTAACGACATGATGAATATGGGCGGACTGTGGAAAAAGATGCCGTGGACGTTTGCCACGTTTGTCATTGGCGGCTTGTCGCTTTCCGGGTTCCCGCTATTGACCGCAGGGTTCTGGAGCAAAGATGCCATTCTGGCTGATGCATTCAGAGAATCGGTGGCAGGCAACTGGCTGGGAACGTATGTGTTTCTGATCCTAGCTGTGTCGGCGTTCGTGACAGCATTCTACACCATGCGCTTGCTCAGCTTGACCTTCTTCGGCAAGCCACGCACCGAAGCCGCCGTGCACGCTTCGGAAAACGTGTGGACGATGACGGCGCCGTTGGTGGTGCTGGCCGTCTTTGCTTTCGGCGTTGGGTTTGTGGGTATCGAAGAGACGTTTCCGGTGGTCGGTGGGCTAGTGCAAAACTGGTTCCACAACTTTGTGGGTGCTACGGTAGAGTCCTTGGTCGAGCTCCAGGTTGCGGTCGAGTTCAATCCGGTTCCGCTTGTCACGTCACTTGTCGCCTCGTTGGGCGGACTGACGTTGGGCGCTTTGCTCTACTGGCGCAAGTCGTTGCAGGCCGGCGAGCCGGACCCGCTTTCTGGCACTGTGATCTATAACTGGATGCAGAATCGCTTTTACTTTGACGAGCTTTACAACGCCATCTTGATTCGGCCGACGCTTGGCCTGGCTCGCTGGACATATACGTTCATTGACAAGACCGTGATTGATGGCTTTTTGCAGGGCGTGGCGCGCAGCGCGTATCGCATCGGCGAGGCCTTTCGTGTGTTTGACCGGGTGGTCATCAATGGCGGCGCGGATGCGATTGCCGACAGCATCAAGGAACTGGGCATGGGCTTTCGCACGGTGCAGACAGGCCGCGTCCAGGACTATATGTTGCTTGCCCTGCTCATCACTATAGTAATATTCGCCGTGCTCCAAATCCAGCTGGACTGGTTGTTTGGCGGCTGACGGACCGGCCGACCGGAGAGTTTGCCATGGATTTTGTTCACAACAACTTGCTGACCCTGATCCTGTTTTCGCCCTTGATCGGCGCGGCGATCCTGTTTGCCCTGCCGCGTGGCACGACTGACCGGGTGATGAAGTGGATTGCGTTCCTGTGGAGCTTGGTGCCACTCGCGCTGGCGATCTATTTGTGGGTAAGTTATAACCCGGGGCAGGCAGGCTTTCAGTTCGAGTTCAAGATGCCCTGGTTCCCGCAGATCAACTCGGCTTACCACGTCGGCGTTGACGGCATCAGCGTGCCGATGGTCCTCTTGACGGCCCTCCTCATGCCCCTGGCGCTCCTCATCTCGTTCAACATCAAAGAGCGTGTGCGCGCGTACCTGATCCTGTTCCTGATGTTAGAGACGGGAATGCTGGGTGTGTTTTTGGCGCTTGACCTGATTGTGTTCTTTGTTTTCTGGGAGATCGGCCTGGTGCCGATGTATTTTCTCATCAACCAGTGGGGCGGCAAGGAGCGCAATTATGCCTCGTTCAAGTTCTTTATCTACACGATGGCGGGCAGCCTGGGAATGCTCTTGACGATCCAGTGCATCTGGGTAGCGACGGGCACCTACGACATCGTCGCGCTGACGACGCCGGGCGGCTTGCCCTTCACCGCGCAATACCCACTCAGGTTTGTGCGTCCTGAAAACCTGCCGCTTTTGCGTGCGATCGCATTCTGTGCCTTTGCGTTGGCGTTTGCGATCAAGATTCCCATCTGGCCGTTTCACACCTGGCTGCCCGATGCGCACACCGAAGCGCCCACTGCCGGCTCGATGGTGCTGGCCGGTGTGCTGCTCAAGCTGGGCGCATATGGCTACCTGCGACTGGTGTTGCCCATGTTTCCCGACGCGGCGGCGCAACTTGCTTGGGTGCTGGCACTGCTCGGGATGCTGGCGATCATTTTCGGCGCATTGGCGGCATTGGGCCAGACCGATTTTAAGAAACTGGTGGCCTATTCGTCCGTCAACCACATGGGCTTTGTGACGATGGGCATTGCGGCGGCGGCGTTTGCGATTGGCAACCCGGCGTTCAAGGAGCACGCCCAGATCGCCGCAAGTGGTGCGGTACTGCAAATGTTCAACCACGGTCTCAGCTCGGCGGCGCTGTTCGCGCTGGTCGGCGTCGTATATGACCGGGCGCACACGCGCGACTTGGAAGAATTGAACGGCATCTCGGTGGCCGTGCCGGTGTATGCGGGCATCCTGATGTTTTGCGCGTTTGCAGGCCTGGGCTTGCCGGGGCTGAACGGGTTCGTCAGCGAGTTTATGGTCGTGCGGGGCGCCTGGCCGATCTTTACGCTGTTTCTCTCAATCTCAATGTTCGGCCTGCTGCTGACCGGCGGTTATATCTTGTGGATGCTGCTCAAGACGCTCTTTGGACCGCAGAATCTGCGCTGGGCAGGGCTACCCGAGATCAGCTTCCGCGAGGCAATTGCGCTGGCTCCGCTCATGGTCCTGATGCTGGTCATTGGGATTTACCCAATGTGGATCGTGCAGGTCATCAATGCGACGGTAGGGCGTTTATTTGGAGGGTAGTGTCGGCGTTCGTCCGCGAGGTGTGAGGTGCATGAGAAGCGGTTGTAGGGCGAATATGGCCGCTTGTTGCGTGAGGCGAGCGCGTACTTTGCTGACAAGCCCAAACCAATGGTGTTCCCTGATCCGGCTGAAGCATCAGCTGGCGTCAAGTATGAGCGCGCCGCATCGCCTGCGCGACCTGGCGGATGTGCAAGACCTGATCGGCGTCTTGGGTTTGCCGCTCGAGTTCGCTGACAAGTTGGACGAGAGTGAGCGTGACGAGTACCGGCGGCTGTGGCAGATGGTGCAAGCTGGACATTGAAGAGAAAAAAGTTAGTGTAAACGTGCGGCGATAAGCGATAGGCGATCAGCTATTCACGAGGCAGGACGATGCAATTTCCATTTCTAAGCGTCATCATTTTCTCTCCGTTGCTCACGGCAGTGTTACTCCTGTTGATGCCCAAAGATCGCAAGGACGAGGTAAGGGTGATTGCGGCGTTCGCCGCGTTCGTCACACTGGCGCTTTCTGTCTTTGTCTTTGTCGCCTACGACAGGAGTGGGCTGCAGTTCCAGTTTGTGGAACGCATACCCTGGGTGCCGGCGCTGGGCATCAGCTACCACGTCGCCGCCGATGGCATTGGTCTGACGATGCTCCTGCTTACAGGTCTGGTCATCTTTACCGGTTCGCTGGTCTCGTGGGGCATCCAGGATCGCCCACGCGAGTTTTACGCGCTGCTGATGATCTTGGTCTCGGGCGTGTTTGGCGTGTTTGTCTCACGGGATGGCTTTTTGCTGTTCTTCTTTTACGAGTTGGCAATTTTCCCGATGTATATACTCATTGCCACCTGGGGCTCGACACGCAAAGAGTACGCCGCGATGAAGCTGACGCTCTATTTGCTGATTGGCTCGATTGTGGCGCTCGTCGGCATCCTGGCGCTCTACTTCGCCTCGCCCGTGCGGACGTTCGACCTCGACGAGTTGGCCAAGGCAGCACAGAACGGCGCGTTCATGTTCAATGTAAATCTGCCATGGGGCAGAGTCAGCTTTGAGACGTTATGGTTCTTGCCGGTCTTTTTAGGTTTCGGCGTGCTGGCAGGCATCTGGCCGTTTCACAACTGGTCCCCTGATGGTCACGTGGCTGCGCCGACGGCTGTCTCGATGCTGCATGCAGGTGTGCTGATGAAGCTGGGCGCATTCGCCGCGCTGCGGATGGGCGTCGAATTGATGCCGCATGGCGCGCGCCAATGGCTGCCGTTCGTGATTTTCCTCGTCACGGTCAACGTCGTATACGGCGCTGCGATTGCGATGGTGCAAAAGGATTTCAAGTACGTCATCGGCTTTTCGTCGGTCAGCCACATGGGGCTGGTGACGATGGGCTTTGCGACCATGAACGTCGTCGGGCTGAATGGCGCAGTGATGCAAATGTTCAGCCACGGCATCATGACGGCGCTGTTCTTTGCGGTGGTCGGTATGGTCTATGACCGGGCGCACACGCGTGATATCCCCAGCCTGGGCGGCTTTGCACAAAAGATGCCTTGGGTCGCCATCGCTTTCATCGTCGGCGGCTTGGTCAGCATGGGGATGCCGGGGCTTTCGGGCTTTGTGGCCGAGCTGCAAATCTTTATGGGCGTCTGGACCGCCGGGCAGGCGGGCGTTGCTGCGTGGTATCCGTACATCGCAGCAATTTCGGTGCTGGGCATCATCCTGACAGCGGCCTATGTGATGCGCGTCGTCGGCATGGTCTTTTTCGGCGAGTTTCACGAGGACAAGTATCATGGCGTGGGTGATGTGACAGTGTTGGACAAGACGGCGCTGACGATCCTGACTGCGGTGCTCATCGTTCTGGGTGTATTCCCTCAGCTTTTAATGAACATGATCTCGACAGGCACTATGCCGCTAGTGCAGATGTTTGCACGCGTGGCGGGAGGTGGGTAGGTGAATCCTTCGACGCTCAACGCCGGCCTGGTGGCCGTGCTCCCAGAAATCTTGCTGCTCATCCTCGCCTTTGGCGTAATGGGCTTTGACTTGTTCCTGCCTGGCTCCGCCAAGCGGCTGCTGGGTCGCGTGACGATCATCGGGTTGGTTATCGTATTGGCCGTGGACCTGGTATTGCCGGCCACCGGGCCTGTTTTCGGTGGGATGATTTATGTGGATGGCTGGGTGGCGCTCTATCGTATGTTGTTCTTGGCGGCAGCTATCTTGACCTGTTTCCTCTCATTGGACCTGAAGGAGCTGGAGCAGAACGGCGAGTACTATGGTCTGCTCGTTTTTGCGACGATGGGCATGAGCCTGATGGCAGCGGCGCGCGACTTGATTATGCTCTACATCGCCATTGAGACGACTAGCATCACGCTTTATCTGCTGGCGGGGTTCCTGCGCGGATCCAATCGCAGCGCAGAATCCGGATTAAAGTATTTCCTGTTCGGCACGTTTGCCAGCACCATCATGCTTTATGGCTTTAGCTTGCTGTATGGCTTTACCCGCGCGACGGGCTATGAGGCAGTTGCTGTCGAACTGACCAAACTGACGCAAGCCGGGTCACAGTGGCTGGTAATGACTGCGTTGATCCTGGTTTCCGTTGGCTTGGGGTTCAAAATTGCTGCGGTGCCATTCCACTTTTGGACGCCGGACGTTTACGAGGGTGCGCCCACACCTATCACTGCCTTCATCTCCGTGGCGAGCAAGGCAGCCGGCTTTGCCGTCCTGGTGCGCTTTTTGATGACGGTCTTTCCGATGGCGCGCGGCGAATGGGTAGCGCTGCTTTCGGCGCTCTCGGTCGTGACGATGACGCTGGGCAATGTGCTGGCGCTGGCGCAGCACAACATCAAGCGTATGCTGGCCTATTCGTCTATCGCACAAGCTGGTTACATCCTCATCGGCGTAGTAGCCGTCGCCAACCCCGACGTCGCACCGTACGGCCCGACGACGGTGCTGTTCTACCTGGGCGTGTACCTGCTTACCAACGTCGCCGCCTTTGCCGTAGTCGTTGCCGTGACGAATGCGTTGGGCACCGAGGAGATAGCGGGCATGGCTGGGTTGAGTCGCCGCTCGCTGGGGTTGGCGGTGGCGATGTTGGCGGCTATGCTCTCCCTGGGCGGCGTGCCGCCGCTGGCTGGGTTCTTTGCCAAGCTGTACGTCTTTGCTGCGGCGATAGGGCAGGGGCTGACATGGCTCGTGGTCATCGCCGTGCTCAACAGTATCCTCTCGTTATACTATTACTTGATGGTCGTCAAGTACGTCTTTGTAGACCGCAGCGAAGGCGACGAGCAACCCATGCAGGTTGCCCCGGCGCTCAACTTTGGGTTATGGGTGGCTGTAGCCGGCATATTGATCCTGGGTGCCCTGTCTACGCCATGGTACAACTTGGCCAACATGGCTGTCAGGGTCGCCAAGTTCTAGTGATGCAAGATGCAGCATACCTTCTGCGTTCTGTAACTTGCGCCCTGCATCTTGCTATGATAAGATTGTACCAGTGCCGCTGACTCGCGCAGGAGCCTACCGTGAGCTCAAACCGTCCTGAAGGTGTCGTCAAGAACCTCGCATTGGCTGGAATGGTCTCCCAGGTCGGCTGCGTGACGGTGGTCATCGTCGTCGGCGCACTCTTGGGCGGCTTGTGGGCAGATAGCCTGTTCAACACCAAGCCGCTCTTTACGATCCTGCTTTTGCTCTTGAGCATTCCCGTGAGTGTGTACAGTCTGGTGCGCGTGGCGCTTTCCACGGCTGCCCAGTTTCAATCGGACATCAAAGATGGGCAAAAGAAGGAGGACGGAGCCTAGTGTCAGGAAAAGGTTGTCTCATCGCATTGGTCATGTTGGTTCTGGTGGCCATCCTGTGCTCGATCAGTTCCGGATTCCTGGGGGCGCTGGGCGGCGGCAACACGGGCCTGCTGCACAACATCGGGCTAGATCCGATCCTACCCACTATCAAGCTCCCTGCTGAGCTAGTTCTGCCGATGGGCCATGTTGGGCCCTTTGAGGTCGGCCTGACCAACACGATGATCGAAACCATCATCGTGGACATTCTGTTACTGACCCTGGCTGCCATAGCGACGGCCAAGATTCGCGCCGGCTCAAAGGAAGCCTGGGTGCCGCGCGGGTTGCAGAACCTCTTTGAGATGATCATCGAGACCTTGTACGGCCTGGCTCAGAGCGTGTTGGGCAGGCGCGCTAGACAGGTCTTTTGGTTGGGAGCGACGATCTTTCTCTTTGTCCTGTTTGCCAACTGGCTAGAGCTCTTTCCTGGTGTGGATAGCGTGGGTATCTTGCAGCATCCGCGCGAGCCGGGCATTGCCCATAGCCGCAACGGGGCGCTATTGACTTTGCCGGAGATTAAGAACGAAGCCGAGCCTGCCGAAGGTGAAAAGCACGAGTATGATGGCTGGGAGCTCATTCCCTTTGTCCGTGCGGCGGCAACGGACTTGAATGTGACCCTAGCGCTGGCTCTCATCTCGGTCGTGATGACGCAAGTGTATGGCTTCCGAGCGCTCGGCGCCCAATACCTTGGCAAGTTCATGGCAACCAGGCGCCTGGGTCAGGGTAACGCGATGGGGTTGATTGACCTCATCGTGGGTGCGCTAGAGGCCATCAGCGAGTTTGCCAAGATCATCTCGTTCACCTTCCGTCTTTTCGGCAACATCTTTGCCGGTCAGATTCTGCTGTTTGTGATGGCCGCGTTCCTGATCCCGTTCCTGGTCTTTGGAACGCTGATCTTTTACGGGCTGGAGGTCTTTGTCGGCCTGATTCAGGCGGTAGTGTTTATGATGTTGACCTTTGTATTCATTGCGATGGCGACCACCGCTCACGGTGACGAAGAGCAAGGACCCTCTGGGGCGCACTAGATTGAGAGATCCGTTTTCTTGACCCCGTTCCGCTTTGCTTCGGGAGCCTTTGGGAAAAAGGGCTTCTGAGACAAAACGTCGGTTACATTCGAGGAGGAATTTATGCAAATAGATGCGCTTACGATGCGGCAGTTGGCAGCGGGCCTGGCGATTGGGCTAGGTGCAATCGGCCCCGGCATTGGCATCGGGCTGTTAGCGAATGGCGCGCTTCAGGCGATCGGTCGCAATCCGGAAGCTGCGGGCCAGATTCAAGTGAATATGATCCTGGGTATCGCCTTTGCCGAAGCCATCGCCATTTACGCATTGGTGGTGGCGTTGCTGCTCAAGTTCGTGGCCTGATGCGCTGCTGCATCTGGAGGTGATGCTTGGACATCCTGAATAACATCGGGATCAACCCTATCTTTTTGCTGGCACAGATTTTGAATTTTGTGGTGCTGGCGCTGCTGCTGCGTGCGCTGCTCTTTGGCCCGGTCACCAAGATGCTGGACGAGCGCCGCGCCAAGATTGAAAAGGGCTTGGAAGATGCACGGGCCGCCGAGCAGGCGCGCCAGGGTGCGGAGGCCGAGCGCGCTCGCATCCTGGACGAGGCGCGTGCCGAAGCGCAAAAGCTGCGCGCCGACGTCACTCTCCAGGCGGACATGACCGCCGAAAAGATCAAGGCTGATGCCCAAGCTGAAGCCGAAAAGATGAGAGCGGACGCACTGACTGGAGTGAGCGGCGAGCGCGACA
>Ga0315268_10005392_pt1 | contig 13752 bp, 14 predicted proteins | sample C1_top_MG_FD_204535 | JGI IMG/M metagenome (GOLD analysis project Ga0315268, IMG submission 204535) | Sediment microbial communities from Yellowstone Lake, YNP, Wyoming, USA - C1_top | ecosystem: Environmental > Aquatic > Freshwater > Lake > Sediment | place: USA: Wyoming | collected 2017-08-01 | reverse complement strand
GCAACGAAGATATGGCTACTCCACAAATGCCTACCTCTCCTCTTGCCATCGGATGATCGGAATCGTAACCCATGATCGTCGGATAATCAAAAGCCGTGCTTAAACCTGACTCGCCTTCTTTGAGCAAGTATTTGAAACGCTTGTTCGTGTCTGTTGCGGTCCCGAATCCTGCAAACATGCGCATTGTCCATAAGCGTCCACGGTACATTGTTGCATGTACACCACGAGTGAAGGGATATTCGCCAGGGAATCCCAGATCACGGGAATAATCCATTTTAGCTGTGTCTTCTGGGGTATAGATCCGCTTGATCGGCATTCCTGAATGATTGTGAAAGTCACTCTTCCTTTCGCGGGTTTGTTTCAGCCAATTCTGTAGAGTAGTTTGTTCCCAGCGTTCCCGCTCTCGCTTCATTTCTTTCATTTTTTCCTCATCAAACACTGAACTCCATTGCCTCCACTGTACGAGTTGCTTAATGTTTAGCCTAACAGCGACTAATGAACTTAGAATTTATTTTCTTATCGGTTCGAAAACGGCAACTGCAACGTTAAGATGAATGATTAAGCGTGGTTTCTGGGTGACGAACCGCAGGGGAAGCATGCTTCCACTATAGTTTCTTGTAGACTCGATCGGTTTCTCTGACCCGTTGCTGCACTTTCAATCCTATGCTTTGCCCGGCTTCCGCTCGCTGAATGTTCTCGTGTTCAATCTGCATCGATTCGATAGGCTGCTCGAAATCGGTGTTCGGTCCCTTAACGGCTATTGTGTCGCCCACGGCTAAAGGTGCCGTGAGTTCAATGACTGCTACGCTGATTTTTGGGAAGAAATGGGTTATGCGTCCAACTTCAATCACATTCTCTTCGCTCAATCAGGTCCTGCTCCTTTGAAAGCCTATTATTGACGAATGAGCATAAATAACTTATTCAACTACCTCGCCTTCGAGGTGGGTTGAAAAGGCTTTGATAATTCTGACGGTCAAGGTCTTGCCCAAAAGGTTTCGAGAACTTTTGATTGCAATCGGTTTGTAAGCGAAATTGCGTCCAATGAACGATTCTGGAACCTTTCCGACTTCGTCAACCAGTACCTCACCTATCCAGTCAATCCAACTCTGGTTTTTCGCAAGTGCAACGCGCTTCGCTAGATAAGCCATTTTTGCAGACCTGAGTTTGATCTCTCTGGAAGACACAATACTCTCGCGCATTTTGGCAGCAACAGTTTTTGGTCTGGCAAAAAACTTTGAAACGTTAACTATGTCTGGCTTGACATCTTGAACCAACTGCAGTGTTTGACTGAAGGCACTCTCTTTTTCTCCTGGAAAACCGCAGATGATGTCTGTTGAAAGAGTCAATTTTGGAAGGTGAGTTCTGAAGGATTTCAGTATGCTTGTGAAGTCTTCGGGTGAATAGAATCGTTGCATGCTTTTGAGAACTTCTTTGTCTCCGCTCTGAAGGGGCAAATGCAGGAACTTGAAAACGTGTTCATCTTGAAAGGCCTGAATGAGTTCTTTTAGAAAGTCTTTGGTGGTGTCAGGGTTCATCATGCCAACCCTAATTTTGAAATTTCCTTTGATGCTGCATGTAGCATTCAGTAGACTAGCGAGGTTGGTGCCCAAATCTCTCCCATAGCATGCAGTGTCCTGCGAAGTAAGCCAAACCTCCTGCATGCCCTGCGATAGATCCTTCTTCAATCTTCCAGTGATCTCCTCAACGCTGTAGCTTCTGAGTTTTCCTCTAGCGAAGGTCACACAACAATAAGCGCATGAACCGAGGCAGCCGTAATTTATTGGAATTATGCTGACGACGGGATTCCGATGTATGCGTGGAAGAGCCAGATTTGGCATAGCTTCATCAGCTCCTTTCAGTGCCAAAACCTTCTCATCTTTGAGCACGTGTCTCACAACCTCGATGATTCTGTCACCAGCTGCTGGACCTACTGCACCGTCAAAACGCACTTCTCTTTCTAAGCGTTCGAGGTTGATCAGAGGTAGACATCCTGCCACGATTAGCTTCTTGCTTTTTGGCACTCGTTTCAGAATTTCGATCATTCTGTTTTCAGTCGGTCCCTTGACTGCGCAAGTGTTGTAGATTATCACATCTGCGGTAGCAGAGGACTTGGCAATTTCATATCCCGCCTTGGCTAGGCATCCTGTCAACACCTCGCTGTCAGCAAAGTTTGTGGAGCATCCGAAACTCTGAACAAATACCTGCATAAGGCTTCATCGAGACACGTTAAATGCTCTCACAAGAAATAAAAACATAGGGGTGACAGGCGAGCGGAATTGACAGAAATCTGAAAGGCGTTTTAGGCAAAATTTAAAAGGACAAGCGCTCTGCATATTTGAAACATATTTACTACATGTTATAATCAGATATAGCAGCAACCATACGGTCTGTATGCTTACCAAGAGGGAGAGAACACATGAAGTTGATCACACTGTATCTTCCTGAAACCTACATAAAGGCGCTGGATCAGCTTGTGACAGAGAAATTCTATCCAAATCGAGCTGAAGCGATTCGTGTGGCTGTGCGTGACATGATCAGCGAAGAAGTCTGGCGGAGGAAGAATAACGTTGACTAGAATGCGCCCTGCTGAGCATTCGCTCCGATATACATGGCACAACACCATGTCAGACGGTATCAAACAGCCTGAACCATGTCGCATAGTTGTCGTAGGAGTTGGCGGAGCAGGCAATAACACTGTGACAAGACTCATGGAGATTAGCACGCTCAACACTGAATGCGTCGCGGTGAACACCGACGCCGTGCATCTAAAAATCTCCAAAGCAAATCAGAAGATTCTGATAGGTGAGAAACTGACAAGAGGTCTTGGTGTAGGCGGTGACCCGAAGCTTGGACGAGCAGCTATTGAAGAATCAAGACAGCGAATCGAAGACTTGCTGACAGGTGCAGACATAGTTTTTATAACAGCTGGCTTAGGCGGCGGAACTGGAACTGGCGCTGCACCCATTGTCGCTGAAATTGCGAGGAGAAAAAACGCGGTGTCTGTTGGCGTCGTCACTATGCCTTTCCGCATTGAAAAAGGCCGAATTCAATTTGCATCTGCGGCGTTGAATGAGTTGCGCAGACATTGTGACACTGTGATGGTGATTGATAACAACAAACTCATGCAGCTTGTTCCGCAATTGCCCATAGGCGAGGCTTTCAAGGTTGCTGATCAAGTCTTAGCTAACATGATCAGAGGCATAGTCGAAACGATTTCAGCCCCAAGTCTAATCAACCTCGACTTTTCAGACTTCAAGACCATAGTCAAGAAGGGCGGAGTGGCAGTTGTAGGAGTGGGCGAATCTGACGCGCCCAACCGCGCCGAAGAAGCAGTGCGAAACGCATTGATAAGCCCGTTGATGGATGTGGATTATGCGGGAGCAACAGGCGCCCTCATCCATGTCACTGGCGACAATCAAATGACCATCGAAGAAGCGAACCGTGTAGGCGAAATTGTCACGGAAATGATGGACGGCAACGCTCTAGTCATTTGGGGAGCAAGAGTCAACCCAGAGCAGAACGGCAAGCTGAAGGTGACTTTGGTCATGACGGGCGTAGATTCACCCCACGCATTAAGTGGGTTTGGAGCAATTGCTCCTCACCTTTTCAACATGGAGCCAAAAGCGGAACCAGAAAAACCATTAGATATAGCTTTGAATCTGTACCAAATGGAGAACTTTTAGCCTCCTTCTTTTTCATTTCCCCATTTTCTCTCAGAATCAAGCTTCAGACGAGATACGAGGTTACTTCGTTTTCAACAAGCGACTTCGGGCGTCAGCAAGCATTGTGTCAAGTTTTTCGTCGTCAACGTCTATTTTACGGAACAATGGCTTGGGTTTTCCTATTCTATGGTTAGTTGGCAGATGCTCCAGCGCCTCAATCCATTTCTGTTCATGGACGCTCCCAAGCAAATTCAGAGTTTTCCAAGTCTCTTCAGCTGCAAATGGAATGAAAGGCTCTGAAATAATCGCCAAAGTTTTGACGATTTGGGTTGCCACGTTGAGAACGATGGCTGCTTTGGCTTTGTCTTTTTTTATGAGGTTCCATGGTTCTTTCTCGTTGAGGTATTGGTTTCCGATGCGAGCTATGCTCACGAAAGTGTTTGCTGCGGATTGGAGTTTGCATTCTTCTATTTCGTGGGCTACGGTCTCAACTTTTTCCTTGATCGTCTCCAGAACTTGCTGTGCATCTGCGTCCAATGCTTCAGGTCTTGGAACGTCTCCGCCGAACTGAGTGTGCACAAATGTTAATGTTCTGTGGACGAAGTTGCCGAGCGTGTCGTTCAGGTCAGCATTGACTTTTTCCTTGAGCATTTCCCATGAGAAGTTTGAATCTTTCGTTTCGGGTCTCGTTGCCATCAGGAAATACCGCCAGTAATCTGATGAAAAGAGTTCAAGAGCTTCATCTATGAATATGCCAATTCTTTGGCTCTTGGAAGCTTTTTCACCTTTAAACTGGAGAAACTCAGTTGCCGAAACGTTCCATGGCAAGTTGTAATCTTCTCCTGACGCTAGGAGGAGGGCTGGAAGTATTATGGTGTGGAAGGGTATGTTGTCTTTTCCGATAAAGTACAATGTTTTTGCATCTTTGTTGAACCAGAAATCCTTCCATTTTTCAGGTTTATCTGTACTTTTGTAATATTGGATTGTCGCAGATACATAGCCTAGTACGGCTTCTACCCAAACGTAGATTTTCTTGTCTTCAGCACCTGGAAATGGTGCAGGGATTCCCCATTCAACGCCTCTTGCGACGTCTCTGGTCACGGCTCTCGGTTTAAGTCCCTCTTTCACGAGGTTGAGGCTGAAGTTTCTTGCATTGTTTGCCAATTGCTTATTATTGCTGATGTAGTCGCTGAGCTGTTGCGAGAGCTTTGGAAGATCAAAGTACCAATGGCTAGTCTTCTTTATGATTGGCTTGCTTTTGCAGATAACGCAATAAGGTTCGATCAGTTGCGTTGTTTCCAATAGTCTTCCGCAAGTATCACACTGATCTCCGCGGGCTCGTTCAGCTCCGCAGTGTGGACATTTTCCTTCGACAAATCGGTCAGGCAGGAAGCGTCCACAGTGTTCGCAGTAGAGCATTTCTGTTTCTTGCTTGAAGATGTATCCGTTCTTGTAGATTTTCGTTAGGTGTTCTCGGACGAACTCTTTGTGCACGGGGTTTTCGGTTCTTGTGTAGTTATCAAAGGATATGCCCCATCTTCTAATCAACTCGACAACTTGGGCGTGGTTCTTATCTGTTAATTCTTTGGGCGGCACTCCTAGACGCACGGCTTCAACCTCTATGGGTGTTCCGTGCTCATCTGAGCCGCTTACCATCAAAACGTCTTCGCCTTTCAGTCGATAGTATCTGGCAACGACATCTGCAGATAGGAAAGATGCCATCATGTTGCCTATGTGTGGAGTGACGTTTAGGTAAGGCCAAGCTGCCGTCACTAGAATTCTTTCTTTTCTCATTGTTTTTTCAGCGTCCCATTAGGTTACAGCTAGAAAATTGTCGATTCTGTTACTTAAGTGAGATGGAGAAAAAGATAGGGTGATTACAGCGTTTACTATTCTGGTTCTTTGCTCCATGTGACTTGGGGTCTTCGTGCAGAGAGGAATATTGTTGCGGCAAGTATGACTGTGCAAACAATGATAAGCACTATCTGAACCGTGAACAGCGTCACGATTTGGTCCATGTATCTTGGCGTTCTTACAACGGTTATTGAATAGGTGCCTGAAGCGGCTATTCCTGTGTCAACAGTGTAGAATGTGATGTGCACTGACGTTGTTTGTGCTCTTCCATCATTTGGCACTGTGAACTTTGTGCTGTTTTCGTATGGAGCTGCCTTGCTTTCAACAACTAGAGGTGGGGTAACATCGATTGTTTGGTTTCCTTCCCACTGACCGTTTCGATAGGCACGCCACTCATCAAATACTATCGTGACTCTCTTGATGTTTAGGGCACTGCCGCCGTTGTTGTATAGCGCAAAGGACAACGTTCCTGTTTCACCAGGAGCGTATTCGGCTTTGTCAGTCCACGCGGTCAATGTTGGAGGCTCCTGAGCACTTGCCAGAGGCGCGGCGATGAATATCGAAACCATCACCAAAATCAAAGCAAATAGTTTTCTATCCAAATCAACCACTAAACCTTCAGTTCTATGCTTACATGTTATTTAAAACTTGCCGATTCGTGATGGTCATGCTTTTCACGATTTCGGTCATTGTGGAGGCTGGTGCATCTGACCTTATTCCTCTAGAATTAAAATGGGTCAAACAAGCGCTGTAGCCTCGTTCTCTTAGGCTTTCAGCAACTTTTTTGACAGATGGGACTGGCAGTCGTAGTGCACCGCACATCTTATCGATAACGTAGTATGTCGAAGGTGCTTCTGCCTCGTTTTCTATCAAAGACAGAATTCTCTCCATTTTTTCTCTGTTTTTGAGCATTCGCTGCTTTGCTTCTCGTTGCATCGACTCTGCGAATTGTCTGTCGAAAATCTTTCCAAGCCACAGTGGTCCAGCGATGCTTAATCTGGAGTTGCACTCACTGCATGCAGATGGCTGCTCAATGTTGAACAATCCTTTTGTTGCTTCTCGGTGGAAGCATTTAAAGCAGTGCCGTATGTAACCGAGTTGTCCTATGCTTTCATCTCCTGCTTTGGCTCCATATTTGATGGTTGCATAGAGCCTAACATAGTGCTCCATCTTGTGGCTGAAAACTATGCTTACGCCTATGTCGCGCTTTGCAGCCGTCATGGCAAGGCATCCTGCCAACAGCCTCACAGCCAACTCGTGACAGTATTCGGTGCGCAACGGTTTTCCACCATATTTGCGAATGCAAGCTTTCGCGTGAACTCCGCATAAAGGTGCCATGTCTGTGGCTGTCATAGCGAGAAGACCGCCATTGCGTAAAGCTCGGATGGCCGAGTCCAAGTAAGGTGCAGGAGAACCAAAAGGATCCATGTCTACGACGTTAAATCGCTTGTGAGGAGCTGAATGCTTGCTCAGTAGAAGGTTTGCATCTTCATTTCTCGTTATGACTTTGTTTTCGCAGTCATTCAGTCTTACGTTGTAATGTGCAAGTTGAACGGCGTTCTCGTTAATGTCGTTGTTCACGACTTTTTTCACGTTTTCAACTTCAAGCGCATAACGTAAGCCTCTGATGCCGCATGCAGTCAATGGATCACAAACAGCAATATCTTTACCCAGCATTTTCTGGTAGACTTGTATAGCCAGAACTGAGAGATCGCGGTTCAGCTCCATGACAGGATTGTAGAATACAGGAGCCTTTGAAGGCGCATATTCAGAAGGCATTTTCACGTAAGCTTTCAGCTTCGGAACCAAGACTTTCACCTTGCCTTCTACAATGATTTCAGTCGGAAAGGATGGTTTGAAGTCGTCAACATTCACGCGCAACTTGCACCCTTACACATGTTCTGTCGTTCTTGTGAAGAAACCATTTTAGGTCAATATTAGACTTCTGATGTGGGGATCGATTTGACAAAGCGGTTGCTCCTCTTGACTGGCAGCCCTGGCATTGGCAAGACAACTGCACTTTTGAAGGTTGTCGAATTGTTGAGGACTGAGGGATACCGTGTGGGTGGAATGATAAGTCGTGAAGTTCGTTCTAGCGGTATTCGTGTTGGTTTTGAAATTCTTGATCTAGAAAGCTCTGCTCATGGATGGCTCGCGCATGTTGACCAGAAAACTGGGCCTAATGTCGGTCGATACAGGGTCAACTTGGCCGACCTTGACAGTTTGGGCGCAGGGGCAATCTTGAAGGCTGTTGACAACTGCGATGTGGTTGCTATAGATGAAGTTGGACCTATGGAGTTGTTTTCAAAAAAGTTTGAGAAAGCTGTCCGAAAAGCAGTTGAAAGCAGCAAGCTTGTAGTCGGCATCGTTCACTGGAAGGCAAAAAGCAGATTGATAGACGAAATGAATGCTAGGGGAGACACCCAAGTTTTCACTGTCACGGTTGACAGCCGAGGCAATCTTCATAAGATCGTAGTTGAGAAAGCCTTAGAGTTCTTGGGGCATGACTGATGGAGGCTGGAAAACTGCAAGAAATTCTCAGACAGTAAAAGTGTTATAGCTTCAAAGTGGACATAGCTCTTGAGCGAGATAAGGGCGATTTTGCTTGTTGGTTGCAGGCGTTGATGATGCGGGAAGGGGTCCAGTAATAGGTCCGCTAGTCATCGCGGGCGTTGTGATGAAGGAGGAGGATTTGCCGAAGCTTACTCAGATCGGCGCGAAGGATTCGAAGATGCTTTCACCACATAGGCGTGAGGTATTAGCTGTTGAGATCAAGCGGATCGTTGAGAAATATGCAGTTGTAAAGTTGTTGCCAAGAGAGATTGATGATGTTGTTATTAATGGCAGAAAACTTCACAAATTGAACAGGTTGGAAGCCCAAGCAATGGCAAGGGTGATCGCTGAGCTTAAGCCTGACAAGGCTTATGTTGATGCTTCTGACGTCATGGAAAAGAGGTTTAAGCAGCACATCCTCGAATGTTTGCCTTTTGAAATCGACATAGTTTCCGAGCACAAGGCAGACAAGAACTATCCAATCGTCTCGGCAGCTTCCATAATAGCTAAGGTGGAAAGAGATAGAGAAATCGCGGAGTTAAGGAACATTCACGGTGACTTCGGTTCGGGCTATCCATCTGATCCGAGAACCGTGAAGTTTCTTGACGAATGCCTTAAACGATTCGGCGAATACCCAGATTTTGTTAGGCGATCATGGAAGCCAGCGAAGAAGGCGAAAAGTGAGAAACAAGCGCGTCAACAGAAACTCATGTAACGCTCAGGATCAATTCTTCAGGGTTCTTCAGTTTAAAGACATCGTCACTGCGAAGGCATGGAATATTTCTGTCTGTCAGTTCTGTTTCGTCCATTATGAGAATGGGATGAGCGTCAACCAATTTGCTCACGCTAAGTATTTCCTCTATTCTTCTGTCCAGCTCAGGTTCGTTGCTGTCTGCGATTCCGCCAACTATCTTAAAGCTTTCTCTTGAGGCAATGATGAAATCAAACGGTGCTCTCTTCACTGCTGTCAAGTTGCGGTTCCTAAACTTGCTGAAAAGTCTGTTAATTAACTTGCTTCCTGTGAGCATGGTTTTGGCGGTTGCCAGAAGATAGCATGCGTTATGCCTTTTTGTCTTCTGAAAGACGTTGACTGGCCTTGCAACGGGAACGCCAAGGGCATATATAAGGTTGTAAGCAGCCGTCACGGAAGACTTGCCCATACCTTTCTCATAGCCGTATAGAGACCTCCTTGAGATACTAACCATCTTAGCCAGTTCACCCACTGATAAGCCAAGCTCTTGACGCCTTCGTCTCACTGCTTCGCAGTCAATCTCGACGTAGTAGCCGCCTGGTCCTGCCTGAATCAGCGGGGAAACTTTGTGAACAATGATATTTTCGAAGGTTTTTTGCGTGATGGCAAAAATGTGATATCTTGAATAAACCGTGTCGTCTTCCAAAGGTTTGTCGCGTGTTTTCTTGCTTATCAGCAGTGAAGCTGCCGAGACGGATTCTGTGATGACTCCGAGTTCGTCGGAGTCTTGTGGTGAGAGGCTGTCAACGTCCGGCTGCACTTTTATGAAAATGAGGTCGCGATTTTTTTTGGCTGCGAAGTCGAAGCAGCTTGGCCTTGAGCAGCACACTTGGGAGACGGCGAAGCCTGCTTCCTTCAGCGTGATTTCTGCAGCTCTGATTGCCTCCCCTTTCCCATAAGCCATCAAGCAATCACAAGAAATATGCAGCATTCAGTTGGATATAAAGAATACTTGTCAACGAAAATAGTGTCAGAATTGTGCCACGATCATTGCGTGCGCTTTGTCGTAAGGCTCTAGCTGCACTACTTGTTCAATGCGGAAACCCCGTTTTTCTAAGACTCTCGTTTCTTGTTCATATATTGCTGCTGGTTCTTTCGTTACGTCTATGCTTTGGGATTTCACGGCAAGCATTGCCCAACCTTTTTCTTTAAGGAATAAGTCTGCGTTATCAGCTAGGACTTTGGCTTGTTCGGGCTGGGCAATGTCGCAGTAAATATCATCAACTTTTCCATGCATAAGTATCGCATACTTTTCAGGCAATCGTGCGTCTTCAAGAATCGGAGACATGTTAATTCTGTAACTGCAGACGTTGTTAACGAGTTCTCTGAGGCTTCGGGAAGCAAACTCAACGCAATAGACGTGACCGTTTTCGCCAACTATATCTGAAACGTGGCTGGGAGTCGTTCCCGAAGCCGCACCCAAATAGAGAACGTGATGGTTCGGTTTTATGGGGACAGTGTTCAATCCTTTCAGGATTGCTGCCGCCAGCTTGCTTCTGAAAGCATCCCAAACCCTGTATTCAACGCCTTCATAACGTATGAGTCTCTCACCATAAACATTTCTGCCAAGCGCCAAGTTCCTTGTTGCCAGTCGTTTTGCCCCGTCTTCAAGCACTAATTGATAGATGGCGAGAAATTGTGGGTGTGGCTTAACCTTAACGTTCACGTCGGTGTTTTCTCCGTTTCCCCTTCTCGCGTCTGGATTTTTCGCGTTCAGGTCTGGGTCTTTCAGATTGTGCTAAAATTGGTGGTGGCTCCGCGTATTTTTGCCGAATCTCTTCAATGCGTTTGTTCAAGTTTGCTGTCAGATCTTTGCTGATGTTTCTACCGCCGAACGCATCGACTCTGGTTGCTATGGCAAGTTTTCCAGCTAACGCTCGGGCGATTTTTCCTCTTTGCCATCTTTTGGCATCGTGCAAAAGAGTGTGCTGGAAAATCATGCCATGTTTTGGCGGTCTTGTTCCAGTTTTGAGAGAGCGGAACAGGGCTTTTTCTGCTCCTAAGACTTGGATTGTGCTGGCTGGCTTTCGAGCTAGATTTGACAAGCCTCCTGCAACCGCAATCAGGCGGGCTCCGAGGAGTGAACCAACCAAGGTCTTCGTGTTTGGTGCAACCTCTTCCATAGTCTTATCCAAATAACCCTCCAATCCCTGCCTCAGATCATACAGACTGAGCACGTCCTTGCACAATGCTTGAATCTGCATTAAGTCAGTTTCCGTCAGGTCTGCGCCCATTGATTTTTCGGCTACTTTGGCTATGCCTTCTGCTTTTGCCTCTGGAATGTCCTGTTCCTTCAAGTTTTGGAGGGTGAAATTGTCTTTATTGCCCAGCTTCAGGACCAGACGTGCGTATGTTTCATGCTTTTCAATTAGGCGGTCTAGCTCGGGGAAATGTACGCCGTACCATTCTCTTACGCGGATCATTAGCATGTTTATGCTTTTTTCCAAGTCGTCAAGTGTCTGAATGGCTTGGGCAACTATGAGGTCTCTTTTTTCTACTGCGCTCTTGACGCGAAGCTTGGCGATTTCCATGGTGACGTTGCGCAACCACAGCCTAAATTCCTCTGCATCCTTGACGAAGCCCGTTTCGACTGCGAATCGCTCTGCGTCGGAACGAAGCAGCTTTCCGGCTTCAGAAGGTTTCGCAACTTCAACGCTGACGCCTAGCTTCTCTTGAACTCGTTTCGCCAAGGCAGCATTCTCGAAAATGAATGTGTCATAGCCTCGTTTTCTGAGGCGTGTGATTAATTCAATGATTTCGTCTATGGTTTCTCCTGCCTCGATCTTGGCAATTGCCTTGGCGGCTGCGTCTGGTTTTCGAGGAAACAGCTCCCTATCTATGAGTTTGCTTTCTTCGTCAAAAGCCAGTAAGCCAAATGTGCTTTCGATGATCGTTGCGTTCATAATGCACTCCTCAACATTGCACAGTATTCCTAAGCTTTATCTTATATAAGGTGATAACCTTTACTCAAAACTGTTCTAGGAGAGATGGCTTTGGCTGCTGATCGGCTGAGCGTGGATCTGGCTGGTTTGAGACTTGCTAATCCCGCAATGTTGGCTTCGGGAATTCTCGGCTACTCAACAGAAACACTGGTGAACATAGTTGCAGGCGGGGCTGGAGCAGTAGTCACAAAGTCAATTGGCCTGAAGCCTAGGAAAGGTTACCCAAATCCCACGGTCGTTCAAACAAACTGCGGCCTGATCAACGCAATGGGTCTTCCAAACTCAGGTATAGACGAGTTTGTTCATGAAATTCGTGAAGCCAAGGGAGTTTTGAAGGTTCCTCTAATCGTGAGCGTTTATGGTTTTTCGGAAGAGGAATATGCGGCAGTGGCCACGAAGGCAGTTGATGCTGGCGCTGATGCGATAGAGCTTAACGTTTCGTGTCCCCATGTCAAAAAGACAGGCTCAGAGATCGGTCAAGACCCAAAAACGCTAGCCAAAGTTGTGAGGAAAGTTAAAGTTGCCGTGAACAAGCCAGTTCTTGTTAAATTGTCTCCGAACGTCACTGATATCACGGATGTTGCAAAGGTTGCGACTGAAGCAGGTGCAGACGCTTTAACTGCCGTAAATACGGTTAAGGCCATGGCAATAGATGTAGAAACAACGATGCCCATCCTTGCCAACAAAGTCGGCGGGCTGTCGGGCTCAGCTGTGAAGCCTATAGCGTTAAGGTGTGTTTATGATATTTTCGAGCAGGTCAAAGTGCCCATAATAGGATGTGGAGGCGTGTCTGACTGGCGCGATGCTGTGGAATTCCTTCTTGCCGGAGCATCAGCAGTTCAAATTGGGACCGCAATAGCTACTGAAGGGTCAGACGTGTTCAAGGCTGTTTCAAGCGGGATAGATGCATACTTGAAGAATAAGGGTTTCAGGAGCGTGAAAGAGATTGTCGGCTTATCGCATCGAAGCTAACAAGCTAAGAACAACAAAGATTCTTAACGTGAAGATGGAAAGCCCCACAGTGAAAACCTTTGCTTTCAAAGATGAAAAGTGTGCAAAGGCTAAGCCTGGACAGTTTTTGATGCTTTGGATTCCTAGGGTTGATGAGATTCCATTGAGCTTACTGAATGCGGAGGAGGATGGCACAGTTTCAGTAGCTGTCAAGAATGTGGGTGAGGCAACTCGGGCTTTGCACGCGAAAAGAATGGGCGAAATCGTAGGTATACGCGGACCTTTTGGCAACAGCTTCACTGTCAGAAAGGGCAGGATACTGATGGTTGGTGGCGGGACAGGTGTAGCGCCGCTCTTTTTCCTTGCAAAGAGGTCAGTGTCAGCAGTGTCAAGGCTGGTTTTTGTTTTGGGTGCTGGGTCAAAGGATGAATTGTTGTACATGAATAAATTGGAGAAAGTGGTTGCTCAAGGCAATGGACGATTGATTTCCACTACGGAAGATGGGAGTTGTGGCATCATGGGATTGTGCACTGAACCACTGAGCGAGCTTCTGGAGAAAGACAAATTTGACATGATCTATGCTTGCGGACCTGAGAAGATGATTAGAAAAGTTTTCGAATTGGCGGAACAACATCATGTAGGTTTTGAAGCTAGCTTGGAACGTTTGATGCGCTGCGCAATAGGTCTTTGTGGAAGCTGCGTGATAGGAAAATATCGAGTGTGCAAGGACGGACCAGTGTTTAGTTCCACGCAACTTACGCAGGTCAAAGATGAGTTCGGGTTTTCGAAGCTAGATTTTGACGGAAAAAGGGCATCACTAGGATAATTCTTCTGTAGTAAGCCGGAAATGATGAGAATTCTTCGTTTACTAAGCCAGCATCCTTCAGAAGAATCGGCTTGTGCGAGTTTGGAGAATATCAATGATTCAAAAAGGTTATATGTCGCTGATGCAATGTTGCTTTATTTGCGGGTGCAATGTGATGCAAGGTGACCGCCAAATTCAAAACCGATTCTGAGAAACAGCTCAGCCCGAACTATG
>Ga0315268_10005391_pt1 | contig 13755 bp, 28 predicted proteins | sample C1_top_MG_FD_204535 | JGI IMG/M metagenome (GOLD analysis project Ga0315268, IMG submission 204535) | Sediment microbial communities from Yellowstone Lake, YNP, Wyoming, USA - C1_top | ecosystem: Environmental > Aquatic > Freshwater > Lake > Sediment | place: USA: Wyoming | collected 2017-08-01 | reverse complement strand
TTGATTCCTCTTTTCTATATTGTTCTAATAGCCAGAATATCAATCTAAGACTTACTGCTAAATATATCCCTCCATACATAGAGACAGCGTAAGATGGGTAGTGTGAGTCTCTGTATTGCAACCATAAAGGATCGGGTGATTGCATAAATAACATCACTATGGCTACTATATATCCTAGTATTATTGTTTTATCTTTCATTTTATCTGTAGAAAATCTGCTCTGGGTTGTGGTAGGGATTGTATGCGCATTGGTCGCACATCTCTGCTTTTATCTGAATTTTTATAGCATTTAGGTCAAACGACGTCTTCACAAAATAGTTTTTCATCTCGGCAAGACATATGGGGCAGAAAGTTAGCGTGTATACTAGGGTTGCCTTTCTCTTCTCGAATATTGGTTTTTGACATCCATCGCATTTGGCTTTAACTTCGGGTTTCATTTTAGAAGTTGAATATTTTATTCAGTTGGAAGATCGGGGTTATCCAGTGGGGGCATTCGCTGCGGGCGAATATGACCACACCTTTTGTCTTTTTGTCATGTTTCGTATGTAGATGTTCATATATTTCATTCATAGTCTTTCCAGTCGTGAAGACATCATCTACGATTAGATAATCATAATCTCCATCCGAAGTTTTATGAAGGGATAATTTGCCGACAAGGTTTATCAGATTAGCCGATTTGGTGGGCGGATGTTCTACATCTCTATACGAATGTGTCATACAGATTAGATCAGCTAGACAATCAATATCCTCTTGCGAGAGTGTATCACATTCAATTTTCCAGCTAAGGGGTTTTCCTGCGTGAGATTTAAAGGGTTTGAATTTAAACATTTTATATCGTGAACGGTCTGTTCATGTCTTCCCATGTTGGTCTTAACTTCCTTTCTAGTTCTTCTCCTCTTTCTATCATTTCTGCTATATTATCTCTTATGCGCTGGCTTTTATGATTGAAATAGTAGCAGCGATAGGCTTCTTTCTTTGGTGATAGATGATTGAAGGGGGATTTGCATTTGACATATTCTTCTTTGGTGATGGGGTCTTTTATTATTCTTTCGAAGTTTAGGCAGTTTTTGCATTCAGGAACTCCACCGAATTCTTTTTCCAGTTCTGCAATAGCGTTCTTTGCTCTAGTATAAGAATCTTTCATTTCAATCATTCTCTGCTGGTATTCCGTGATGTAATGGTATGAACATTGCATTTATCTTTTTCTTGCAAATATGAAGAGGAATGTGTTCTTTGGATACATGCTCTCCGCATGTGGTGCAGATGAATGTTCCGGAGGGTCTTATCCATTTGATTGGTCTGCCAGGCATATCTACGATGGGGAAGTCATCGCAATTACTACAGTGATGTGGTGGGGTCTCTTTCATTTATTTACCTCTTTTCTGAACGAGTCTGTTTTTTCGTCAAAATAATAGTCGTAGCATGGACATCTACCGGTAAATTCGACGAGAAATTTGTGCCAGAGGCCGTGTTCTTTTACATGTTTTTGTATTCTGGGGCCGTCTTTGGTTAGCTGATAATACGTATCAGTTTCTTTGTAGGCTTTGCCAGCTTTCAGTATTCTTTCTCCAATGTCCATTTTATCTTTTGTATTTGGAATAGTCTTTGCAGTGTTCGGGTCTTGTACACCATGTTGGTTTGTCTTTTTTGCTGGGGCATCTACACGTGTACATACCGCTGTCAAATCTAGTTGAATATATGCAATCTGTCATTTTAAAACAAGTCATATTTGTGTCTGAATTCGCGGATCTTCATGTAATTGCCGCGGGCTTTGAACCTCTCCATGGCATGAAATTCTTTGTGGGGGGTTTCTTTTTCGATCATTATTCCGAATTCTTTTTGTATCTCTTCGAGGGTCTTTCCGATCAGATGCGTATGTTTTGGGACAAACGAATCATATGACATGTCTTCCATTTTAGTGTAATAGGGTGGCTGATAATATGCGTTCGAACGGGATGCTGAATGTATGGTCGTACCAGTCTTCGTTATCGCGTCCTTGTTCCATTTTGCGGGTTCCGGCAAGAATTATGAACGGAACATTTGCCTTCGGACACCATCCTTCCAAAAATCCTACGGATATGCTATGTCCTGTTCTTATCTTGAGGTGGGCTCCGCGTTCTATGGTTTTTGCGTCTAATTTCTGTCTGAATTCATTTGGGTCCATGATTAGATTATGAATTTTGATTTAAGCTGTCTTAATATGCTATAGTATGCTGATTTGCGTTTGCCAGTCAGGTGCACCCATTCGTGGGTTGCAGCTTTTCCTCTCAAGCCTTTGTTGCTGCTTATATCGATGACATAGCGGGTGTCGTCATCGAATCCAAGGTCTTCGAGGACGTGTTTCTGCCAGTTCTTTGTCATGCGATGCCAGACAATGGCATTCTTGAATACACGTATGTTCAGTTCCGAATTTTCGTCAGATTCTTCACATACATAATCGAATATTTCTTCGAAATCTTCGGTGGATATGAGATCTTCTGATAGTTTCTGCCTTATGGAATATATCATCTCAAGCACAGTCTTATTTGATGGTTCGAGATAACAGCTCAGGAATCTGCTTTTGAGGGCGGCAATATCTTCATTATTGTCGTTTGGTTTTATATTCAGACACATTATGAGACGGCCTTCGAATTCGAAAGAGTGGGGATATTCTTTCAATATATAGGTGGGTGATACCCAGCTTATGATCCTATTGTTTCCATCTTTTGTTTCGGTAGCCTGTTTGAGTATGGTTATGCCGGCATTGGTCTTGGCGGCCATGCCTATATCATCGAAGAATATTATCTTGTCGCGATGGTCATAGAGAATCTTATAGAGTTCGGTATCGGAGATGTTTGCGGCTACGTGGATCCATTCTTCGTTTTCTTTGAGTCGGTGTTTCTCTATTATCTCTCTTATATTCCTGGTCTTGCCTAATCCACCTTTTGATATAATAAGGGCGCCGAAAACATGTCCTTTTAGGACGGCCTCTATACAGTGTTTGAGCCTTTTTGCTTCGGGGTGGTCGAGGGGATTTCTTATTTTGAGGTTTTTGTTTGTCTTAATCATTGTACTGACACCTTTAGAAAAAGACGGCTGTAGAAGGAGATCACCTATTGTTCCTTGCCGCCGAGTTTATATATTACAACTACGAATGATATGGCTGCGATTGCGAATAACACAACGATGTATTCTGATTTCATCTCAAAGCTTTGGGTTGGTTGGGTTTGGATGCTTGTATTTTGTCTTATCGTCGTAGTGGTTGTTGGTAATGTTGTAGTTGTGGTTGTGATGGGGGTGCATCTACAATCTATACAGTTCCACGATCCTGGTCCGCATGTGTCAATCAAGGTATCACATTCTTCACCGTTTTCTTTTATCATATTTCCGCAGATTGATGGTGGTATTGTGGAAGCGGTTGTCGACGTAGTGTCTGTGGTGGTTGTAGACGTATCTTCACTTCCTGGGGCGGGGCCTATCATCTGAAGTGTGGTGGTAGTTGTTTCATTTGATATTGGCGGCAGAGTGGATGTTGATGTTGTCTGTTCTGCAGTGGTTGTTGTTGAGTTTTGTATCAATAGCGTGGTCTCGGTGGTCGGCGTGGATGATGACGTCGATTCGTTCTGTGCCGATGCTGTCATTATTAATAACAACAGTATTGCTGGTATCATTTTATTCATTTTCTTGGTTCACCTCTGGGGTTCCTAGTTTCCATAGTATCAGTATCACGATGGTAACGACTGTGAATATTATTGCGATGATTGTTTGGGTGTCGAGTTTGGGGATCTGTTGTGGCTGGATAGTAGTGGTAGTGACATGTTTTGGTGTATTGTATGTATATGATTTGAGTTCTTTTCCTGTGTCGTGTTCGATGTATCTGACAGTCGTTGTGCCGTCGTTATTTTCCTGCATGATAGTGTCGAAGGTTTTATTTCCAAGAATGTCTTGGGCGTTAACTCGAGTTATCAGTAACAGTATCATCAGTGTCAGAATTTTCTTCATTTCCTCTTCCTCCAAGAAGCCATACGGCGGCGAATACTATGATGGTTATTATGGCGAGGACTGAAACTATAGGCGGTATCGTTGGCAGACCACTGTCGATTGGTTCTGGGATTGTTGTGGGGGTGATCTGTTTTTTCGCCAGAGTCGTGGTAGTTGGAAGAAGATAGGGGGCGACGACATTACCTTTCATCTCTTTGGCCTCGCTTTTTTCTACTTTTCCATCGAACGGATTTATGTATTCTGTTAATCTATATGTTTTGCCATTCTGCACGGTTATTCTGACAGTGGGGTTGAGTTCTATCAAATCTTCTCTGATACAGCACATATCGCCGACGAAATAATAATATGATCCGTGGCAGTAATTGGATGCTTTCCAGACCGATTCTGTGTGGTTGAGTGTTATATCGTAACAGCATACTCCTGTAGTGGTTTCCACAAGTAGATCAGAGCACTTAGCCGATGCTGATCCAGTGATGGCTACAATAAACAATATCAACAACAGTTGTTTCATTTCTCGTCACGTATTATAAGCTGGATACGCTCGTTTGCGAAGCGTTCATCAAGTTCTACTTGGGATATCTTTCTTGGTTGGAACAGGAAATCATGACGTTTCTTCATGTTTGTCAGATAGAATTTGTTGGATGATTTTATTCCCATTCTGTCTTCCACTTCTATCAGATCTTTGTAATTTTGCATCTGGCGTCTGCGGTCAACGAAGTATGGGTCTTCTGGGTTGGGAACCTGCCAGTATTCTGCGGGGAGGCGGCCATCGTTCTGGTCCTTGAAATAATCTGCCCTAAGGAAATACGAGGGCGGTATTCCTGCACGCGAATATCCGACAAACATCGATTTCATGTTTGCGTTCATGGTGGTGTACTGTTTTTTCTTCTCCATTTCCTTGAGCTGTACGAGCAGCTCTTCTTTGGGTTTTATTGCTTTCATTATCTGTATCCTATCATGGATTCCGAGGGTGTCTTTGCTGCATTCATGGAACCTATCGTTGCCATATGCTTTGCCATCTCGATGGTGCCTATGATATCCTCTAGGTCTAGGCCATTCTCTATGGCTTTGGATATCTCGTTCAAGATGGCAATCTTGAGTTCGGCAGTATATTTTTGCCTTTTTAGTATATCATCCTTTTCCATTTTATTTTTATTTCTTGCGAATTATGATTGCCTGTTTTTACTGGGCCCCGGGATCGGAGACCGGTTCATTTAGTTCAATTGGTTCAATTGTTCCCATCTGAGCTGATCGGGATCCGCAGATTCCGATCAACATATCATTGGCGTGTTGCCTCTTTTTGTTGGGCATCATCGGGGGCGGTTTTGCAGCTTGTGCTAGTGCCGCACCCTTCGCTGTTTGTGTGGTGGTTAAATGAATGCCGCTTTCAATATTATAACTATACATTTCGGCGAATCTCCTCATCTGGGCAGATCGCTTCATTATGTATTATGGTTCATATTGGCGGGCTCGTCCTATCATCGAGGTGTAAAGAGTTCGGTGAGAAGCCGCAGACCGGCAATGTGAACCAACGGTCATCGGAATGGTTCCTCGTTTTGAGGGCTTCATTGGTAATACCATTGCGCGTAGTGCTCGGTGGTATAACCTCCACTGTTTAGAGTTTGATTTGTTTGTCTTCTTTGTGGGTTAGCGTCAACTCACATTCATCGTCTTCATTCCAGATATATTTAACGTTTTGCTCGTAGTCCTGTAGTTTTGCGATCAGATCGCCGAGTCTGCTTCTTGGTACGTTAAGCTGTACAGTGACAAGAACCTGGAAATGATCCGATGGGCATTCGTCAAGCATACAATAATGTATACCGTCTATGTCGAATTCCGGATATCTGCCGGTCAGCTTTATTTCGTCTTTCATTGTTTCACCTTTTTGTTTTTTATCGCCTGCGTCGACGATTGCCCCCATTTCGTATAAAGATCTATAATTGTTAACTAACAATTGTAGTAATCTGCAGTAGTTTGATGTGTGTTAACATCATAATAACCACTGTCTTTTTATATCCGAAAGTGGATACACATATTGATCTGAGGGCGTCATCGCTGAGGGCGCGCGCCCAATCAGGTACCCAAGATCTAAATCTTCGGTCCCGAAGATCAATATGATATTTCATCGCCTTGGGGGCTCATGTCTACGGGCATCATCGAAGGCATCATTTCCGCTCGAGGCGTAGTTGATACCATCTCCACAGGCGTCCGGGGCTTCCTAGGAGCTTTCCGGACTATCAATCGTCTCAGAATGCATGCCTTCTGAGGTCGAATGACTCTTAATTGGTCTTGGCTGGAGGGTGTCTATCTCGTGGACAGCGGTCTTCTTGTCTTTTTCGAAGGCTTCTATCAGTCTGAAGATGCCGTCACTCCAACCAGAGACAAGGCAGACGTTGGGTTCATCTTGTGGAACTACAACATTGCCATAGGCCGAGAGGTTGAACACATACAATTTGACTTGGTTGTTTATTTTGTGTTTGTAGTCTTTGAATGCGTCAACGAATTGGTCGTCTGAGTATGAGTTGCTGTTATACATCTCCATATCGGTGAACACCATTATGCGATCTACTTTCTTCTTGTGGTCGATAAGGTATCTTATCGCTAGGTATCCATTTGTAGATCCACCGGCTTCGATGGCTTTTAGTTTTTCCGTGTTGTCAAGTATTGACGATCTGCTAGTCAGCTTGGCTAGTTCATGCCTTGTTGCGAACACGGATGCTATAGAGTCTTCGCAGAATTTGTCGGCCATGGCTGCCATTAGGCAAGCTATATCCTCGAGCGTGATGTTTGATTTATCGCTGAGGTGGCTTTCCATACTTCCACTAACGTCGGCTGCTACAAATGTAGTTCCACTTAGTTTAGGTATATTCTTCACGCTGTGTTCCAAAGCAGATTCTATGGCATCAAGAGCTTTTCTTGGTTCGTCTATCTGTCTATAGGCGGATAGGAATCTAAACGGAAGTTGTTTGGATCTTTTGACTGCTTCTGGGTCTGAGATGAATTTTAGTGCTTTGTCCAGCATCTTTGTATCTATCTCATTCTCGATTAGGTTTCTGATATTCCTGAGTGTGGCCATGTAGCCGAGCTTGTTTTCTTTTATCAGATATTCCCAAGCTTCTTTTTTTGAGGCGAATCCTTTTGATGAGGGGTTGCTGATCAATACTTCCCACGTATCAGGAACGGTAAGGGTGTCATCTATGATCTTCTTGTATAGTTCTTTGTGTTTTGGATGACATATCCTCAGGGCATCTTTTAGTTTGACAGATCCTTTGCGGTTGTATTTTGCGAAGTCATATTCGCTGAATCTGGCGAACGAAGTTGCTATTCCTTTTTTGAGTTGGTTGTTGCTGGTGACGGCGTTCCTTCCAAACTTGTTTCTGACGTAGGCCATCAGTTCGCAGATTTCATCTGCTCTGCTTATGATTGATGGCGTCCATTTTGCGATGAATGGTCTACATGGCTTTAGCTGGGATGCTTCTCCGATAAGCAACATAGGCACGCTCCTAAGATGGAGATCGTGTCTCGCATATGATGCGAGTTTCAGTATGTATTCTGGATCTTTTTCGGATACTTTCTTGACGAGGTCTATTATATCGGAGTCAAAGTTGTCTTTGATTTCTCCAGTGGATTCGACTATCTTCTTATAGAATGAGGGCTCGCCTACCAGCGTGCAGGCAGTCTTAAGGTACAGAGTCGTTTTGTCGTCCCACGAGAACGAGAGGCCTCCTTCGAGGTTTTTCTTTGCGTCTGTGCGGCTGCGTGTTATGGTCCGTAGATTTCTCTTTGTAGCAAACTTTGCCATAGATTTCACCCAAAGTATAAGCGAGATCGGAGCACCTTAAGATTCGCTCGGGCAGGATTTTGCACCGGGCTATCCGGATCAACTACCGGCAGCCGCTCCCTTTCGGAAGCGAATTCCAAATGTAGTCATTGAAGTATCCGATATCTGCGCTTTGGTTGATGAGAGTTAAATATTGGAAGAAGGGGTCGACGGCGGAGATTTTTAAAAAGTTTTTTGGATTTTTTTGAAGTATCCGCAATCTGCGCTTCCAATATTGGGGTGTCGTTGCAAATAAGAGTAGGTGTCGGATGCGGTGGTTTTTCAAGTGATGAAGTAACCGCGTCCTGCGCTCTAATCTGCGTTATATATATAGGTAAAACCTATATAAATACTTGTCGATGGGCATTATTTAGTGCCTGTAGAGCCGAATCCGCCCTCACCACGGGGGGTATCGGTAACTTTGCCAAGCACAACGGTCGGTATTTCGACCTTATTTATGATCATCTGGGCTATGCGTTCATAGCTTTTGATATGAACGGTTTTGTCTGTGGTATTGAACATTATAACTCCTACAGTTCCTCTATAATCCGGGTCTATAGTTCCGGGGGTATTGAGGATCGTTATTCCAGCTTTGAGAGCAAGACCGCTTCGTGGGCGTATCTGGGCTTCGTATCCTGGGGGGAGTTCGAGCTTGAATCCTGCATTTACAAGTGTTGGGATTTTGGGTTCAAGTCTGAAATCACCGTTTGCTTTAAGATCGAATCCGACTGCGTGTTCACTCATTCTTTCTGGTCTACATTTCTCGTCCAATAGTTCTATTTTGATTTCCATTTTAGATTTTAAGTATGCCGGCTGTCCCCCAGTTTTCTTTGGGTATATCCTCTATGACAACCGTGACGGCGTTTTTGCAACAATGACACGTTTCACATATCGCTGCGGTTACACGGTCGACAAGTTTGCGTTTCTGATCTACAGTTCTTCCTTCAATCATTTTTATATTTATTACTGGCATTTTATTTCTCCATCTTGAATCCTATCTTCTTTAGGGATTTTCGTATCTTGCTGAGAGGTCGGGTGTCTATCCAGACATTGAGGGCTGGCCAGTTGCTGGGCACGCGTTCTACGCACAGGGTCTTGCCTTTGGCAAGTTCCCATGCGTAGTGGAAGTCGGTTTCTCTCCACGATTTTATGTCGGCGTGTTTATCTTCAAGTATTCTGTCAAGATCGACTTTCATTTCTTATCGTGCTTTCCGTTATCGTCTTTGCCAAGTTTGTATACGACTGCTATTGCAGCAACAGCGATGACAATGATTCCTGCTACGACATGCCATATGCTTATGTTGTTTTCATCCATCGTCTTTTGGATATCTTCTATAGCTGCGGCGCCGGTCGAGGTTAGGAGTGTTGTCGTGGTTGTTTCCTCCGGGAGTTCGATACATTTACAGTCTATACATTGCCATCTACCTGCTCCACACGAGCTGGCTGTCGTATCGCATTCTTCTCCAACTTCCTGATATAGATTTCCGCATTCTGGTGGTTTTGGCGGGAGTGTTGGTTGTGTGGTTTCTGTGGTTGTGGTTTCGATTATCAACGATGTCTGATTTTCGGTTGGTGTGGTTTCGTTGGATGATTCTATTGTCGATATGGGGATTACAGTTTCATTGACAGTTGGGTTGGTCTGGTTTTCTGTAATGTTGATCGGTTCGCTAATCAGTATCGGTATAGGTTCCAATGTCGGGGTTGGTATGGTCGTTATTGCATAGTCTCCTGTGGTTTCGCTTGGGCTTTCTTGGGCTGCTGTCATCGCTGCAATCAGCAGGATGCATATCATAAATACTTTCTTCATGTTTCACCTCATGTTGGTATGTCGTATATCTGTCTTGGAATGCTTCTATTCCAGGATCTATTCATATCTGCCGCGTGCATATTATAGTCGGCGGACATCTCATTATATTTGAGTGCGAGCATGTATCTTGCTGCTTTGAGGGATGCGAATTTATCCTTTTCGCTTGGGTCGTATCCGGTTTCATCAGTGCCGTGTTTCTGAAGAAATGTCTTCGTTTGATTGTCTATATCGTCTATTCTTGATTTCGTGTATGAGAGTTCAGTTGATGCATTGTAGAACCAATCTATCGTTTTGGCTGGCTCTTTTATGGTGATATTAATGTTTTGTTCGAGGTCTGATGCTGTTTTGACCAACCAAATACCCATTATGATTATAAGCAATCCGACGATAATCGACAATACTGCTATCAACAATACATGCAGTCTGTCTCTTTTTGTCTGGCTGTCTTTTTCTTTCTGTTTCAATGACAGCTTGACTGTTTTTTTGGTGTATTTGGCTTTCATTTTGGGATGAATTCCTTTCGTGTCTTTCCACCTAATATGAATTCTGGTTTGCCTCCGAGCTTGTCGGAGTTGGATTCATAGAACGTCTTGCTGGGATCGTCACTACAACACTGTTTATTGACAGGTGGTTTTTTAGATTTCATTGTGTTCGATGACTGCCTCTTCCTGAAGCTCTGGTCTGGAGGAATGAATTGTTTGATCCTTTTCCCAAAGGAAAAGATCAAAGAATGAGTTCGTCCAGACCTATCTTCAGGAAAGGAAGAGATTCCTTTCATCGGATATTGATCCTCGTTTGTATGGGCGTCATCGGTTCAGGGGTTCGCTGTTATGCTAGTTCCCGTGCCACTTCTTGTTTTGATTTCTTCTTCTATTGCGGCGATCATGCGTTTTCTGGTCTTGTCGCCGAAGGCGGCTATCGCTTTGTAGTAGCCAAGTGTCTGTGTGTCAGTCTGTTTGAGTTTTTCTTTCCAGGCTGCCCACCATATCTGGCTTATTTCGCTTTCTGTTTCCATGTGTTTTCACCTCTTAATGCCATGACTGCCTGAAGCGTGAACGGCCAGAGGCTGGTGATCCCGGCTGCTTGCAGCGGGATCTCCAGCCGTTGGCGGTTTAAAGCTGAGGGCGGAGTCTCGATCATCGAATGTTTATTCTCTGTAGTTCGGGCGTCATGGGCAACGACTTTTCTCGATGCCGATCTTAAGACCGGACTTAATGGGTAGTCGTCATCTCCCGGTTGCTTCTAGCCCATGTGTTGGTGGGCAAGAGATTTAGTTCATCGGCTGCTTGATTTAATCGGGCAAGATGCCATCATCGGCTGCTTTCTACCAGGGCAAGAGATACGCATCATCGGCTGCTTTCATGCAGGGCAAGAGATCGTATCATCGGCTGCTTTATTGAAGGATGGGGCAAGAGAGCCGATCATAGGCGTGCAGCCTCAAAATGTTGAGCGCCGAGATATTTGACGCGACGGCGCCTGGGCCGTCATGGGCATTGGACCTCGTGTAAGTCCCCGGTTGTAGCGTCTTTTGCAGGGGCCGAGCTAGTATCCAATTCCTTGAGTGTGAGGGGGGTTTTCTTTATGCTTGGGGGTATTTCTTCGTATGATTTGTATGGGTTAAAATGTGTCTGGCCGTTTACTTTGACATACATCCAGAATGAGCAGTCTATGCCGTGTCTTTTCATCATTTCGATGTGGCTGAAATAGCGGCGAAGCTGTTCGCGTTTCTTGTGTTCTGATTTAGTGTAGTATATCTTCTTCTTGGTCTCCTTGGCTTCGATGAGGTGGGTACAGCTGACGAAGTCGAGGACTATGAAGTCCATGCGTTCGGTGTTTATCAGCTTGAAGACGAGGGGGGTTCCGAAGTATTCTTCAAGGAATTTTCTCGTGCTAGTCTCGAATTTCTTACCTTTCTGGCCTGACATTTTTTATAGTTTTGTAAAGATCGTCAAAGTCTTTAAATTTAGATCTGATTTCCTGTTGTATCTCCTTGGAGTCTTTCTTGCATTTATGGAGGAGGTATTCTGCCATCATATAGTCCAATATGACATCGAGTCTGCAGACAGGGCAATATTCTTTGGGGGTTTCGTATCTGAATTCATTGTCATCAACATTTTCTGGTGCGGGTTCTTTCATGTGGATGTCGCAGAAGACGTGGCCGTTTATGCATTGGCGCATCTCAGCTTCCGAGAGGCATAGGTCCTGTCCTTCTTTTACGTCTCCGCAGACGCTGCATATATAGGAGCTCGAGCTGCTGTTGGATACGAATCCGATTCTGATTTTCATGATTAATATTTTATGTGATCTAGATATTGTTGGCGTGTGAACTTTTCAATGCTTTGCTTGCGATTTTTGGAGGTTTCATCTAGATAATCATCAACTATCATGTCTGGGCCGTATGTGGAGATTTCGCATCCATAATTCCACGCTTCTATTACAAGGTCTTTATTCTTGAAATAAAACACATGATAATGGCCATAATGGCACTCGGCCTCAAAGGGGATGTCGGTTTTAAGGAGGAATTCTATAACGTCGCTTTCGTTGCAGAGGACGTCATATCTGTATTCAAATGGGGGTGATCTATCATTGTTTCTCATAGTTCTGAATCCATAGTCCAGAAGTTTTTTTGTATCAGATTCTGATAACTGTGGTTTCGGATTCTTACTATAGTCGTGTTTCTCTGTGGCTGATACAATGAAGCTCGAGGAGCTACTATTGCTAACGAATCCTGTTCTTGTTTTCATTTTGATATATGTTTTCCGAATTCCCATCCGATTATTCCGATTGCGGTTCCAAGTAATATGTCAAATCCCGTTCTCCAGAACTGGGGGTCTTCGAACATTGTCATGTTATTCACATGTCGGTGTCTTCATAGTGGCACTTTTCTTTATTCTTTTCCAATACACCTTTGAATTTGAAGAATCTATTCCACATCTTTTCAACTTTATCATCGTCCTCTTCGTCGAGGTCTATCTCCGGTCCACCGCCCCCGGCATCGGTCCAATCAACAAGAACCATTATGTCTTTACCAAGGAACTTCACTTGTTTGAGGTATTTGCCCTTTTTGTATTCGGCTATTATGGGTCTTATGTCATCATATTTATTCAGGGTCTCGTCGAAAAATTCTTTATCTGCGAACAGCACGTAGCTCGAGCTAGAGCTGTTGCTTACGAATCCTATTCTTGTCTTCATGTGCTCACCTCTCCATAATGCAGGCCGATCTTGTCTATCGGTATGGTTAGTCTGAATCTTTCTTTGAGATCCTGGGCGAATTCTTTCTTAAGCTGCATCAGGGTCTTGTCGTTCATAATCTCTTCCGTGAGATCGGTACCAGCATAATATATGTCTTCGCTGCCCAAGAATAGTATGCCGTCTATTTCGCATACTCCGAAGCTCATATCTTCAACTATTTCCTTGCGTTTGAGTTTAGCTGATTTTATTATCTGGTTTATCGATTTGGGGTCAGATACTCCTACTATCAAAAAGCTCGAACTGGAACTGTTTGATATATATCCTGTTCTGATTTTCATTTTTTGCTTTTCATCCAGGTGGCGAATTTCTCTTCCCACTCTTTGTTGAATTCATCATAGGTCTTGGTCTTCATGTTTGATAGGTCTAGGAATTCTAGTTTCTTTCTTATGTGTGGGAGTTTCTCGTCATTGTCGTCTCCGAGAGGTATTATGTTATCCATGCTTTGCCAGTTACCGTCGTGGTTGTTGCAAGTTTCGACGAAAAGATTGCCATATTTATCTTTGTATATCCAGGTCTCGTAGTTGCAGGTGCCCGGATATAGGAGCGGCATGTCTTTTCTATAGTTGGTTTGGAGCCATTTGATACATTTGGTTATGGCGTTTATGGGTTTTCTACCAACTTTTTCTTCTTTCCATTCTGCTTTGACGAGTTTCAGCATGTCTCTCATAACCTGGGCGGTTGTCCTTTCGGAGTTCCAGATGACGAAGCTGGACGAGCTGCTGTTGCTAACAAAGCCGATTCTTGTTTTCATGTTTTCACCACCAGCCGATATATTTAGTAAGGGCTAGTATGATGAGTATTACGGTCATTACGCACAAGAATGCCCAGAATATAGCAAATGCTCCGAAGAATACTGGGAACCATTTGAACATCTTTTCTATCATAGTCATCATGC
>Ga0315268_10005389_pt1 | contig 13756 bp, 10 predicted proteins | sample C1_top_MG_FD_204535 | JGI IMG/M metagenome (GOLD analysis project Ga0315268, IMG submission 204535) | Sediment microbial communities from Yellowstone Lake, YNP, Wyoming, USA - C1_top | ecosystem: Environmental > Aquatic > Freshwater > Lake > Sediment | place: USA: Wyoming | collected 2017-08-01 | reverse complement strand
CAAAGTTCAGACTTTTCCAGATCTCTAGAACCGCAAATGACCACCTGTGGCTGAAGCTTGACAAGCTCATCCAACATATTTGCCTGACGGAAATCCAACACTTCCACATCCAGGGAACGAGAAGACTTGCGCAAGCGGGAAGCTATCCCTTGCGCCAGCAGCGAATAATCTGTCAGAACAACAACTTTTTTCATGGACGCGATTCCTATCGACAGTTCATGTGAAAACTGGCACAAATATAATCATTAAGAGAAGATTAAACAATCTCAAAGAGGGTAGACTACCCAATGCCGATTGGGTAGTTATTGGCAATATTACCCCTACTCTTTAGGGTAGTTTTATTGGGCTATTTCAGTATTACAACAATTCCCGCTTTACTGCCACCATGACAGCTTCTGTCCGGTTGGATACGTTCAATTTGATCAAAATATTCTTTAAATGAAATTTGACCGTGTTCTCGCTGATGGAAAGGTTTGTGGCGATCTCCCGGTTGGCTTTACCAGCTGCCACAAGCTTGAGCACGTCCACTTCCCGATCGGAAAGTACTGACTCTGGTCGATTTTGGGGCTGCACCCCGACATGTTTAAATAAACGGCTGGCCATCGAGCGTGTAATGGCAGCTTCACCTCTCACCAAGCCTGAGATCATTTCCAGAAACTCGTTTGAATTGAGGTGTTTGAGCAGGTAACCGTCCGCCCCGGATTGAATGGCTTCCACCAGGTGTTTTTCATCTTCAGACACGGTAAGGATGACAACCAAAATTTCCGGATGGGCGCTTTTTATCCGTTTAAGAACTTGCAAACCATCCATCTCCGGCATATTGATATCCAACAAGATCAGATCCGGATGTATCATAAGGATCTTTTCAAGAGCTGTTTTTCCATCTCCTGCCTGTCCGATCACTTCATAACCCCCGGCTTCAAGCAGGCTGATGACCCCATCCCGAAAAAGAGAGTGGTCATCGGCAACGAATATTTTCATATGTCTTTCTCCGGCAACACAAGCCTGACGATCACACTGGTACCTTGATTATACCCGGAGGTAACCTCAAATTCTGCAGAAATACTCCTGGCACGCTCCTGCATGGTCATCAAGCCAAAGTGGTGGGACTCGTTCTTCAGGACTTTTTCCTGGTCAAAGCCTACCCCATCATCTCGAACCAGCAACTCGAGCATATTGGGTGTGATCAATTTCAAGGATACCCAGGCATGACTGGCATGGGAATGTTTACGAATATTACTGGTGGCTTCTTGCAGAATCCGCAAAAGCTGCAGGCGGGTCTCTCCATCCAGGTTGGTTCGATTGATGCGAGGATCTAGATCAGCTTCCACCTGGATATCCATGAACCGGTTGGATTGGACGAGGTAGTCCTCAACATCAAATGAAAGACCGCGGCCGGGTTGCGTAAAAGCCTTTAACCCAAGTATGGAACCACGTACATCCATGGCTTGTTTAAGGGTCTCCTCTTCAATATTTCGGAGGTTGTCCAGGGCTTTCTGGACCAGGTTTTTTTCCAGGAACACGCGTGCAGCCTGGGATTTGGTGATGACATACCCAAGGAACTGGGCGATGCCGTCATGCAATTCCCGACCGATGCGCTCACGTTCTTCAACAATGGCATTTTCCCGCACATGCGTTCGTTCTTCCATATCCTTTGCCTGTCGGGTTAGCTGGTCAGCCATGGAATTAAAAGTGTCCGCCAGGGCCGTGATCTCATCGGTTGTGTGCCAGATCATTGGAACTCGAACAGAATGATCTCCTGAAGCAAATGTGGAAAGGGAATTTGCGATCAGACCGATCCGTCGTTCGATCAACCACCTGACCATCAAAAAAGCAAAAAGCAGAATAACAGCCAGGGAGATTATTGTAATAATAAGGTTGATCAACATTTCTTCCCTGTAATGGGCATTTGCTCCAGATAAGGAAGCATCCACCAGGAGAACTCCCAGATGAGTGGAGCTTTTTCCATGGCAAACCTGGCAATCTGTTTCGTTAAGGATCGGAACCGATACCCTCAGGTAACTTGTAGCCATGTTCAAGCGGATGGAACGGGGACGGTCGCTGCTTGATATTTGGTGGCATTCACTGCAACCAGTTTGGTTGGTGGGCACTACTTTACCAATATCCGCAGGGTTGGTACTTTGCATTATCTTTCCATCATTATTTAAAATCCACAACTGTTGGATCAAACTGTCTTTATGAATATTGGAAAGAATATCAGCAACCATTGAATTATCATTCTTCTGCATGGCATGTTTAAGACTGGCAAGAGTGATATCCCCCACCTGAGTAGAGATTGTATTAGTCATCGTCCGCCATTCCTCATATTCCTGTTGTGAATGGATATAAAAGGTGACGGACAATGTTAATAGCATTGGAAGGATGAATACCAGGCTGACCTTGGTGCGCAAACCAGCTTTAAAAATCCTGGAACCCAAGACCCTGTCGATCATCTTCATGATTCCAGGCTGCATCCCAATCGCCAACTGCGTCCATCCTGCAGCAGAAGGGTATCTGCTTCCGGTGGTCCCCAACTTCCGGTTGGATAGACGACCAATCCTGGTTTATCCTCTTTTTCCCAACCGGATATGACCGGGTCGATCAAACGCCAGGCAGCTTCAATCATGTCACTACGCGTAAATAAGGAGGCATCCCCTTCCATTGCCTCCAGGAGCAGGCGTTCATATGCATCCGGTAATGTGCCCTGGAAAGAATCACGGTAATGAAATTCCATATCGACTGGCAACATTTGCTGGTCTGAGTCAGGTTGCTTGGCTTCGAATTGCAAGTGGATTCCCTCGTCAGGCTGGATACAAAGCGAAAGGATATTTGGCATAAAACTGCGGGCGTCCTGGTAGGCAAACATCAGATGTGGAGGACGTTGAAATTCGATAATGATCTCGGTAGTTTTTACCTTCAACGCTTTCCCGGACCGCAAGTAAAATGGCACACCCTTCCAGCGCCAATTATCAATATATAGCTTGATGGCAGCAAAAGTTGCGGTTTGCGAATCAGGTAGCACACCTTCAGTACGGACATAATCGGCATATTGACCTCGAACGGTATCCTGGCTGGCGATCGGATGGATACTCTCGAAGACTTTGACTTTTTCATTCCGAAGTGCATCTGGATTAAATGAAGATGGTGGTTCCATGGCTACCAGTGCAAGCAACTGGAGCAAGTGGTTTTGGAACATATCCCGCAAAATGCCAGCTTTGTCATAATACCCGGCCCGGTGGCCTACATCCACATTCTCAGCAACAGTGATCTGGATATTGTCGACATACCTTCGGTTCCATACCGGTTCAAAGATGGCATTGGCAAACCTGAAGAAAAGGATGTTTTGGGCAGTCTCTTTCCCCAAGAAATGGTCGATACGAAACACCTGGGATTCATCAAATACCTTGTGGACCTCAACATTCAGAGATTGAGCGGATGGCAGATCCGTCCCAAATGGTTTTTCTATCACGACCCTGCGCCAACCACCGGATTGGTCTGCCAGCCCGGCAGCACCGAGGTTTTCGATCGCGCCAAGGTAATAATCCGGGGATGTCGCCAGGTAATACAGGCGATTTGCTGGAATAATTTCCAAAGCATCCAAAGTTTCTTTTAGGCGGGAATAATCTGCGGGGATCTCCAAATCTCCCTGGAAATAGGTCAATTTCCCGGCGAATCCATTCCAGTTTAAATCGGTAAAGGAATTCGGGCTAAAGGTTGTCACGCCTTCTCTCAAGCGAGTTCGGAATTCTTCATCTGTCATCGTGCGCCGGGCAAACCCGATCACATGGGCACATCCATCCAGGCGACCCTTGACATAATTATTGTAAAGTGCGGGAACAAGTTTTCGCCAGGTCAGGTCGCCGGTGGCTCCAAAGATAACGATCGTGATGCCTTGCTTGGATTCTGTCATTCTCATTCCTTTTTAACAACATGACCGCCAAACTGGTTCCGTAATGCAGCCAATAATTTTGCTGCATAGCTTTCTTCCTGTCGGCTGATCAGACGGGCCTGCAAAGCCAGGGTGATGATCGGTGCAGGAATATCCAGGTCAATGGCTTCAGCGACCGTCCATCGTCCTTCACCGCTATCTGCCACCCAACCCTTGATGTGCTCAAGGTTTTGATCTTCTTTGAGGGCATTGGCAGTCAGATCCAGCAGCCAGGAGCGAACCACACTGCCAACCTGCCAAATCTGGGCCACCTGCTCCAGGTCCAAGTTGAAATCCTTTTTGGCATGCATGATCTCAAACCCCTCGGCATATGCCTGCATCAGGCCATACTCGATACCGTTATGAACCATTTTAACAAAGTGACCCGCACCCGCTGCTCCGACATGTCCCCAGCCCTTGTCAGGGGCAGGAGCCAGGCTTTCAAAAACTGGACGGAGGTTTTCAACAACATCTTTTTTACCACCCACCATCAGGCTGTAACCTTCCGACAGTCCCCAGATCCCCCCGCTGGTACCGGCATCCACATAATTCAACTCTTTTGCATTCAACACTGAAGCTCGACGGATATCATCCTTGTAATATGTGTTTCCCCCATCGATTATTGTATCTCCAGGGTCAAGTAACTCAGCTAATTGATCGATCACTTCCTGGGTGGTTGGACCGGAAGGTACCATGACCCACACAAAGCGAGGCGACTTCAATTTCATTTTTACTTCTTCTAAAGAGAAAGCGGGATCCAAACCGAATTCTGCAGCCAGGCGTTTTGTATCTTCTGGGGAGCGATTCAGACCTACCACCTGGTGACCTGCATTAAGCAGGCGCTGTGCCATGAAACCACCCATTCTCCCAAGTCCGATCATTGCAAGTTGCATTGTTTTACTCCCTTTCTTGTGGCAGCAATCCTTTCGATGCTGCCTCATCCACCAGCCAAACCAGCAAACCATCCACCGGATGAATACGGTTACCCGGCCACCGCAGCGGATCAGCATCATTCTTACGAGTTGCTGCAAATGCTGAGGCTTTATTAGAGCCACTTACCATGAAAACCACCTGGCGGGAAAGATTGAACAGGCTGGCTGTTAGAGTTACGCGGTCCGCAAGCCTGCCAAGGATCTCCTCATGAACTGCCACGACTGCCTGGTTTGGATCAGAGTCTGCAATGGATCCGGGAAAGAGAGAGGCAGTATGCCCGTTTACACCCAAACCAAGCAATACCCAATCCAATCTGGGCCAATCCTGACCTGCATCTGCAAAAGATCTCAATTCCTGCTGATAGACTTCGGCTGCCCGGGTAGGTTTCAACTCGCCCTGGATGCGATGGAGGTTTGCCAGAGGAATTTTGACCTGTTTAAGCCAATATTGCCAGGCCTGACCATAATTGCTGTCCGGGTCGTCCACGGGGACACAACGTTCATCCCCCCAGAAGATATGGATATCCTGCCACGGAAGATAATCACGGTAAGGGGACATTCCAAGAGTTTCATATAATAATAGAGGGGTATCCCCTCCGCTTATAGAAACCAGAAAGCGCTTGCGTGAACTGATGGCTTCCCTGGCTGCCTCAGCAAAAAAAAGGGCTGCTGCATGGCTGAGGGTCTCATGATCAGGAAATATCAAGGTTCTAGAATTTGTCATTTTTACTATTTAAATCATTCTCAATAGAATAAATAATTTCGCCAGATCTCTTTTAAATTCCATTGAAATTCGCAATCAAGTTCAGTTCCTTCTGTTATTTTTTCCAGGAAACAATTACAACTGAGATGCAATAATTATCTATTTTTCAATTGCTATACTTCGATTTCCATCTCGAAAAAAGAAACCCATTGAGGAAATTTATTTCCCCAGCCTAATCCTTTCTTCTTCCACTACCTTATCATCCAGCTTTTTGAAAAGCGCTGCAGGCTGAAGTAAAAGGGTGCCAGACTGCAAGTTACCGGCTTGCCACTGGTTGCCCTCCACCCCACGGTACTTCAGTACTTTATGCTCACCCAGGTCATCAGTAACGACCTCAGTGTACTGCTCTCCAAATAAAGGGGTCGTATACCCGAGGTAAGTGTGAAGTTTTTCGGAGCTGAAAGGCAGGAAGGGCGAAAACATCACCTTCAGGTAATCAATTGCTTTCAATGCAGTAAAAACAGATTTTGCAGCCAGGTTCCTGTCAGTTTTGATCTCAAACCAGGGGGCACACATATCCAGGTATTTGTTGACCTCGGTGGACAAGCGCATAGCTTCTTGCAGGGCTGCGCGTAAATGAACTGCATCCAGCTCTTTCCCCACACTTGCAAATCCGGCTTCAACAGTAGCAAGGATTTCCTGATCGACTTGACGCAGTTCACCCGGATCCGGAAGAATACCGTCCCAATTCTTATAAGCAAATGAAAGCACCCGGTTTGCCAGGTTACCCCAATTGGCTACCAACTCATTGTTATTACGCGCAACAAATTCCGCCCAATCCCAATCGCTATCCTTATTCTCAGGCATATTTACGGTCAGGTAATAACGCAAAGCATCCGCATCGTAACGGGAAAGCGCATCCAGGCACCAGACAGCCCAATTACGCGAACCACTGATCTTTTGACCTTCCAGGTTCATGAACTGGTTGGCTGGGACATCATACGGCAGGGAGAGCGCTTTCTCCTCATTTGCGAAGATCTTCAAAAATTTTGTCCCCGCTCCCATTAATTGCGCAGGCCAGAGGGAAGTGTGAAAAAAGATGTTATCCTTCCCAATAAAATAGAACTGACGAGCATCCGGGTTGATCCACCATTTACGCCAAAGCTCCTTATCGATCCCCAAACGGCTCCATTCAATAGCCGCAGAAAGATATCCGATAACAGCCTCAAACCAGACATACAGACATTTTCCTTCCCACCCTTCCACGGGAACCGGGATGCCCCAATCCAGGTCACGTGTGATCGGCCTGGGCAGCAATCCTTCTGCTTCAATCTTTCCAAGTGATTCGCCCAGCACGGTGTCCCTCATATGAGGGGCTCGCTTGCGCAAGAATTCTTTAACGTTAGGTTCAAGCTTGGAAAGATCCATATAATAATGTTCGGTCTCCCGTAGTTCAAGAGGGCCATCACCGGTTTTGGCACGGGGGTCAATTAATTTTTCAGGTTCGAGTACGTTACCGCATTTGTCACATTGATCAGACCGTGCATTTGTGAAACCGCAGATGTAACAGGTGCCTTCCACATAACGGTCAGGGAGGAATTTTCTGGCACTTGGGGAATACCATTGCAAGGATTTTTTCTTGAACATAAATCCATTTTCTTTAAGCGCAAGAAAAATGGATTGGGAGACTTTGAAATGGTTTTCAGTATGCGTGGAGGTGAACAAATCATAACTGATGCCATAGCCTTTGAACACTTCCAGGAAAGAGTCGTGGAATTTCTTATATACTACTTCGACGGGTTTTCCTTCCGAATCCGCTCTCAGACTGACGGGTGTACCATGCGAATCAGTACCTGAAACCATGAGAACCTGGTTCCCCTTGAGACGGTGATAACGAGCCGCAATGTCCCCAGGCAAGTGAGAACCGGTTAGATTCCCGACATGGATCTCAGCATTGGAATAAGGCCAGGCGATCGCGATCAAGATGTTTTCAGTCATTGAATCTCCAAACTACCTTCACAATTGAATAGTGGTTCAAATAATATCATATAACAAATAGTCTTTCCATGAAATGGAAACTTACCAATTATTTATATGAAGGAAGAATAGAGCAAAGGTTGAATAGGTCGATCAATAAAAAAAAATTCCTGGCAAACGACCAGGTAATATTTTATGATTAATTATCCAGGCATATAAAATATTTTCACCTTGAAAGACCTATATTTATAACCTGATACTATAAATTAATTACAAATACTCCTTCAACTGCCGGGCTCTGCGTGGGTGTCGTAACCTCCGCAACGCTTTTCCTTCGATCTGACGGATACGTTCACGGGTCAAACCGAATTTTTCACCAACTTCTTCCAATGTATAAGCTTTGTCGCTATTCAAGCCAAAGCGCAGACGCAGGACACGTGCTTCTCTCGGTGATAATGTCCCGAGGACTTCCTCAATCTTTTCTTTTAATAATGATTGATAAGCTGATTGCATGGGTGTTGGACTGAATTCATCTTCAATGAACATGCCAAGCTCTGAATCTTCATCATCCCCGATCGGGCTCTCCAGGGAAAGCGGTAACCAGGAAACTTTCAGGATCCAGTTCACTTTTTTTATATCCAGCCCCATTTTTTCCGCCAACTCGGCTGGGGTGGGAACTCGTCCCAGTTCTTGTTCAAGATCGTGGGTTGACTTGTAGATCTGCCGGATGCGATCTGTCATATGCACCGGTACCCGGATGGTACGGGATTGGTCTGCGATGGCACGTGTGATCGTTTGCCGAATCCACCAGGTGGCATAAGTCGAAAACCGGAACCCCCGGTGGACATCAAATTTTTCGACCGCCTTCATCAGACCCAGATTACCTTCCTGGATGAGGTCCAAGAATGGGATGGCATGCCCCATATAACGTTTTGCTATGCTGATGACCAGACGAGTGTTTGCCTTGATCAAGTGATCCCGAGCCAGCAAACCGTCCTGAACCAAAGCTTCCAACCGGTTATGCTCGAATGATCTCTTACGAATTTTTCGACAGCTGAATTCCTTCTTCGCTGCCCGGCCAGCCTCGATCCTTAACGCGATGTCGTGTTCCTCTTCCAATTTCAGAAGCGGGACGCGGGACATATCCTTGAGGTAAAGGCCTATGGTATCGTCCGTGGCAACAGAGCGGATATCGGGATCCATCCAACTCCCCGTTTCATTATCCGAAATATCTTCTGAATAAGCTGGTTCATCCATTTCCCTATCCAGGATCTCAACCCCCCGGTTACGCAAAGCCAGCATGATAACACTCAGTCGTTCAGAATCCTGCCCGACATCTGGATAAACTTCAACCAGATCATCGGTGGTCAAATACCCCTGGATGGAGGCTTTTTCCAGCAACATATTCAAGACTTCCGTGCTTCGTTTGCGTCTTTTCGGATATGTCACTGGATAACCTCCACCTGGTCTCAGCCAGAATTATCCTTGAGAAGAGATTTCAATTCTGAAAAAGGTGTGTCTGAGCCAGTCTGGAAGTGCCCACAATCCTTTTCGTTCAAATTTTGCCCACATTCCAGGCATAACCCTTTGCACCCGGGTTTACAGATAGGACTGATCGGTATCTCCAAAATGGTATATTCACGAAGTAATGGTTCAAGATCGATATAACCGCTTTCAGGTACCAGCAGACCAGATTCTGACATGGAACGATGGTCAAAAGCGTAGAGCTCACTGAAAGTCATTTTTAAGCTTTGATCGGTGGTCTCCAGGCAGCGAACACATTCCAATTGAACGCTACCCTGGAAATCTGCCTGTAGGAAGAGGCCTTGAGGTGTACGGTTGAAGATGGCACTCCCATTAAAATCGCTCAGGATTAAATCTTCCCCAACGCGGATCTCTGAAAATTCAAAATTAAAATCACGACTGGTTCCAATCGGTTGACCGATCAAAAAACCGATATTTAGCCGTAGAGGATGAGGTGGAGTTTTCACGTTTTGCTAGAATGAAATGGATAAATTAACTTTTTTCATTCTAGCATAACGGTGACTCGAAGTCAAGAATTGAATGAAAAGTTGCGTATATCCTTATTTTAATATGGTTTACGCAGATCCAGTTCTTCTCTCCCACCTATTTTTTCCTTGATCCTTTCGACAACAACTTCCAACGCCTGGGGTTGGTGAACAAAATCCAGGTCTTCCGTCCGGATGGTCAACACAGGGCAAAGATCAAATGCATTAAGCCATTCATCATAAAAATTATCCAGCAAAGATAAATAATCTGCTGAAATATCTGTTTCCATATTGCGTGCCCGCCGGTGGATCCGTGCCATCAAAACGTCCACCGGGCATTTCAGATAGATCAACAAGTTGGGTGGAGGCAGGCTGCCGACTACCAGGTCAAAAAGTCGCCGGTAAGCCAGATAGTCTCTTTCCGATAAATTCCCCATGTGGTGCAAGGCGCGTGCAAAAATATAGGCATCTTCATAAATACTGCGATCGAGAATGGCAGATCGATCATCGTTGGCTGCATCCAGGTACTGCTCCGCCCGGTGCCCCAGAAAGAAGATCTGCAAATGAAAAGACCAGGATCGCATGTCCGCATAGAAATCAGGCAGATAAGGATTATCAGCCACCGACTCATAACCGGTCCACCACCCCAGACGTGCCCCGATGCGTTCGGTAAGTGAGGTCTTGCCAACACCGATATTGCCAGCCACCAGTACCAATTTTTTTCCCATATTACCTCCGACAATTCGTGTTGATTGATTTTACCCGAAGTTTTTAAAGAGTGTAGGAGACTCCTTCATCCCATGGTGCGAATGAAACGGAACCATTCAGGAAAAGATATGCTATAAGTTGCTGGAGCAATACTGGAATTAAGTTTGGTCTATATCAGACCAATCGTTCAACCTGATATGATTAAGGATTGGGCTTTCAGATTTTCAGTTTATGGCTGGAAATTGTTATTCATGAACAGGGTAGAATGAGATCCCTACCGTTCCAGGTCCGACATGGGTTCCCACGACCGGACTAACACCTGCACGGCCCAGACGAAGTGGATTGAACCTGGAACGCATCAACTCAACCACCTGGTCAGCTTCTTCACAGGCATCCACATCCATGACCATGGCTTCATGCATTTGATTCCCACCCAACCGCTCCTCAACTATATCCAATAATTGCGCCAGAGCTTTCTTCTTTGACCGAGCCTGAGTCAAAGGTTTGATTTGTCCATCATGAAAATGAAGGATCGGTTTGATATTTAAAGCGGTACCTAACAAATGCTTGCCACCACTGATCCTACCTCCCTTAAACAGGTAATCCAGGGTGTCCACTACAAAAAGGGTATATACATCCTGTTTCATTTTCCCGGTTAGAGCCACAACTTCATCCATGGATTTCTTATCAGCAACAGCCCTGGCAGCCTCCATCACGATCAAACCGAGGCCCATGGCACAGGTCAATGTGTCCACAATTCGAATATTCAATTCGGGCAACTCAGTTGCAGCAGCCGTAGCACTTGCTATGGTTCCACTAATTTTTGAAGAAACCAGTACAGCCAGGATCGCATCTGCATCTTTTCCAATTTTTTGAAATAAGTGTTTGAATTCTTGTGCGGATGGTTGCGAAGAGGTTGGCAGTGTTTTTGAGTTCTTCAACCTTTGATAAAAAGCCTGGGGTTGGATATCTATCCCATCCCGCATGCTCTTTCCGTCCCAAATTAACCAGAGCGGAATAACCTGGATACCCAGCTCATTTTGTATTCTTTCAGGAATATTAGCTGAACTATCGGTCAGAATAACGATTTTCTTTGGCTGCATGATATCTCCTCTTGAAGAATCTGCTGATGCTTTCATTATCTAAAACCCCCGGTTACTCCGAAAGCCTCTACAAGATTATGAATCAATAGCGGTTGGCATTATCATAAAATGCCAACCGCTACTAATACAGATTAGTTTTGTCAACATTCACTAAAGCCACAGGTATAACATTTTCGACAACCTTCCTCACTGACCATAGTAGCTTCACCACACTCGGGGCAAAGATCACCCATTTTCTTTTTTTCAACAAATCCATCCGGTTGGGCCAAGTCTTCTTCATAAAGACTTATCCCTGATAGACTTTTTTCCACAAGTTCAGGATCCATTTCTCCTTTTAAGAATTCATTTAACACTTGCCCAACCCCATCAGGCAACGAACGCACCCTGTGTGGTCCAAAACCTAACGAACGACCTCCACCAATCCCACTTAACTGTTTGACAACTTCCGCCAGACGATCTCGCGGTGGGATCGGTGAAGCCAACCGGAGTATATAAGAGATCAATCTACCAATCGCTTCTGAAACTGCGGCTGTTTCAGATCCAGCTTTTGCCGTATTGATGAACACTTCAAATGGATGATCACCACCATTTCTATTAATTGTGATGAATGCTTTCCCGAGTGGAGTTTCCACGCTGTAGGTTTGACCAATTAATGCCCGGGGTCTTGGTTTTTTTGTCTCATGCCAGCCTGCTAATTGTGCTGCAATTTCATCCGTGGAAATATCGCGTGAAGTGTCAGTTCCAGGTTCAGGTTGAAAATACTGCAAAGTTGGTATATTTTCTTTTTTTTGTGCTGTGGCTCTTGTTTCCAATACCACCTTTTCGCGTGAACCTGTGACATATACCGTGATTCCTTTGCAACCCAATTCCCATGCGAGCATATAAACCTTGGCGACATCATCCTTTGTGGCATTTTCCGTAAAGTTCACTGTTTTGGATAATGAATTATCCACAAAAGCTTGCAGGGCTGCCTGCATATGCACATGTTCTTCTGCGGTGATATCCGCAGAAACAACAAATGTCTTACGAACTGACTCAGGGACTTCGTTAATATCCTGGCAGGTTCCATGCTGCATCACTTTCTCAATAATATCCTTTCTAATTTCAACATCAATCCCTGCCCTGGCAAGCGCTTCTTCAAAACGGGGACTGGCGTATGTTAATTGAAGGTCCTTCCCGTTGTCATTGACATGTCGGATATATGCGAGGGCAAAAACAGGTTCACAGCCATATCCTTCGCACCCAGCCACTGTGGCAATTGTGCCGGTGGGTGCTACCGTTGTTTGAGCAGCATTACGGATCCCATATTTCTTGATATCCCTGGTTATAGTCTCCCATTCGATTTTGGGTCGTCCCCAATCCGTGTGGATGGGTGTCATAGAGTCCGGGGGCTGCCAGGTCAGATCATCGGGATCATATATACTTCCCTGAATGGCAGGGAATGGTCCGCGTTCTCTGGCAAGCTCGATACTTGTTTTCATGGCATGATACCGGACAAATTCCATAACCTGGCTGCCAAATTCTTGCCCGACCACTGAACCGTAACGGGTGCCTGTATGGTACATAAGATCCGCCAGACCCATAATACCCAAGCCGATACGTCTCGCCCGATGAGCAGATTCTTTTAGCTGTGGTACTGCCGGCACATAGGCATTCGCATCTACAACATTGTCCAGGAATCGGACAGATAGTTCCACACTTTGTCGCAAGGATTCCCAATCCACCAACCCGTCTGGGGCACAGTGTTCGGCGAGGTTCACTGATCCCAGACAACAGTTCTCATAGGGACCCAACCATTGTTCACCACAAGGATTGGTAGCTTCCAAAGGGTATAAATGGGGTACGGGATTTGACCGGTTGGCAGCATCCAGGAAAAGCATGCCTGGTTCACCATTTAAATGCGCTTGTTGGACGATCTTGTCAAACAAATCTCGTGCCTTGATCGTTTTGTACGTTCTTAAAGGGATCCCATTTTGTTCAGCTTGCTCAGGAGTTCCTTTGAATCCACGGTATTTCGGTGAGCCAACATCGGGAAAACGTAATTCCCAATCTGCATCATCTTTGACCGCTTGCATGAAAGCATCTGTGATGCCGATGGAGATATTAAAATTAGTGATGGCATTTTCGTCAGTCTTGCAGGTGATGAATTCTTCCACATCCGGATGATCCACACGGAGTACACCCATGTTGGCGCCCCGGCGGGTGCCCCCCTGAGCGACTTCTCCAAAAGCATGATCGTAGACTCGCAAGAAACCTACAGGTCCGGTTGCCTGCCCGGCAGATGATTTTACGTGTGACCCTTTCGGGCGTATTCGTGCAAATGAAAAGCCATTTCCCCCTCCAGTTTGTTGGATCAGTGCGGCATCCCGCAAGGTTTGGAAAATACCAGCCTGGTC
>Ga0315268_10005388_pt1 | contig 13757 bp, 14 predicted proteins | sample C1_top_MG_FD_204535 | JGI IMG/M metagenome (GOLD analysis project Ga0315268, IMG submission 204535) | Sediment microbial communities from Yellowstone Lake, YNP, Wyoming, USA - C1_top | ecosystem: Environmental > Aquatic > Freshwater > Lake > Sediment | place: USA: Wyoming | collected 2017-08-01 | reverse complement strand
GCCTTGACATAACGCCTGTCTCGCCTATTTTAGATAAGACCGCAATACACTTATGACCTGCTCTAAATCCTGCTGACGCTGCTCCGGCAGCACCGCCTCTGCGCCAAGGTGTTCGCGGATATGCCCCTCCAGCATTTCCGCCATCAGACCATTGACCGCCCCCCGTATTGAGGCAATCTGCTGTAGTACCGCCGCGCAGTCGGGCTCTTCATTCAATGCTTTTTCCATGGCTTCTACCTGCCCTTTAATACGTCGGACACGGATCAACAACTTTTTCTTTTCGTGAACTGTATGCGACATGCAAAGTCCTTATCTTTGACGCTATAAAGTATAGTGGGGTATAGTATGCATCAAATGATTATTCTGGCATATACCCATGACGCCTCTTCTTACCGCTGATGACCTGAATCACTCTCACAAATTCGACGAGGGGAACCCGCTCGCGGAGAAAAACACTTTGCGCGTAGCCGTTCTTACCGCATTGATGATGGTGATCGAGATTGCTGGCGGCTGGCATTACAACTCGATGGCTTTGCTGGCTGATGGCTGGCATATGAGTTCGCATGCAGTCGCCCTGGGGCTATCTCTTTTGGCTTATGTTTTTGCCAGAAAATTCGCCCACGACCCGCGTTTTTCTTTTGGCACATGGAAAATAGAAGTGTTGGGCGGCTATACGAGTGCGATTTTTCTGATGATGGTGGCCGGGTTGATGATCTATCAATCCGTTGAAAGATTGATTGCACCGAGCCCGATTCACTATAACCAAGCCATCGCGATTGCGATAGTTGGCCTGCTAGTCAACCTTGTCTCCGCGTGGCTGCTCAAGGATGGGCACCACCATCAACACGATCATGCGCACGGGCATGATCAGCATGGTCATCATGACCTGAACTTGCGGTCGGCTTATATGCATGTGGTTGCAGATGCCGCAACGTCTGTGTTGGCCATAGTCGCCTTATTCGGCGGCAAGTTGTGGGGGGCCAGTTGGTTAGACCCGGTGATGGGTCTGGTTGGCGCCGCATTGGTTTCCATATGGGCGTATGGTTTGCTGCGTGATACCGGTCGTGTGCTGTTGGATGCCGAGATGACTGTTCCCGTTGTGGCCGAGATTCGCGAAGTCATTGCCGCATCACCGATCAAAGCGCAAATTTGCGACTTGCATGTATGGCGCGTAGGCAAAGACAAGTACGCTTGTATTCTCAGCCTCGCGATGGTTAATGGTGTATCGCCGGAATATTTCAGGCAACGATTAAGCATACACGATGAATTGGTGCATATCACTGTCGAGATAAACCAAGTTGATCGACACGATCAATGTAAAGTTGCCGAAGCTATAGCCGATCAGCCTGAGTTCGGCATGTCCCAGGTCGATTCTCTATAGCGACCGGCTTGTCCGAACTGGCGAGCCAGATAGATACGCAAGTGGGCACGAAAAAAAATGTGGCTTACCTTCGTTCCAGAATGCCTCTTCTGGGTCGATAGAGCCAATTCGTTGAACTTCTGGGATCGGCCAACAACGGATATTCGCCCGTCCCGGTCAAGGGGCATTCTCTGTGTGCCTGTTTCGGCCGTGGCTTGATGGGCGAGGCCAAGTCGCTTAAGGAGGTCGCGGAGAGGAAAGGGATCGAAAACAGCTACGCGAGCCGCATGGTCAACTTAACCACCCCGGCTCCGGACATCGTCGTGGCAATCCTCGGCAACGCCTTGCCGAGCCACTTCACGCTGTTCGATCTGGCGGTCGATCCGCCAGCGTTGCGGGAGGAGCAGCGGAGTAGTATTGGTGTGCCCATACCCGTTGCACAGGAAATCAAAGCCCTACGACACCCATACGGCCCAGGGGGGCATGATAAACTGAAATTCATCTCAGGCTCTAAGGCAAACAATTAGTGGACATTGCCAACCTCAGCGCTTTATTCGCTTGGATTGCCCGACATCCTGATTGGGCATATGCGACGGTTTTTCTCGCCGCGTTCACCGAGTCTCTCGCGGTCATGGGGCTGTTCGTCCCCGGCGCGCTCATCATGTTCTGCGCAGGTGCCATCGTGGCCACCGGCTCGCTAGACCTGTGGGCCACCCTGGCGTGGGCGGCCGCAGGCGCGATTGCCGGAGACGCTACTAGCTACTGGCTGGGACGTCATTACCGTGCTGAACTGCACGATCGCTGGCCGTTCAGCCGCCATCCGAAACTGCTGGCAAAGAGCATAGCGTTCTTTCATCGGCACGGCGGCATGAGTGTCTTCCTGGGGCGCTTCGTCGGACCGATGCGTCCCGTGATTCCGGTGGTGGCCGGCATGCTCGGCATGCCTCCGGCACGTTTCTACGCGGCCAACATCTTGTCTGCACTCGGTTGGGCGCCGACCTATATCTTGCCCGGTGTCGTCTTCGGCGCCTCGCTGGGGCTGGCGGGAGCTGTTGCAACGCGCCTCGCTTTGATCCTCGTGCTGCTATTGATCATGATTTGGGGCGGCATCCGGATCTTCAGCCGCAGCGTGATCTGGCTGCAACCGCGCGTCGAACAAGGGTTAGCGCAACTTCAAACCTGGGCGGGTAGCGCGCGGCCGGCGAGAACCTGGTCGTTCCGTGGCATGGTCGCATCGCTGCTCGATCCGGCGCGCCCAGAATCCCGCGCCTTGCTGGTGTTCGCGGCGGTATTGATCGCTGCCGCCTGGACGTTCTTCGGGATTATCGAGGATGTGCTTACCCGCGACCCGCTGGTAGTTGTCGACAAGGCGGCATATCACCTGCTGCAGGGGCTGCGCACGCCCTTTGGCGACAGCGTGATGATCGTGCTCACCCAATTGGGCGATGCCGCGGTGACGCTTCCGGTCATCACGGCAGTGCTGCTATGGCTGTTGTGGAAACGCGCCTGGCGGCCGGCCGCCTACTGGCTCGCCGCAGCGAGTTTTGGCGCGGCGCTCACCGTGATTCTCAAAGCGGGATTCGGCCTGCCGCGCCCGCTGCCTTTGTACGACGGCATGATCGCGTTCGGCTTCCCCAGCGGCCATGCGGCCATGAGCGTCGTCATCTTCGGCTTTCTGGCCGTGCTAACCGCGCGCGAATTGTCCTTGCGCGGGCAACTCGCGGTGTTCACCGCAATGGCCTTGCTCGCGGGCCTGATCGCTTTCTCGCGCATCTACCTGGGCGCGCACTGGCTGTCCGACGTGCTGGGCGGGTTAAGTTTCGGGGTGGCATGGGTGGCGCTGCTGGGCATCGCGTACTTGCGCCGTCCGGCGCCTTCGGTATCGGCGCGCGGCCTGCTGGTCGTGGCGGCTATCGCACTCATCGTGGGCGCGGGCGTTCATGCAGCGAACCAGCGCGCCACCGATACCATACGCTACGCGGTTCGTCACCAATCCACACTGATTGCCCAGCAGGACTGGTGGAACCAGGGCTGGCAAACCCTGCCTGCCTGGCGCATCGATATCGAGGGCGAGTACGAGCAGCCGCTCAGCGTCCAGTGGGCAGGATCGCTCGAATTCCTGAGCGCCAGGTTGACTGCACGAGGGTGGAGAGAGGCATTGCCCGTTACCGGCAAGAGCCTGTTGCTTTGGTTCGACACCCGTCGCCCGGCCATGCAATTACCGCTACTGCCGCATGTTCACGACGGTCGTCACGAAACGCTGGCTTTGATGTACCCGGTCAAGGGTAAGCTAGACCAGCGCCTGGTGTTGCGGTTGTGGTCATCAGAGAAAATGTTGCAGGCTCCGCGCACACCGATATGGGTCGGGACAGTTACAGAGGAAAGAATACGCCGCCCACTGGCTTGGTTTAACCTGCCGCAGGACGGCCAGGATTTCAACGCACCGCGCCGGGTCTTGCTTGAGAGTCTTTCAGGTTTGCAGGCACGACTTGTCAAGCGTAATAGCGTGCCTGTGTCGGTTAGTGAAGAAGTCATCTGGGATAAAACAGTGCTGCTGACCCGCGAACCGGAGAAACTATTATGAAAAATGGGGGAATGAGACAACGGCTCGGGTTTGCCTGGGCGGGCATCGCCGCGGCGTGGCGAAACGAGCGGAGTTTCCGCATCCAGACCAGCTTCGCCATCGCCCTGCCGGCTGCGCTTCTGCTGCTGCGGGTGTCTGCCGTATGGTGGGCGTTATGCGTGATCATCGCCTTGCTGGTGCTGGCGGCGGAGCTATTCAATACTGCGCTGGAATCGCTCGTTGACCATTTGCACCCCGAGATTCACCCCGCGATCAAGACCGCCAAGGACTGCGCGGCGGGGGCGGTTCTGTTACTAAGCGCAGGCGCTGTAATCGTGGGTATCATTGTCCTGCTGGTCGCGCTGGGTATCTTGTCCTGATGGAAGCCTGTGCAGCGACATTCTTATCCCATCGCCCGCGCCTCATATTGTAGCTGTGAACGACTGCTCAGGGTCGATTTGAGACCTTCAGCGCTTCCTTCAAGGGCTGGTTCTCCCATTACCTCCTCAAAGTGGCACTGGCGATGAGGGGAAGTTCTCTGATATCTCATTGTTTGCTCTGTGACTCTGCGGTAAAAAAATGCCGTTTTTTGTTTAACCCAGCATCTCCTTGAGCCGAAGCGCATTGTGCAGTGCCGCTCCGGCCGCGGTGTTGTCGAAATAAACATGCGCATTGCGCCCCTCGGCCAGCCATGCCCGCACCTTTTCAGCCCAGGCCGCAAGCTCAGGCTCGTTGTAGGTGGACGCATAGGTGCGGGCATGGCCATGCAGCCGGACGTAAACCAAATCGGTGCTGACTGCGTCCCACAAAGGCCAGTCGGCGGCATCGGAGAGACAGTTGGCAATCCGGTGAGCGTTCAGGCAGGCCAACACTTTCTCATCGAACCAGGAAGCGTGGCGGAACTCCAGCACATGGCGCAGCTCCGGCCAGGCAGATAGCGCTTGGGCAAAACTTTCCAGACGCACCATATCCTTTTGCAGGCTGCGCGGCGTCTGCCACAGCACCACGGCCAGCTTCCCCCCCATTCCGGAAGCGGCTTCCCGGCTTAGCTGCAGCGATTGTTCCGTCTCCTTCAATCGCTTCACATGAGTGACATAGCGGTGCCCCTTGATGGCGAAAACAAAGTTTGCCGGGGTGTGCTCGCGCCAATGTTCGAAAGTGCTTTTGCTTTGGTGGCGGTAAAAGGTGGCATTGACCTCAACGGCATCGAAATGGCGGGCATAGAAGTCGAGCCAGTCCTTATGGGGAATATCGCCGTAGAAGGCGTCGCGCCATTCGGAATAATCCCATCCGCTGGTGCCGATGAAGGCGCGCCCGCTCATCCCTTGATGCAGGCCAGCGGAGTGAGCCTGGCGACCTTGCGCGCCAGCCCTGCCCGGTCAGAGGCATCCACCACCGCGCTCACGTCCTTGTAGGCGCCCGGCGCCTCTTCCGCCACGCCGCGCAGCGAGGGGCTGCGAATCAGGATACCCCGGCTTGCCAGATCGCGCACCAGATCGCTGCCGTGCCACTGCCGCATGGCTTGGTGGCGGCTCATGGCGCGCCCGGCACCGTGGCAGGCCGAACCGAAGGAACGCTCCATGCCCTGTTCGGTGCCGACCAGGATGTAGGACGCCGTACCCATGCTGCCGCCGATCAGCACCGGCTGCCCGACATCCCTCAGATCGCCGGGAAGCGCCGGGTGGCCGGGGCCGAAAGCGCGCGTCGCGCCCTTGCGGTGCACGTACAGGCGGCGCGACTGGCCATCGACCATATGCGACTCCTGCTTGCAGGTATTGTGGGAAACGTCGTACAGCAGGGTCAGGGGCGTACCCGGCAGGATCTCGGCAAACACCTCGCGGGTGAGATGGGTGATGACTTGGCGGTTGGCCAAAGCGCAGTTGACCGCGGCGCGCATCGCCCCGAGATAGTCCTGGCCGAGCGGGGAGTTGATCGGCGCGCAGGCAAGTTCGCGGTCGGGCAGCTGAATGCCGTAGCCAGGCGCTGCGATCACCATCTGCTTGAGGAATTCGGTGCCGATCTGGTGCCCCAGACCGCGCGAGCCGCAATGAATGCTTACCACGATTTCACCCTGGCGCAGCCGGAAACGGTCGGCGACCTCGGAATCGTAGATTTCGGCGATCTCCTGCAATTCGAGATAGTGGTTGCCGGAACCCAGCGTGCCGACCTCGTCGCGCTGGCGGTGTTTGGCGTGCTCCGAAACCTTGTCGGGTTCGGCACCGGCCATGCAGCCGTGCTCCTCGGTGCGCTCCAGGTCCGCCGCGGTGCCGTAGCCACGCTTGACTGCCCATTGCGCCCCGCCCCGCAGCATCGCATCCATTTCGGCCGCATCCAGGCGAAGCCGCCCGGTGCTGCCCACTCCAGCCGGAACTTTGGAGAACAGGCGGTCGGCCAGCTTCTGCTTGATCGGCGCGATGTCCGCGGCCTTCAGGCCGGTATGCAGGGTGCGCACCCCGCAGGAGATATCGAAGCCCACCCCGCCGGCGGATATCACGCCGCCCTCGTCGGGGTCGAAAGCAGCCACCCCGCCGATCGGAAAGCCGTAGCCCCAATGCGCATCGGGCATGGCATAGGCGGCCTTGACGATGCCCGGCAGCATGGCGACATTGGTTACCTGCTCGTAAACCTTCTGGTCCATGTCGAGGATCAGCGCCTGGTCGGCATAGATCACCGCCGGCACGCGCATCCTGCCGAAGGGGGCGATGCGCCACTCATAATCCGATATGCGTTCAAGCTGGGAGATATCCATGGTTTTCTCACACGTCGACGATGCATTGGGCGAGCCACGAGCCTGCTTCGGTCTGGCCGACTTTAAGCTCTGTATAGGTGGCGCCCTTGATTTCAACCGCTGGCTGATGCTTGGCCACATCCACATGCTCCCCCCACACGGTGGCATGCAGGCGATGCCCATCCAGGACTACCGCGAAGCGGCTGAACAGCATATGGTGAACCGCCATTTCGAGAATCAGGCGGTTCAGCCAATCCGCCAGCAGCAACTCGTCATCCGGCGCCTCACAGCTAATTTCCAGCGATTCGCTCGGCGCCACCAGCTCCGGATCGGTCACCACCGCGGTCATGGCCAGTGCCGCCTGCTCGAAGGCCGCAGCCGGCGTCGGCCCAACGCCGCGCACACCCATGTCGGCCTGGTGCGGGAAGTGCTCCCAATACAAGTCCTTCATTTGCTCCGCCCCGGATCAATTCACTTTAAACCTATAAACCGCAGTTGACCGCTCCACTAGATTACTTAATGCACTGATTATAATTAATTTATTTATAAATTATGGGTTCACCCGTTTGGTGAGGCCGCTACGGAGTGGATTGCACGATTTTTGCGGCGCATGGCGGCGTTGCAACTCCTTGGAATGGAACGACCATTCCGCGTCGTTGCGCCTTGCCCTGCACCCCAAAAATCGCACACTCCACCCCATTCAACTGCAGTTTATAGGTTAAATTAAAGGATAGAGGATGCGCAGGGATTTTTCACGGCGCAGAACATTCCCGGATCAATTTCTTGTCGGCTTGGGTGAATTGCAGGGCGGCTTGCCAGCTACGCAGGAAATGCAGAGGCAATCGATGTCAGTTGGCGCAAAAGCATGCGGCCCGTCGGAAACGGGCACGATACTTTTCTTTATTTGTATTTTCTGACCAGACCGACAACCACACCGAAAATCTCCAGCGATCCTGTCGGGCGGATGACCGGATAAGCGAGATTGGCGGGGCGCAGGACAAACTGGCCTTTTTCGCGTTCCAGGTATTTGAGGGTGAATTCGTTGTCCACGATGGCGACCACGATATCGCCAACATTGGCGGCGGGCTTCTTTTCCACCGCCACGATGTCCCCGTGATGGATACCGGCATCAATCATGGAATCGCCCTTGACCGTCACCAGCACGGTCTGGGAAGGACGCTCGACCAGATACTCGTCGATGGTCAGCGTATCGTGCCGAGCGTCGTTGGCCGGGCTGGGAAACCCTGCCCGCACGCTGTCGGCGAGCACGCGTTCGAAGAACCTTGCGCCCGGCTTGAGCCGCTTGTCAGGTGCAGCTTCCAGAAAATCCTGCAGTTTTAAGCGTGCAACCAGTGCCGCCACGGAAGATTTCGACTTTAGGCCGAGCAGCCCGGCCATCGTGGCGTAAGACGGGAATACCCGGTGCCGGGCATAGTAGTCCTGAAGCTGGTCAAGATGAGAACGATCGTTCGACATGGGTTGAAGTGTAAGGAACGATCATTCTTCGGTCAAGCACAATATTCCCCCTTCTTACTCCCAAAGCCACGCGGCGCCGCGCACGCCGCTGGAATCGCCGAACCGGTTGCACACCAGACGGGTATCCACCTGATCGGAAAATACGTAATGCCCCCACAGCCTGGGGACGTTTTCATACAGGCGGCTGATATTGGACATGCCGCCGCCCAGCACGATGGCATCGGGGTCCAGGATGTTGATGACGTGCGCCAGCGAACGCGCCAGACGGCTCTCGTAGCGTTGCAGCGTCAGCTCGCACAAGGCATCACCTGTCGCCGCCCGCGCCACGATGGTTTCGGGATCGAGCATTTCGCCCGTATCGTGCTGGTGCAGCTTCGCCATCCCCGGACCGGAAAGAAAGGTCTCGATGCAGCCGTGGCGGCCGCAGTAGCAAGTGGGGCCAGGGCGCTCCGCGTCTTCCGGCCACGGCAGGGGATTGTGCCCCCACTCGCCGGCAATGCCGTTGGGGCCGGTCAGAAGGCGCCCGTTTACGACAATACCGGCACCGGTTCCGGTACCGATGATCACCCCGAACACCACCGCGGCACCGGCGGCGGCGCCATCAGTCGCTTCCGAAAGTGCGAAGCAGTTGGCATCGTTAGCGATCCGCACCTCGCGCTTCAGCAAGGCTTCCAGATCCTGGAGTATCGCTTGGCCATTGAGGTGTAACGAATTGGAATTCTTGAGCCGCCCGGTCATCCTGGAAATGGCGCCCGGCGTTCCGATACCTACCGTTCCGGAATACCCGAGTTCGGCTTCCGCCTGCCGCATCAAGTCCGCAATCGCCCGTAAGGTACCGGGATAATCCTGTGGCGTGGGAATGCGCCGGCGCAAAAGCTCGCCGCCCCTCTCATCCATCGCAATGATCTCGATTTTTGTACCGCCGAGGTCAATACCCAGCCTCATCGCCTCCCCCTTCGTCCCAATTCTGCAGGGTCAATCAATAAACATGGTGATCTCAATAGCAAATGTAACATCTCAGCCTTCGTTAAGGATTTATCTTAGACACAATTACTTATTCTGCTTATTTTGGCCTTACGACCTTCACAGTAAACTGACTATGCATGTCGAATAAAATAATGCGGCATTTCGGAGCACCGGCAAACGTTATGGAGTTTATTCGTTGAGCCGATATCGCCGGCGCCACCCTATTGATCCGAATGGTTTTTTAACCAAAAAAACCAGACGAATCCAGAAACAGGAAGGCAATCATGTATAAGATAGCCCCTAACAAAGTTTATCAGGAAGAAGAGAGCATTCTGGAAGAAGAATCTTCTCAGCAACCAGAAGAACAATCCGAATCCCCATCCGAAAAGCTAATCGAGCATGTTGAATTTCAGGGTGACGTCACGCTCTCCTATCTCAATGAGATCGGCAGGAATGCCCTGTTGACGGCCGCTGAAGAGTACCGTCTCACGTGCCTGGTGAGACTGGGAGACTTCGATGCGCGCCAGCGCATGATCGAGTGCAACCTCCGCCTGGTAGTCAGTATCGCCAAGCACTACATCAACCGCGGCTTGCCTCTTCTGGATCTGATCGAGGAAGGCAATCTGGGATTGATCCATGCACTGGAAAAATTCGATCCGGAGCGCGGATTCCGTTTTTCCACCTACGCGACCTGGTGGATCCGGCAGAATATCGAGCGTGCCATCATGAACCAGTCGCGCACCATCCGTATCCCGGTGCATGTGATCAGGGAAATGAACACCTGCCTGCAGGCGTTCCGGCACCTTGAATCCCACATGGGCTGCGAGCCCAGCGCCGAAGAAGTTGCGCACCTTCTGGACAAACCGGTGGACAGCGTACGCTATGTGTTGAACCTGAACGAGCGCATTGCATCACTCGATACGCCTTTGGACATTGACCCGTCGCTCACCCTGGGCGATGCGATTCCGGACGAGAATAACCAACTACCCGAGGATTGCCTGCACCATGATGAACTCGAGGTGTTAGTGCAAAGCTGGCTGGATGAACTGGGCGAGAAACAGCGTTGCGTAGTGGAGCGCCGTTTCGGTTTGAATGGTTACGAAATCCATACTCTGGAGAAGGTAGCCGATACGCTCGACATTACCCGCGAACGGGTGCGGCAGATCCAAGTAGAGGCACTGCAGCTTCTGCACCGGCATCTCGAACACAAGGGAATCTCGAAAGAGGCATTGTTCTGATCGCTACGTTTAACCCAGATTATCCATTATGACGCGAGATGATGGCGGACGGGTTGCGAGACAGTTTCGTTGCTTGCAAGGAGCCCATGGTCGTTCCATGGACGACGAACAAGCGGCGAAAATGGCCGCAAACCGGCCGCCAGCACTCGCGTAGGCGCAAAGCGCCGCCCAATGGATAATCTGGGTTTAATCCATACAGCGCCATCTAGGCCGCGGAAAACAATGCGAACTGCTATTCGGAAAGGAAGGCTTCAGCAACAAAAATATTTAATTCATTTCGATTCATGATAGCCTACCCCCGTCTGTGGAATTCAAGCTCCAAATTGCGGTACTCTCAGTAGGCTATTTTTTCTTGATTCGATGGATTCGGGCAATCCGCCCATGTTACTTAACTTGACTTAGGAAAACACAATGGCAACAGGTACTGTAAAGTGGTTTAACGACGCTAAAGGCTTTGGATTCATTACGCCCGATGACGGCAGCGAAGATCTATTCGCTCATTTCTCGGCGATCCAGAATGCCGGCTTCAAGAGCCTGCAAGAAAATCAACGGGTAAGCTTTGACGTGACAGCAGGCCCTAAAGGCAAACAAGCCTCAAATATCCAGGCAGCCTAAGCCCGCGGCTAATCGCTCCAAAACCCCGGCATGCCGGGGTTTTTTTCTGCCTTGGGCTCGGGCTGTGGTGATTGCCCGAATCAAACCGGATCATCCCCCTTGCAGAATAAGCACGTTAACCATCCTCGCCACGCGCAAGATAAACCCGGCCAGGGAAGATTCAGCAAGCGGTTCGGCAATGCCTGTTCCATCCATCGTCCCATTGTCCGCGCGAAGTTCGGTACCAGGCATCGGATTCCGCAGCGTCCATCAGGTTCGCAATTGCCTCCACGCTGCGATCAACGCCCGTGCCGCCCGCTCGATGTCGGCTGGCGTAGTGTAAATACCGACCGACAGGCGCACCGCGCCGACCGCCCGTAGTGTGCTCGTTTTCATCGCCCCCAGTACGCCGCTCACGGCATGGTCGCCGGAATGGCAGGCGGATCCGGTGGAGGCGGCCACATCCTGCGCGGCTCCTGCCAGCAGCTCGTGCCCGCTGACATCGGGAAAAGAAATATTGAGGGTATTGGGCAGACGCGCCTCGTTGTGGCCATTGAGGGCAAGGCCGGGAATCTCCGCCTGCAACCGTGTGTGCAGTTGATCGCGCAAGCTCGTCAGATAGGCCTGCAATTTGGGGAGCCGCTTGCGCGCAAGGCTTGCCGCAACGCCCAGGCCGACAGCGAAAGGCACGTTCTCCGTGCCCGGGCGCAAGCCATGCTCATGGCCGGCACCCACTTGCAGCGGGCTTACAGGCGTGCCTGTCCGGACATAGAGCGCTCCCACGCCTTTGGGGGCATAGAATTTGTGCCCTGCCAGCGTCAGCAAGTCCACGCCGAGTTTTTGCACGTTCAGCGGAATCTTGCCCGCCGATTGCGCCGCGTCGGTGTGCAGCAGAATACCCTGGGAGCGCGCAAGCTGGGCGATATCGGCAATAGGCTGGATCGTTCCCACCTCATTGTTGGCGTGCATGACCGAAATCAAGGCGGTATCGGGCCGTATGGCACGTTCTACCGTGATGGGGCTGACCCGGCCATGCCGGTCAACCGGCAGGATGGTGACTTCCCAGCCTTCGTTGCGCAGTTTGAGGAAGGGCTGCATCACCGACGGATGCTCGATGGCGCTGGTGAGGAGATGTTTTTTGTTTCCGGCGAGCGCCCGCGCGACTCCCTGGATGGCCAGATTGTTGGCCTCGGTGGCGCAGCCGGTGAAAACGACCTCCTCCGTCCTGGCGCCGATCAGCGCGGCCACCTCTCCCCTTGCCTGCTCCACCGCCTCTTTCGCCCTTTGCCCATAAATGTGGGACGAAGAAGGGTTGCCGAAGTGCTCGCGCAGGTAAGGTTCGATGGCGTCCGCCACTTCCGGCGCCACTGGCGTGGTGGCATTGTAGTCGAGATAGACCGGATCAGTCATGTGGACTCGGCGACCTGACCGGATGGCCGAGAGTAAGGATTCGCCCCGCCAGCCTGCCGAACCGGTAAATTCGCAGTTCACCCGGCTCAAAAAGAATCCAGCTTCCATTCCCGTGCAAGAGCTCCGTGGCAATCATGACGCTGTCGGCCGGGGTGCCGTCCGGGTTATTCGTGCCGCTTTGTTCCAGGTAATGGAGCCGGTCATGACCGTACGCGATCAAGTACTCTCCATCCGACATGAGGAAATTGAACTTGCCGTGCGAGGCGATCAGTTCGCTGGCCATCGCCAAGCTTGCAAACGAGACGGCAGTATTGGCCGCAGGGGAGTGATGAAAATGCTGGGCAATATGGCTCAGGAGGTGGCAAAAGGCATATTCCGAATCGGTCTCTCCCGTGGGCAGACAGACCGTGCGGTCGTTCGCCTGTTCCATCTCCACGATATCGGGCACCAACCCATTGTGGGCAAACACCCACCTCCTTCCGCAGCATGCACGCTGGAAAGGATGTGTATTGTTCAGGGTGTTGATGGGCGGAAACTTCGCCTTGCGCACATGCGCGACAATCAGGTTCGAGCGCGTGGTTTCGCACAAGCTGGCAAACAGCTCGCTCTGGTGTGCCGGCAGCGGCTCCTTGGCAAGATGAAATGCGCCTTTTTCCCACCAGGCAAGTCCCCATCCGTCCGGATTATCCGCCGTCAGGCCGCCGCGCAGACGGAATTCACACAGCGTTCCCTTTGCCGTCACGGGACTGCTGGCAGACATTCCAAAAAGCTCGCACATCCTCAGAAAGCTCCGGTTAAACCTTGGTGTTTCTTCAGGCGCTCATCCAAGCGCCTGTTCCAGGTCGGCAATCAGATCCTCCGCATCTTCCAAGCCGACGGAGAGCCGCACCATGGTATCGGTGATGCCGCGCCGCGCCCGCTCCTCCGGTGACAGGCCATGATGGGTGGTGGTCACCGGCATGGTGGCGAGGCTCTCCACCCCGCCCAGGCTGGGCGCGATGGCAAAAAGCCGGAACTTGTCCACCGCCCGCACCGCATCCTCATAAGAGCCATTCAGTTCCAGCGTCAGCATGCCGCCAAACCCTTTCATCTGCGCCTTGGCCACGGCATGGCCGGCAAAGGCGGGCAGCCCCGGATAAAACACCCGCGCCACTTTTGGGTGTTTTGTCATCGCTTCGGCCACGACTTGGGCCGTGGCATTCTGCCGTTCCACCCGCACGGTCAGGGTGCGAATGCTGCGCGCAAGCAGCGAAGCCGTATCCGGGGCAATCATGGTGCCCAGGTTCTTGCGCCAACTCCACACCGGCGCCAGCAGATGTTTGGCGCCCATCAGGGCCCCTGCCGTGATGTCGCTGTGGCCCCCCAGATATTTGGTGGCGCTGTGAATGACGAAGTCCGCGCCGAGCGCGAGCGGGTTCTGGT
>Ga0315268_10005387_pt1 | contig 13758 bp, 14 predicted proteins | sample C1_top_MG_FD_204535 | JGI IMG/M metagenome (GOLD analysis project Ga0315268, IMG submission 204535) | Sediment microbial communities from Yellowstone Lake, YNP, Wyoming, USA - C1_top | ecosystem: Environmental > Aquatic > Freshwater > Lake > Sediment | place: USA: Wyoming | collected 2017-08-01 | reverse complement strand
CTCCAAACGTGGTCAGCCAGCCCTGCTGCCATAGCAGGGCTTCTCGGATAGGGATTAACCAACGACCTGCGAGGCATGACGAAGAGGACGTGCCCAATAAATTGGGCAACTATTTGTAATCGTCTATGTCTGTGGTACTAATGAGGTAATAATAATAGCCTATCGCTAAACTCAGTATGAAGTAGGTGTGCCCATCCTTAGATAACCAATCCCAAAAGTCTTTATATATCTTGTTCGGGTCCTTATTATCAACTCTCATGGTTGAAACTCGTACGGCTGATAACTTCAATACTTATAATACTATGATTTCCTCAATCGTCCAAACACGGTCAGCCAAACCTGCTGCCACCTGCTGAACTTGCCCAATAAATTGGGCAACTATGCTGCACTCCCCCGTTTGTAAACGGCCTATGATTATTCCTTCCGTTCTCGCCGCACCTTTGAGCCCAGTCCCCGGGATGCCAGGAGGCCCACGAAGCTGATACCGGAGGAGGCAAACATCAGCGTGGGGAAGCCCCATACCTCCGAGATAGCGCCTCCCAGGAAAGGCCCGATGCCGCCGGCCAAGGAACTTGTCGAGTACAGCAAGCCCATGGCGGTGCCGCGCTCCACATTCTTGGCCAGCAGGTAGTTCAAGGCACCCACGAAGAGCCCCGACCAGGCTACAGCCAGGACTATCTGCACCGGGATTAACTGCAGGTAATGAGTAGCCAGGCCATATATGGCAAAGACCAGGACGGAGGTAACCAGGCCCAGCGTGAAAATTCGAATTGCGTTGAACCGCTGCAGGAACTGCATAGCGAGGAATTGTCCGCCCATATTGATAACGTCCATGAGGGCTATCCAGAGCGTGCTGGCGCCGATGCCCGACAAGTACAGGGCAAAGATAGACCAGACCGCGGTAGCACCGATATGACGGAGCAGGAACGGCAGATATATTTTGCGGTTCGACCACACTACACCCAGCGGGAAAACACTCACTTTGATGCGGCTCACCGCCTCTTCACGGAGGGTCAGCGATATGAAGAAGGCTATGGCTGCAGCTACAGCGCTGGTGACGAACAAGGCGTAGATGCTTCGGGTTGCTGCCGCCATTACGGCTCCGAAAAACCAGCCCAGGGAGCCGTAGGAGGCAAAGCTGCCGACGGCCGCTCCAGCCTCATAGACATAGGCCATGAGGGCCGCCGAAGATATACCAAGGCTGAAACCGATAACGCCCCGCGACGCCAGCAAGGTCATGGGCGAGGGGGCGAAGATGAGCAAAATATATGCCAATGCCGAGAAGACCAGCCCGTAGCGTATGAATACCATCCTGCCGTGTATATCCGACTGTCTGCCGAATAAAAAGGAGGACACGAAATAGGCCATGCCGTACGTTGCAGCGATGAGGCCCACTTCCAGGTCGGATGCCCCCAGGCTGCGGGCGCGCAGCGGCAGGAAGATACTGGAGGTCTCAATGGAGATGTTGAAGAAAAAGCTGACCAGCGCGAGGCGGAAGCCCAGTGAGGTGTAGGGTACACGACGGAGGTATCGCATCAAAACTGACTTTCTTCTAGTTTAACAATATACCATACTTTGTGACATATTTTTAGTAACCGCAGAGAGCACAAGGAGCGCAGAGGGCAGAGATTTGCCGGTGTCATTGTTAAGGTTGCTTTCGACTGCAGCTTCAAGGGTTGTATCGGAGCCTGTTTATTGCTACAATCAATAAATACGCTTGTCCGAATATTATGTAAATAGGCAGGAGATAATCAAGATGGCTGATGTGGAAGAGATGCGCAAGCGGTTCGACAATTCGCCGTATGCGCTGAACATGGGCATGAAGCTGGTGGAGTTATCCAAAGGATACGCCAAGGTAAAGATGGAGTTGAAAAAGGAATTCCTGAACTGGGAGAACCTGATCCACGGCGGGGTGATAGCCTCGCTGCTCGACCAGGCCTTCGGCTGCTCCCTCAATACGCTGGATCATATCTATGTGGCCGTGCAGTTGAACATCAACTATCTCACCGCTGCGCCTGTGGGAGAGACCATTTATGCTGAATCGAAGGTTATCTATGCAGGCAAGAAGCTGGGCGTTTCGGAGATGACGGTGGCTGACTCCAAGGGAAAGACAATCGCCCGGGCCACAGGCACAACGGTTTCGCTGGGGGAAAGAAAGTAACTCGCTGTTCTGAGGAGACATAACATGATAGTGGAAATGAGCAGGGGTGCCTCAAGGCAACAGGTGAAACACGTAGTGGATAGGGCTCACGCCCTGGGCTTTGAGGTTCAACTGAACCTGGGCACCGAGAAGACGGTGGTGGCCATCCTGGGCAGCGATACTGGAAAGACATCAACCGATGTCTTCGCCGTGTTGCCCGGCGTCGAGAGCGTAGCCCGCGTAATGAAGCCATACAAGCTGGCCTCGCGGGAGTTCCATCCGCAGAGCAGTATTGTGAATGTGAACGGGGTGGAGATAGGTGGTAAGAAAATAGTAGTCATGGCCGGTCCCTGCGCTGTGGAGAGCGAGCAGCAGCTCATGGAAACCGCTAAAGCGGTTAAGAGGTTGGGAGCCTCCATAGTAAGAGGAGGCGCCTTTAAGCCTCGCACCTCGCCTTTCAGCTTCCAGGGGCTGGAGAAAAAGGCGCTGAAGATGCTGGCCAAGGTGAAATCCGACCTCGGCATCCCTGTCATCACCGAGGTGCTCGATATCCAGAACATAGAGATAATAGCCAAGCACGCCGACATACTACAGGTAGGCGCTCGCAACATGCAGAATTTCGCGCTGCTAAAAGAGCTAGCCAAGATGAGACACCCCATCTTGCTGAAACGAGGCTTCTCCGCTACCGTGACGGAATGGCTGACGGCGGCAGACTATCTCCTGGCCGAGGGCAATCAGCAGGTGATACTGTGTGAGCGCGGCATCAGGACATTCGAAGACAGCACCCGGTTCTCTCTGGATATCGGTTCCATCTCAGTAATCAAACGCTTTAGCCACCTTCCTGTGATAGTAGACCCCAGCCATGCTGCGGGGCATTTCGCCTATGTGCCCAGCATCGCTAAGGCTGCCATAGCGGCAGGGGCGGACGGGCTGCTCATAGAGGTCCATCTCAATCCGGAAGAGGCGCTGGTCGATGGCTTGCAATCGTTGAATATCCCTAATTTCGAGCGTTTGATGGCCGAACTGAGGCCGATAGCCAAAGCAGTGGGAAGGTCTATTTAAGTGTAGGGGGCACGACAATGGCTGTTTCCAAAAAGATAAAAAAGTATATGACCGAAGGCGGTTGGATCCGGAAGATGTTCGAGGAGAGTATCGCCCTCAAGCAGAAATTCGGCGAAAAGAATGTCTTCGACCTGTCATTGGGCAACCCCATATTCGAACCCCCTGAGCAGTTTCGCCATGAGCTTCGCGATTGGGCGAACAAACCCAGGCCGGGGATGCACCGCTATATGCCCAACGCAGGCTACCCCGAGACACGCGCTGCCGTGGCAGCACACCTTGCGGCGAAGACAGGGCTGCATTTCACCGCCAGCGATATAGTGATGACCTGTGGAGCCGCCGGAGCTTTAAACACTGCGCTTAAAGCCATATCTGAGCCAGGGGATGAGATAATCATCTTCGCCCCTTATTTCTCGGAGTATATCTATTACGCAGACAACCACGAGGCTGTAGCCAAAATAGCCCCCACCGACAGCCAGTTCGTGCCAGACCTGAAGGCTTTGGAGGAAAGCATAACGCCTAAAACTAAAGCGGTATTAGTAAATTCGCCCAATAACCCCACCGGCGTAGTTTACAGCGCCAAGGTCCTGCAGGGCATCGGCAAGATAATGGAGAAGAAGGAAAAACAATACGGCACTGAGATTTTCCTGCTCAGCGACGATGTTTACCGGAAACTGGTTTACGATGGAGTAGAGTGCCCGTATCTATTTCAGTACCACCCCAGAACCATCGTGGCCACCTCCCATTCGAAGGACCTGGCTTTGCCCGGCGAACGTATAGGGTATATCGCTGTAAATCCGCAATATGAGGGGCGAGAGGAGTTGATAAACGGGCTGGTGTTCTGCAACCGCGTGCTAGGCTTCGTGAATGCCCCTGCGCTGATGCAGCACATCGTGCAGAGTCTACAGGATGCCTCAGTGGACATGGGACAATACGCAAAGAAGAGGGACTTCCTGTACAACAACCTGACCGGGATGGGGTACTCGATAGTTAAGCCGCAGGGCGCTTTCTACATATTCCCCAAATCACCTATCGTGGACGATGTGGCTTTTGTCAGGGAGATACAGACGCACAACGTGCTGGTAGTGCCGGGGCGGGGTTTCGGGGCTCCGGGATACTTCCGTATCTCCTACTGCGTGGACGACTGGGTGCTCGAAGGGTCGCTGAAGGGGTTCAAGACAATGGCGAAGCAATACAGACTGGGTTAGATGCTCAGCCTCACGATGATTTTAGAACCTTCTCAGCTTTTTCGGGGTCGTCGACCTTGATAACCACCATTGACTTGCCTGAGGCTGCCTCAATGTAGAAATAGAGATATTTTAGATTGAGCCCCGCCTTGGACAGCGGCTCAGCAACAGTTTGTAGCAAGCCACCGGGCCTGTCGGGTATCTCAGCGGATAATATCCAGTCCTGCCTGCTGGTAAAGCCTGCCTGGCGCAGGGCTTCCACCCCTTTGGCGGCATCGGATAAAATCATGCGCACTATGCCGAAATCGGCGGTATCGCTTATGGAAAAGGCACGAATATCAATCCCATTTCGCTGAAGGGCTTCGAGCATGGCCACCAACCGACCAGGCTGGTTCTCGATAAAAACTGATACTTGCTTTATACGCGAAACCATGTCCCCCTCCTCCATTTTAATCACTTCGTGATGAGGCCAGAGTTGGGCAGCTCTTTTCGATCCACAACCCTCCTAGCTTTGCCTTCGGTACGGACAATAGTCTTGGGCTCCACAAGCTTGATGCGAGCCGAGATACCCAGCACGCTATCCATCTCGGCTCGAAGCTTTTTCCCCAGCCTTTCCATCTTCTGCATCTCATCAGAGAAGACCTCCTCGGAGACCTCAACCCATATCTCAAGGTCCTCGGTGGAGAATACATCACGCCGGTCTATCACTATCAGGTAATGCGGTTCCACACCCTCGACTTCGAGGAGCACGCTCTCTATCTGCGAGGGAAAGACATTCACGCCCCGCACAACCAGCATGTCGTCGCTACGGCCAGTGATTCTGTTCATCCTCACCATAGTTCGCCCGCACTTGCAGGGCTCAACGTTGAGGCTGGTGATATCCCTGGTACGGAACCTGATCACAGGCTGTGCCTCTTTGGTGAGCGTTGTTATCACTAACTCACCTTCTTTCCCATAGGGCAACTGCTCACCGGTTCTCGGGTCAATTATCTCGACCAGGAAATGGTCTTCCCAGATATGCATACCATTCTTATGCTCACACTCTACAGACACCCCTGGACCGATGACCTCAGTCAAACCGTAGATATTGATAGCTGAGATGCCCAGCCTTTCCTCTATGTCCTTCCTCATCTGCTCCGACCATGGCTCGGCGCCATGAATTCCCAGGCGTAGCTTGGTATCACGCCAATCGACACCCATCTCTTTGGCAGTTTCGTTTAGTATCAGGGCATAGGTCGGGGTACATGTGATGACAGTAGTCCCCAGGTCTTGCAGGAGAATTATCTGACGCTTGGTGTTTCCGCCACTAGTGGGAATCACTGTGGCACCGAGGCGCTCGCATCCATAGTGAAACCCGAGTCCGCCGGTGAACAGGCCGTAGCCGTAGGCATTCTGCATCACATCGTTCTTGGTCATACCCGCTGAAGCCAGAGTACGGGCCATAACCTCGGACCACATATCTACATCGCCCTCTGTGTAAGGCGCTATTATAGGTTTGCCTGTTGTGCCACTCGAGGAATGAATCCTGACCACCTTCTCAAGCGGAACAGCCATCAAGCCATAGGGGTAATTGTCGCGGAAGGCCAGCTTGCTGGTGAACGGGAGTTTCTTCAGGTCAGCAAGGGTTTTGATGTCGTCTGGTGTCACCCCCCCTTCTTTAAATACACGGCGGTAAAAGGGGACCTTCTCGTAGACCTCTCTGACCTTGGCCTGAAGGCGTTCCAGTTGGAGCTTCTCCAACTGCTTTCGCGGCATCTTCTCATGTTCAGGGTCACGTATCATCTTTTAACTCCCTTTGCCTGTATCATTACTTTTGCTTCCTCTACCCCCCTGCTGAAAGCTTTTAAGCTCGATTCCAAAAACTTGGGCGGCAATCTGCGGCGGATATTCCCTGTCCAGGCCTCCGGTGCCAATTCAAGAAAAGCAGACAGGAAGCCGAGTATCACCATATTTATTGCCCTGGGATTACCCACCTCCTGAGCGATTTGGGGGGCGGGGATGAGGTATATCTGGTCAGTATATTGGCTTAGAATGTTTTCGATTTCTTTCCAGCTTGGATAAGGTGTTTTGCCGCCAATTATTGATATCGGAATGACGGTCACATCGGCGACAATAGCCACGCCACCCTGTCTTAAATACGGAGCGTAGCGCGCTGCTTCCAGTTGTTCGAAGCCTACTAAAAAATCGGTTTCCCCTCTTTTGACCATCGGCGAAAAGACGTGTTCTCCCCAGCGGACATGGCTCACCACGCTGCCGCCTCGCTGGGCCATGCCCAGGGAATCAGTTTTCTTCACATCGTAGCCACTGTTCACGCCTATCTCGGACATAGCATCGCTAGCCAGGATTACTCCCTGACCACCGACACCCACCATGAGCACATTAACGTCTTTCATCTTCTAATCTCCGCTTCTTTTCAGCCCCCCTGTACTCCCTAATTCTAGGCTGCTTTCGCTATAGCCTGCTGCGGGCAAATCTGAGCGCAAACCGTGCAGCCCCCGCATACACTGGCGTCTATAACAGCTTTATCGTCCGCGAGAGATATGGCTGGACAGCCGATGTCCAAGCAGATATAGCAACTGGTGCACTCATCAGCGTCGACCTTGTACGGCGTATTCACCACCCTCACACTGAGAGGACAGGGGGCCCGCGATATTATGACCGACGGCTCTTTAGCATCCAGGCAATGTTTCAAGGCCGATTCGATGGCCTTCAAGTCAAAGGCGTTCACCACGTGGACATCTTTGACGCCCAGCCCTCTAACCACTTCTTCTAACTTCACTACCGTCACCTTCTGACCTCTTGCTGAGATGCCTGTACCTGGGTGGCCCTGGTGGCCTGTCATGGCTGTCGTGACATTATCCAGAATGATGACAGTAATATTTGCCTGGTTATACACGGCATCAACCAGTCCGGTCATGCCTCCGTGCAAAAAGGTGGAGTCGCCCAATACAGCCACAACCTTGTTGGGCACCTTTGCTTTCTCCAGTCCTATAGCCTGCCCTATGCTGGCACCCATGCAGGCGCAAGTATCCAAGGCAGCAAGAGGAGGATACACACCCAGCGTGTAGCAACCGATGTCGCTAGTGACGATTATTTCGTCTTCCTTGATGGGCCCGGGCACTTTCGAATCCTTGAAGCACAGTTTTCTCAAAATATACTCAGTGCCCACGTGAGGACAACCGGCACAAAGTTGAGGACGTCTCATAGGCAATTGAGGCGGGGGTGCTGCAGGTTTAGAAACGTGTTTCGCAGCTGGCAGCAAACCAGCTTTGGTAGCACCCTGCTCCACTATCTCGGGAGTAAGCTCACCGATGATGGGGATGAACTCCTTTCCCGCAACAGGGATGCCGAGGCAGCGCAGCTCTTCCTCAAGATAAGGATCAAGCTCCTCGACTACAACTACCCTTTCGACTTCCTTGGCAAACCGCCTTACCAAGTTCGCCGGGATAGGATAAGTGGTCACAAGCTTGAGGAAGGAGGCATTTTTGAAGACCTCTCTGGCATATTGGTATGCCACGCCGCTCGTGACTATTCCTAGCTTGCGGTCTTGGAGTATCATCTGGTTCATGGGGAAGTTCTCTACATAAGAGCATAATTTTACGATGCGGTCTTCCATGACATTGCGCCTAGGTCGGGCATTAGAAGGGACCATGACATACTTCGAGGGGGAACGTATAAAGCTGGCTGGCTTCAAATCCGATTTCCGCGCCCTATTCACGTCCACCACTGTCTTGCAGTGAGATATGCGGGTGGTGGCGCGCAATAGCACCGGGGTATCGAACTCCTCGCTGATTTTGAACACCCAGTCCATCAAATCGTAGGCTTCCTGGCTATCAGTTGGTTCCAGCATAGGGACTTTGGCGAATCTGGCGAGGTGGCGGTTGTCTTGCTCGCCCTGTGAACTGTGCTCCCCAGGGTCATCACAAGAAACTACGACCAGCCCGCCGATGATGCCTGTGGTCGAGGCTGCAAAGAAGGGGTCGGCAGCTACATTCAAGCCCACATGCTTCATTGTGGCTAGGGCTCGGACACCTCCGTAGGCTGCCCCCATTGCTACCTCAAGGGCTACCTTTTCGTTAGTCGACCACTCAACATATATGCCATCAAGACGCGCCAGATTCTCCAGAATCTCGGTGCTCGGCGTACCAGGATATGCCGCTGCTACTATCACCCCAGCATGGTATGCCCCAAGTGCCAGGGCTTCATTCCCAGATAAGAGCTGCTTCAAGTTTATTCCGCCTCCTCTGAGAGATCTTGCTGAACCCCCTAAATCCCCCAGTCTTGGGGGACTTTAAAAATTGGGGGGCACCACCCCTGCCTCCCCATCTCTGGACACAAGTATCACTGCCATTTTACCACTCTAGAATAGACTAAGCTACTGCCTTGCCCAGATACGCTTGCCTCACTCTGTCATCGCCCAAAAGCTCCTTAGCAGTGCCCTCGATAGTGATGCGGCCCCTATCCATTACATAGCCTCTATTGACAATCTTAAGGGCAGCGGTAGCATCCTGCTCAACGAGGAGTATGGTAAGCCCCTCGTCCTTAAGCCTGACAAGAAGCTTCAATATCTCTTTCACCAAATTAGGTGCCAACCCAAGAGAAGGCTCATCCAGTAGAAGCATTTTGGGAGAGGACATTAGCGCCCTGCCTATAGCTAACATCTGTTGCTCTCCACCACTGAGGCTGCCAGCCTGCTGCTTCAGCCGCTCCTTAAGTATTGGGAAAAGCTTGAACACCATCTCCAGATTGGATTGAACCGATTTGCTGCGCATGAACCAACCGCTGTACCCTACATTGCTAAGCAGGTTCTTAGTACCATGGGAGTAGGCACCCAGCGTCAGGTTATCCTTAACCGACATAGCTCCGAAGATTTGTCTTCCTTCAGGGACGTAGCCTAAGCCAAGCCTTACCGTTTTATGAGAAGAAAGTCCGGAGAGCTTGTGGTCGTCTAGCCAGATGCTACCGGTCTTCACAGGTACCACCCCCGTTATAGCATTCAAAAGGGTGGTCTTGCCAGCACCGTTAGACCCAATAAGGGTTACGATCTCCCCATCGTTCACTACCAGAGAAACCTCTCTGAGTGCAGTGACCCGACCATAAGCCACAGATACCTTTTCAACCTTTAACATTACTCTACTTCCTCACCCAGGTATGCGGCAATGACCTTCGGGTTCTTCTGAACTTGCGCTGCAGTTCCCTCAGCTATCTTCTGTCCGCTGTCCAAGACAATCACCCATTCGGCAAGGCCCATCACTAGCGGCATGTCGTGCTCTACCAATATAACGCTGATACCCATTTCTCTGATGTTGCGGATTAGGTCGCTCAATTGCCGTTTCTCCAGTGTATTCAGCCCAGCGCCAGGCTCATCGAGCAGGATAAGACGGGGCTGAGTAGCCATAGCTCGGGCTATAGCCAGCAGCTTCTGCTGACCCAACGGCAAGCTGAGAGAGTCGTGCTCAGCGTGCGTTCCTAACCCCACCAGGTTAAGGTATTTAATCGCATTGAGAGAAATAGCCTCTTCCTCACGGCGTGCCTTGGGGAGACGAAGAGCAGCTTCCAAAAAGCCATAGCTGCTACGGGGATGTCGGCCTGACATCACGTTTTCCAAAACGGTCATGTTTTCAAAGAGATGGACATGCTGAAAGGTGCGCACAATGCCCAGGGCGGCTCTCTTATGCGGTGGGATTTTGTTTAGCATCTTCCCTTGAAAGTATATCTCGCCACTGCTCACCGGGTAGACACCGGCTATGAGATTAAACAGCGTAGTCTTACCAGCTCCATTAGGCCCGATGATAGCGGTGATCTTGCCCGCCTGCAAAGACAGGTCGACCTTATCCAGAGCAACCAAGCCCCCGAAGGCCTTGGTTAGACTCTTGGTCTCCAGTATTACAGACCCGCTCAAGGTTCAACACCTCTCTGTCTATACATGAGACGCAACCGCTCGAAAATTTCTTTTAGCCTGACAAACAATCCCTCTGGCATGAAAATCATTACTAACACCAATATGAGCCCATAGATGACGATATCCCACTGGCCAAATCTAAGCAGTATCTCATCGCTCAGTATGCGGGTTGCACCGGCTCCGAAGATAGCGCCCCAGACACTGGCCAGCCCCCCTATCACTGCCATAACCACCAGCTTCACCGAGGCGAGAAAATCGAATGTCCCAGGGCTGACAAAGCGGAGATGGTGGACGAAAAGACTGCCAGCAATAGAGGCATATACGGCACTGAGCACCAATATCTTTACCTTGAACTGTTCTACATTTATGCCAATCGACTCAGAGGCAGCCTCGCTGCCATGGATGGCTCTAAGGGCTCTGCCCACCCGCGACCTGACGATATTCTGGGAAATAAGCAAAACCGCCAGACAGAAGAACCAGACCAAGAAATAGCGTCTGAAGGAAGTGTTAAAGACAAATCCCCCGATGGATAAATAGGGAATACCCGACATACCATCGGGGCCACCCGTGAAATGGCTCAATTCCCTGAACAAAATCCACATAATCAAGCCCAGGCCAAGAGTAGCCATGGCCAGGTAGTTACCCTTAAGCCGGAAGATGGGATAGCCAATGATGTAGGCGAAAGCGCCGGTCATGATGGCTGCTATGAGCATGGCCAGCCAGGGGTTAACGCCGTAGGTCTTGCTCAAGATAGCGGATATGTAGGCACCGATGCCGAAGAAGGCAGCCTGTCCCAGCGATACTTGCCCTGTATAACCCATCAGAAGACAAAGGCCTACTGTGACTATAGTATAGATACCGATGAAGATCGCTAGGGTTGTGTACTGACTTAAGAACCAGTCAAAAGGTAACAGTATCGATAATGTAAGCAAAGCTGCTATGACGACGTAAGACCACTTACTCTTCAACCTTGACAACATCAGCCTGTCATCTCCTCCTCAGCCAGCCTGCCCGACCTAATGAGCAGTATCAACAGCAGAACGATCACAGCGATAGCATCTTTATAGGCAGAAGTGAAAGGTCCCCAGTTGGCTGCCACCGCCAGGGATTCGACGACGCCCAATAACAATCCACCGAACACTGCTACCAACGGGCTCTTAAAGCCCCCGATAGCCGCTGCCACAAAACCTTTAAGCCCCAGCATTACCCCCACATTGTAAGATGTCAGCGTAAGAGGAGCCATGACGACACCACCGATGCCACCTACTGCCGCTGCCAGAACGAAGGCGATCAACGCCATCGTTCTGGGGTTGATACCCACGAGGCTGGAGGCCACAGGGTTTATGGCGCATGCCTTCAGGGCCTTGCCCACCATGGTATAAGCAAGAAAAAGGTGGAGAATAATCGTCACCACCACCGTGGTCCCGATTATCCATAGAGCCTGAGGATGTATATAAGCCCCCAGGAAAGATATCGACCTGCTTCCCGTGAAGAAAGGGGGGCGCACAGAGTCTACACCCCATAGAACCCCTGCTAGGCCACGGATGAAGATGGCTGCTCCTATAGTGATGATAATCAAACTCACCACTGAAGCGCTCTTGGCAGGCCGTATAGCAAATATGTACATTGCAGCGCCAACCAAAGCTGCAACAATTACTGAGATGATAAGCGCAGGAGCGAGTGGTAGCCCAGCGGAATGGGCCAACGTAAATGAGAGCATTCCGCCCAACATCACAAACTCGCCCTGGGCGAAGTTAATGATCTTGGTAACAGCATAAATCATGGTGAACCCAAGGCCAATCAGCGCATAAATACTGCCCTGGGTAACACCAGATACCAGATACTGGACGAACTGGGCTGTCGACATGGGTAAGACCTCTTGGTTCCCAAATTAGACAATAGGGGGGAAAGCGTATCTTTCCCCCCTGTTTATGTTCAGGCTCTGTCAGAGTACTTGGTCTCTATTTGAGCCAGGTCCACTTCCCATCGACAATCTTAATCATAGCCAGCGAGCCCGGTTGCATTCCCAGGTGGTCTGTTGGGGACATGGTGAAAACACCGCTAATGCCCACGTAGTTATGTATCTGCTCTATCTGGTCTCTTACTGCTTGCCTGGCTGCAGCGGTGTCAAGCCCACCCGGGATTTTCCCTAGGGCTATGACCACCATGCTGAGGGCATCGTATGCATGCCCGCCAAAGGTACTGGCCGTCTTACCCGGATACTTGGTTTCGTAGTCTGTCTTGTATTGAGTCAACACGTCTTTCTGGGGGTCTGTGGCAGGAACCTCATCAACAATTAGCAGCTTGCCGGCAGCGAAGATAACCCCGTTGGCAGCATCACCTGCCTCGTTAATGAAAGCCTGATTGGCAATCCCGTGGCTGCAGAACAGGGGTATAGTCATCTGCAACGTTTTCATATCCTGGGCAACAATAGCGGATGCCTTGTCAGTAGCCCAGCAAATCACAGCTTCCGGATGCTTACCCTCAATGTAAGTAAGCTGAGACTGCATGCTAGTATCATCGCTGCCAAACGTCTGATCAGCCACAATCGTGATTCCGTAATTACCAGCGTCACTATTGAGGACTGCTTTACCACCAGCGCCAAACGCGTTTACATCCGTTATGATAGCTATTTTTGTAATGTCATGCTGCTGCATATACCTCAAGATTTCGTCTGCCACCTCTTTATCAGCCTGCGGGGTCTTGAACACCCAGTACCTCTCTGATACCGGTGTCACAATCCCTATGTTGGCCGCACATGAAACATTGGGGATCTTTGCCGTGGTTACTGTATCGATGATGCCAAGGCTTTCCGGACTGCCGGTAGGACCGATGATAGCCAACACATTGTCCTGCTCGATGAGTTTGGTCGCCAGTGTCGCGCATTTAGCCGGGTCGGTCTCCGTATTGTAGAAGACTACCTCTAAAGGATGACCGTTGATGCCGCCGGCAGCGTTGATCTGCTCTACCATCATGTCCACTGTTTCTTTTTCAGGAAGGCCAAGGTTTGAGTTAGCCCCTGTAGTTGAGAATAGTGCACCGACCTTATAGGCCTCCTTCTCTCCCTTGGAGCAGCTTATGCCGCCGAGGGCAAGAAGCGCTGCCACTAGGACTAGAACTACCGCATACTTCAAGTAGTTCCGCATTCTGTGTTCCTCCTTTTCTTTTTTGTGCAGGCCATCATGTGAAAAGGTAGGTTGCCACTGCCATTCACGTCAGCGCTTCCCCCTTGTGGCTGCCGAGGGCATATTATAGCGTATGCAGATAATTGCTGCAACATAACCTAATGGAGGTTGCAGGTGATGCGCCTTGCACTTATACTATTGCATATCGATATACTGCCAATTCAGGGATTTGGAGAAGATATGGAGGCTGCAGCAGCTTCCGGAAGCCGCTTGAGACAGTTGCTACGAAGTATCAAAGCCAGGGTTAGGTATCGAGCTTCGATATTTGCCGCCGCCACCTCCTTC
>Ga0315268_10005385_pt1 | contig 13762 bp, 10 predicted proteins | sample C1_top_MG_FD_204535 | JGI IMG/M metagenome (GOLD analysis project Ga0315268, IMG submission 204535) | Sediment microbial communities from Yellowstone Lake, YNP, Wyoming, USA - C1_top | ecosystem: Environmental > Aquatic > Freshwater > Lake > Sediment | place: USA: Wyoming | collected 2017-08-01 | reverse complement strand
CGGAAGAAGCGGCCAAGTGCGAGGGAATCTCGCGCGAGGAGGCCGACCGCTGGGCCGTCCGGAGTCATCAGCGTGCGATCGCCGCCTGGGACGCCGGGATCTTCACCGAGGAGATCGTGCCTGTACCGGTTCAAGACGGCAAGGGCGGCGAGGTTCTCTTTACCCTGGATGAGGGGCCGAGGCGTGACACGACGTTGGACAAGATCGCGAAGCTCAAGCCCGTGTATCCTGACGGCGTCTGTACGGCAGGAAACTCATCATCGGAAAATGATGGTGCGGGGGCTGTAGTATTGGCCTCTGAAACAAAAGCAAAGGATCTGGGAGTAGAACCTCTTGGGTATTTCCGATCCTGCGCGGTTGCCGCTACGGACCCGACGGTGACGTATCCGGCGGTACCGGCCTCTGTTGAGAAGGCCCTGAAGAAGGCCAGTATTACAATCGATAAAATCGATTTGATTGAGATCCAGGAAGCCTTTGCAGTTCAGTGCCTCGCAGATGCTCGGATGTCCGGAATCAGTGACCGGGAAATGGATGCCAAGGTGAACGTGAACGGCTCAGGGATATCCCTCGGGCATCCGATCGGGGCAACGGGGACCATGCGTCTAGTGACACTCCTGCATGAAATGAAACGCCGGGGAGACCGCTGGGGCCTGGAGACGATCTGCGGAGGTGGGGGGCAGGGTATCTGCCTCATCGTTGAAAGATATTGACATACCTCTGACAAAGTCGGTTGCCCCGAAGGTTTAAGGTTCTAAACAAAAGGGCAGGGGATTTAAAATCCCCCGTGTTTTGCTTATTTGAACTGCGCCCAAATTATGCTCATCTGTCTTTCAAGAAAAATTTCCGGCTTTTCGATGCGAAATATCCCTTGACAAGCAAAAACAGTCCCCTTATATGTAAACCCCTTTGAAAGCAATGTCTTATCCAAAACGGCCGGTGTAAAATTGCTTGAATAATTCCGTTTGATGAGGACGAGGAGTGACCATGAAAAAGGTGTGTTTTTTACTGGCGGCGGCCGCTCTCGCGTTTTCTCTCTTCTTAGCGACGGCGGACTTCCTTTTTGCGGAGGAGTACTCCCTGGACGATCTCTGCCGGATCGCACTCGCCCGTTCTGAAAAGCTCAAGATGGCGGAGGAAAACCTTGTGGTTGCCGAGACGGGCAAGGATAAGGCTTTTTCCTTCCTGCTGCCTCATCTGACGGCGACGGGCGGTTACGTCCAGTATTCGGAAAAGAAGTTCACGTCGACGGGGGGTGTTCTGCAGCCAGAGTCGGCCTATACCTGGGAGGTTCGTGCCGACGAGACAGTCTCCCTGAGCGGCCGGGAACTGACGGCACTCGGGATCTCCCGGCAGAACGTGATGAAGAGCCAGTATGACCTGACGGCTATCCGCGAGGAATACCTCCTCCGGTACGTGGCTGCGGCCTATTACAACTGTCTGATTGCACGAAAAAACCTAGATATAGCCGAATCTAATCTACAGAGGCTTAAGAAACACCGGGATGCAGCCGAACAGCGGCTCAAGATCGGCGAAGTGACGAAAACCGCGCTTTTCCGCGCCGAGGGGGAACTTTCCGGGGCAAAGTCGGACAACCTTCAGGCGCAAAACAGTCTTGAACTTGCGCTGGCCGTCCTGGCGAGCAATGTCGGGATCAGGGAGCCCTTCACGCTCCGTGATGTTCCGGCCGCGGAGGCGGAAATCCCTGCGCTGGCCATCTTTCAGGGGCAGGCTTTTAAATCGCGGGCGGAACTAAAGAGCCTCGATGTTCAGAAACAGATCGCCGCCGACCAGGTCCGTTTTAAGGAAGGAGCGTACTGGCCAAGCGTCTCCGTTTTCGGCGCTTATGCCCGGTCCGATCAGGATCCGGACGGGTCAAGTCTCAACCGGGAGAGCATCTACGGGGGGATTGCACTCAACTTTCCTTTCTTCGACGGGGGTTTGAGAAAGGCCGAGGTCTCGGAAGCGAAGTCCCGGGAGAGACAGGCAGCGCTTCAGGTCGAGGATATGAAAAAAGAGATCGACATCGAGGTCCGGAGCGCCTACCTGGATATAGTGACTCAGAAGGGCATTCTTCGGTTCCTCAACGATCAGCTTCTTTTTGCCCGCGATAATTACCACGCCGTGGAAAGACAGTTTGATTTCGGCCTTTCGAACAGCCTCGATGTGATGGATGCCAATACGTTGCTGGTGTCGGCCGAGCGGAAGGTGACATCAGCACTTTACAATTATCATCTGTCGCTGCTCCGGATAAAAAAAGCCACGGGTACGCTGACAGAGTCCCTGGCCGGCAAACAATAGAATATCTTTTTGTTATTAAGGAGAGTGTTGCATGTTCGGACGATCGTCGTCTTTAATCGGAAATAAAGAATCAAGCCGGTACAGCTTCCGTACCGGCGCTTTCATCGCAGCAATTCTGTTGTGCACCGCGCCTTTCGTTCATTCCGGATGCAAGAAACCGGAACAGAAGGCTGTGAAGGAACAGGCAGTCAACGTCCGCGTCCGGACAGCGGAAAACCGCTCACTCCGGCCTTTCGTGGAATCAGTCGGAACCCTCAAACCCTATGAGGAGGTTATGGTCAGCTCCGAGGTGGATGGAATCCTCAGGTCCATCCGTGTGGACGAGGGATCCCCCGTTTCACGCGGTCAGCTCATCGCGGAAATCAAGGATACTGATTACCGCTTAGACGCCGAGCGGGTGGAAGCTGTCCTCAAACAGGCGGAGGCAAGTTTGGCGAACGCTAACCAGGAGCATAAGCGCAAGGAGGCTCTCTACAGGGAGGAGCTTGTCACAAAGCAGCAGTTCGATGACATTTCTGCCCGGCTGGCCCTTGCACAGGGCGACCTGGAACGGGCTAAAAGCGGGCTCGCCCTTGCGCGGGAGAAGCTTGCCAGGACAAAGATCTTTGCCCCCATGGCGGGTACTGTTAAAGAAAAGCGTGTAACGGCGGGTGACTACATAAGAAACGGAACCAACATGATCTCGATCATCCGGACGGATCAATTGAAGCTGTCATTCAGCGTGCCGGAGAAGGATGTTGGAAACCTCCGGGAAGGTCAGGATATCGTATTTACAGCAGATTCATTTCCCGGGCGTGAATTTCAGGGAAAGGTGAAGACGCTCTATCCCAACCTCGACGAGAAGACGCGCTCCCTTCCGGTTGAGGCGCTTGTTATGAATCACGGCGGAAGCCTGAAACCGGGGTTTTTCACCCGCGTGACGCTCTATACCGGGCCGGCAAAAGAAACCGTCGTCATTCCTGTAAACGCCTTGCTTTACGACAATTCCAGCGTCAAACTCTTTACCGTCGAGAGTGATCGGGCAAAGGAAAAAGCCGTGAAGACCGGACGCAAATACGGTGAATTAATGGAAATCACCGAGGGATTGAAGGCAGATGAGACCGTGGTAACGGTGGGTCAGAACAATCTGATGGAAGGAGTGCTGGTCAATGTGGCTCGCTGATACCTCGGTCAAGCGACCGGTTTTTGCCACCATGGCCATCTTGGCGCTGGTGGTCCTCGGTGTTGTCAGTTATCCGGAGATCGGCGTGGACCTTTTCCCGAAGGTCGATTTCCCGATTGTGACGATTTCCACACATCTCAACGGGGCAAGCCCCGAGGTCATCGACGTAGACATCACGGACAGGATCGAAGGAGCGGTCAACACGATCAACGGCGTGAAGAGCATCACCTCGAGCAGTACGGAAGGGGATTCCCGGGTGACGGTGGAGTTTGTTCTAGAGCGGAACATCGACCTCGCGGTCCAGGATGTCCGAGAAAAGGTCGCCCTGATCCGCAACAAACTGCCGGTAGACATCGATGAACCTCGGATTGCTAAAGTCGATCCCGATGCGACGGCGGTGCTCTGGCTTAATCTTTCGGGGCAAAAATCGGTCAAGGAACTCTCAACTTACGTTGATGAGGTCCTGAAAGAGCAGCTCCAGAGGATCAACGGCGTCGGTGACGTCCAGATGGGAGGGCTCCGTCTGAGGCAGATTCGTGTCCTGCTCGACGCCGACAAGCTGAGAGCTTATGGGATCGCGGCTCAGGATGTCATGGGCGCCCTGCAGAGGCAGAACATAGAGCTTCCGGGCGGCCGGATCGAGAGCCTCTCAAAGGAATACACGGTAAAGGTCAAAGGAGAATTCGTCAATATTCCGGAAATCAACGACCTGGTCATCGCCTACGATAAAGGCGCTCCCGTTCGTCTCCGGGATATCGGGAAAGCCGAGGACGGTATGGAGGAGAAGCGCTCAATAGTCCGCTACAACGGCATACCGGCAGTCGCCATGGGAGTGCAGAAGCAGTCCGGGACCAACACCGTTGCCGTCGTCAACCTCGTCAAGACTGAGATCGAGAAGATCAGAAAGACCCTCCCGCCGGGAATGAGTCTCAACATTGCGATGGACCAGTCCGTTTTCATCCGGCGCTCCATCGATGAGGTGCAGAAGCATCTGATCTTAGGGAGCTTCTTCGCGGTTCTGGCCGTATTCATCTTCCTCAGGAACTTCCGGACGACTTTGATCAGCGCGGTTGCCCTCCCGGTGTCGATCATTGCCACTTTTGCCCTGATCCGCGCCTTCGATTTTACATTCAACAACATGACGATGCTTGCCCTCACTCTTTCGGTGGGCCTGCTCATCGATGACGCGATCATCGTTATCGAGAATATATACCGTCACGTTGAAGACGGGATGACGCCGCGGGAGGCTTCGACCTTCGCCACCTCCGAGATCGGTCTGGCCGTCATGGCGACAACCTTTGCCATAGTCGCGATCTTTCTCCCGGTTGCCTTTATGAAAGGGATCATCGGCCGCTTCTTTCTCCAGTTCGCGCTTACAGTCGTGTTTTCGGTGCTGGTTTCGCTTCTCGTCTCATTCACGCTGACACCCATGCTGGCTTCGATCTTCTTAAAGCGCATAGCCCACCGTCGCGGCAATTCCGGAACCGAAACCACTCCCGCCGTCAAGCCCATGGGGCGTTTTGCAGGCTTGTTTGAAAGGGGGTACAGCAATATCGAAAGAAGCTACCGGCCCCTGCTTGCCTTTTCACTCCGCCACCGCGGCGCAATGCTGATCGGGGCGCTTATCCTCTTTGCCGGAAGCCTCTACCTGACTACATTCATCGGAAAGGAATTCATTCCCCCGGAAGACCAGGGACAGTTCATCGTCCGCCTGGAGTCGCCGATCGACTATTCCGTGGACAAGGCCGACGAATTCTTTCAACCGGCCGAAAATATCCTGAGAGAGATGCCGGAGATCAGTGCGGTCTACTACCGCCAGGGCCCAGGTGGCGCCGTCAACCGTGCGATAATAATGATTCGCCTCATTCCGAAGGCCGAGCGGAAGAAAAACCAGGAAGAGCTTAAGAAGGAGATCCGGAATAAACTCAGAAAATTTCCGGGGCTGAAGGTATCCGCCGAGAATCTCTCATTGATCGGCGGCGGGCAGAGACAGGTGCCGATCCAGTACAGCGTTCGGGGGCGCGATCTGTCTGAGCTCCAGGCCTATACAAGGCAGATATCCGGCGAATTTTCGAAGCTGCCGGGAATCGTGGATGTAGACACCTCTCTGGAGATGGGAAAACCGGAGCTGAAGGTCTTCATCGACCGGGACAAGGCAGCCGATTTAGGGGTGGATGTCGCCGCCATCGCCGAGGTGATTAATCTTCTTATAAGCGGTGAGACCGAGGTGACAAAATACAAGGATGAGAGCCGGGGGAAACGGTACGATGTCAGAATCCGCCTTAACGCCGATGAACGGTCAAATCCTGATGATCTGAGCAAACTCTATGTCAGGTCCCGGGACGGCCGGCTCGTTGAGCTCCGGAACCTCGTCCGCATACAGGAGGGGGGCGGACCGAGCGTAATCGACCGGGTCGACAGGCAGCGGTCGATTTCCCTTTTTGCCAGCCTCGAAGGGAAACCCCTTGGGCAGGCTGTGGAGGAGCTTAACGCCATCGCCGGGCGGATCCTGCCGGCTGACTATCTTCCCAAATACCGCGGGACGGCTGAAACGATGAGTGAATCATTCCGGTATCTGATGTTCGCGCTGATACTCGGGGTCATCATGGCCTACATGGTCCTGGCTGCCCAGTTCGAGAGTTTCGTCCACCCCTTCACGGTTCTTCTGTCGATGCCCCTCTCATTTATCGGGGCATTCAGCGCGCTGCTGATAACCGGAAATACGCTGAATATCTTCAGCCTAATCGGTCTTATACTGCTGATGGGGCTTGTAAAGAAAAATGCGATTCTGCTCGTCGACTATACGAATGTCCTCCGGGAAAGGGGCATTCCCAGGCGGGAGGCAATCCTCCAGGCCGGACCGGTCCGGCTCCGACCGATCCTGATGACGACCTTCGCGATGGTTTTCGGAATGATGCCGGTTGCCTTCGGTGTCGGAGAGGGATCTGAAACCCGCTCTCCGATGGGGATAGCGGTCATTGGCGGACTCCTGACCTCGCTTTTTCTGACGCTCGTTGTCGTCCCGGCGGCCTATGATCTCTTCGACGACTGGCAGGAGCGCTTCAAGGCGCGCCGTAAGAAGGTAACCATCACTATGCCGAAGGAGTAACACGTGACATTCTTGGGCTGTAAATCGGGAGGTGTGCAACGATGAAAATGTTTCTGCTTATCTACTGCGAGGCGGCCGACGAGGCCGTGATTGCCGCCCTGAAAGAAGCCGGGGTCCGGGGATACACGAAATTAAAGGAAGCCTGTGGGGAAGGTACTGAAACGGAACCGAAGCTTGGTACGCACATCTGGCCCGGTAAGAACAATGTCATTCTGATGGCTGTGGCCGATGAAGCAATTACCCGCCTTGACGCGAGACTCCGGAAGCTCAAGCAGGAAAATCCCCGCGCCGGCGTCCGGAGCTTTCTGCTGCCGATGGAGGAGCTGGCCGTTTAACCCCGCCTTAAGGAATTATCTGTAATTTGTTTGCCTCCCCCGGAACGGGTGAAGCCGGGCACTGGGAATAGGTTGTTATTATTTAACGCCCACGCTGAGTCTTTTGGCACACGCGACAAATAGCCTCCAGCGTGATGTTCGGCAGCCCTATGTCCAGAGGAACTGCCTGATCTCGATCAAGCGATGCAGGTTCCTCTGGTCTTCCTCTTCCCACTTCTCTTCCAACCGCCAATGCTTCTTCATAGCGGCGTCATATGCAGCGTACTTGTTCTTGTCATAGTCTACGAGTTGGCGGTTCTCGCTTCCCGGTATTTTTTTCCATTTCATGGGGGGCTTTTTCAGTCTCTTCTCGTCCATAGGACTTTTACGAGATGGACGTGTCTGCGTCCACCAGCGATAGAGCGAGCGGATTTCTTTCCATGCTTGCTTGTGCTCAAGATTAGAATTCCAATCCACGATCTGATCTGGTTTCTCCTGCTCGACAAAATCGACAAGAAGCTGAAAGGCTGCGTGGAGTAAGACATAATCTTTGTCACACCAGCCTTTCTCCAGGGTATGAATCTTCAAAATCTTCATATCGTTATATCCCTGCCGAACATTATATATTAACTTGCTTTTCATTTTCACAAGAGAGTATCAAATTCAATAAAAGAAATGAAAACAAGATTGATTGAGCCGTACAATCAAATAAGCTTTAATATCAAGCAGAGAAAATCCTCAAATTAAGCGGCATTATTAGTCGCCTGACCTGTTATATTTGCGGGTTGAGAATAAAATTTCTACTTTTTGGTTTTGTGTTACGTATTATATAGAAACTTTATAATATTTCATTGTGTTTTTTGAATGGGCAGATAAATACAGCAGTTATGCAATTGTTTGAAAATGCCACTATCCAGCTTTGTCTTTTCTATGCCGCCCTGGCCGCCTTACGAGGAGCCGGGGCACCCTGCAAAAGGCCTTGTGTACTGAGGTCCTCATCAACATCCGGCCAGTGAATTCCGTATCCGGCTCCGGCAATGCGCCAGTTCGCTCGTTGTGCTGGCGTGGCATGCAACAGACGCGGGTACCATGCCAGGGGAACCGTTATCGTTCGGCCGTCGTAAAGATCTACACTGATTGCGTCGTCGGTAACACGAACGTCCATGACACGCTCACCTGCTTTAGGTTCCAAAGTAGTCATTTAATACCTCCAGCTTACTTAGCCCCATCGCCGGAAACCTCGGACGGCAGATTGAAAATATGTTTTCCACTTAGCACAATTATTTGTTTTAATAAAGCTTTGCTTATTTAATCAGTATGTTCAAAAGATTTTTATCCGGTTTGCCTCCCCGGAATGGATGACTCCGGGCATAGGAAACAGATTGTTATTGTTTAACGACTGAGCTCATTGATTTTCGCGAACGCAGCGGAGTAAAAATCCAATGCGGCGATTTGTTAGCTGTTATCAAATAATATTCATTTTGTTTCCCCTAACAGGCCAAAGATAAAACTCTGATAACGGCTTATGCCCCACTCCAACAGCTCCGTCTATCATATATAGTGCCCATGCATAACTCGTATCATACATGCTTGTTGTTGAAGACCAATAAAAGTCCTGTACATCAATAAATAGATGATCAACCGGCAACGCAGGCGAATGTCTGCCCATATCTGTTAAGCTTTCCAGTTCAACAATATTGGGGACTCGCCAATCTTTGTGACCATATTTCGATTCTCTGTTCATCTGTAATACTGAATCAAAGGCCGATTTCCAATCCAACGTCTTCTTGTAAACATTTGCATTCTTCAACCAAGTTAAATCTGTAGCATTGTCATATATAAAATGTGTATTTTCTGTGAAACGATGTTTATTGTAATGCAAACCTGACTGAAATTCGCCATCTTGACCCGTATTATGACAATCTACAATAGCACCACTTTCATCAAAACAATTCTGTTGTCCGGTCTGAAGCACCCGGCTTTTGTTATGATTTTCTGTAATGCGAACAGGCCAAACCATATAGGAACCATATTTCATTCCTTTATACACCCTTGCTCCCCCTAAATGGATGTACCATGCCTGGTTTGGCAGCCTGGCACAACTTGAGGAAGTCCAGTAGTAACCGGTAAATATATTAATAAATGGGTGGCCGGAGGGTATACATGGATTAATCGTTTCATGGCTCATCAAACTAAACAATTCTTTACGGTTCGGTAGCTTCCAATCATGATAGCCATAGAGGTCTGAAAGATTGAATTCTTTAATAGTATTTAATGCCTCATCCCAACTCATCGGAAAATCGAATGAAGACGCATTTTTTGTCCACATTAAACCTGTCTTTGTGTCAATTACAGTTTCATTTTCAACAAAAAAACGAGTCATAATTCCATGTTGAAGCAGTTCGGTTTTGATAATTTATTTACGGATGGGCACTGGTTAGCGTGTTAAACGATGCCATTCTCACTCAGTTTCCGGTTTTCCAGTATCCGTCCCGGATTGAATATCGACAAATCGAGAGCGTGGGATTGCCTGGTAATCAATTCTGAGATGTAACGCCCAACCGCCGGTGCCTGCTGAAGTCCGTGCCCGGAAAAACCGTTGGCCAGAAACAGTCCTTCAAGTTCCGGCCATTCCCCAAGAATGGCATTCTCGTCAAGGGTGTTCATTGCATAGAGGCCGGCCCATCCCCGGATCAACCGCAGAGATTCAAATTCCGGAACAAATTCTGCAAGTTCCGGCCATAAAACGTCGTAAAATCTTTTGTCATCCCATGAAAAGGAAATACCCACGGGGTCCTCAGGCATGGACTTTCCCAGGAGGATTAAGCCGCCGGTTTCTGTGCGAAAATACATCCCGGAAGGCAAAACAGTCAATGGCAGAGGCCCGTCCGGCTTGACCTTTGTGTCCAGCACAAACACCTGGCGTTTTACCGGCTCAACCGGCAGTAAAACTCCGACGGTCCGGGCAATCCCGGCGCACCAGGCGCCTGCGCAATTAATGACTGAATTGGCGCCGATATCTTCTCCGGTATTCAGACGTACACCTGTAATACGCTTGCCGGTTTTCTTGATTTCAGACACTTCGGCATGGATGAATTCCGCGCCCATGGAAATGGCTTTGGCCCGGTATCCCATCAGGACTCCATATGCATCAAAATGTCCGTCTTTGGAGCCAAATGTGGCTCCCGGATATCCTTCGGGATTGTAGAGAGGAAAACGCTTGCGGACCTGTTCGGGTGTCCACCATTCCACAGCGCAACCCATTTCCTGCTGCATTTTCAATGCGTTCTCCGCCGGAATCCGGCCCTCCTCATTCACCATAAAGAGGTTGCCCTCCCGGCGGAAACCGATAGAAGGCCTGCGGTCATTGACAGCCATTTCATGTTCGAAATTTTCAAGAACTTCAAACGCATATTGGGATATCTGGACATTGGATCGCAAGCTGAACTGAATCCGGGCGTTAGAACAGGACAAGGTAGTGGATGCGCGACTGTAGGATGGATCCATTTCAATCACGGCTGTCTGAAGATCCGGTGCTGTTCGCTGCAGGTAGTAGGCTGTGGCGCTGCCCATAATGCCGCCGCCTATAATGACAACATCATAAATTTTGCGTTTCATATAATCTCCTGATCAACGGCAATTATTTTTCTCCTTAACATTGCCTCATGAATAAACCTTATAATAAATGTGTTATTACCTCAATGTAAAATATTACCAAATATAATTTTGCTTGCTGAAGGTTATTCTTGTATGAGATAATAATCATAAAATAATCGCAACTTAAAACAAGGAGGCAAAAATGAAAAAATATATTTATGGTCTGTTTGTGCTGGTCGCAGTTACAGGCGTTCTGTTAACATCCGGATGGGTTCAGGAGGCAAAAGCAGGTCCTCATGTCAGCATCAATATTCCTCTTCCTCCTCCCCCTCCTTTTCTGTTTCCAAGACCCCCGGAAGTGATTATAGTCCCCCGTTCCGAGGTTGTTATAGCTCCCCACCCGGAGGTGGATGTTTTTTTCTATGGTGATTACTGGTGGTCTCCCCGCGGAAATCGTTGGTTCCGTTCAAGAAATTACAACGGGCCGTGGAATGTTGTGAGTCTGCGTTATGTTCCATCCCAGGTACGCGGTGTTCCAAGGGATTATCGTACAGTTTATGAGAGGGAGCCCCGTTATCCTTACGAAGATCACGATCGTTGGAGAAATCAAAGAACCCAGGAGAGAAAGGAACGAAGGGGGTGGAGGGAGCAAAGGAGAGAAAATAGAGATGGCGGCGGACGCGGCAGAAACAATGATTAGGCCGGGTTTTTATCGCCTTCCCTGAGCTTGTATAGAATTAAAGGTTCTGCAAAGGTATCTATTATAAATCCTGTTACTTGCAGAACCCTCTTTCATCAAGATGCTTTTTAGCTTTGCATAATCCCAGTTTGCATGCCTTGCGCGCGTTTTCACACAAGCGTTCGACTTCATTCAGATCGATATTTGCACTTCCCTTGCCGGTATTTTTCCTTGCATAATCAGGGTCGAGCAGCAGGGCCTGTTTGAGATCGTCAAGGCAGTTCTGATATTGCCAGATGTTTTTGTAGGCTGCAGCACGGTTCAGGAAAGAATCAACACGGTGTGGCTTGAGGCGGACAACACGGTTAAAATCTTCAATCGCTTTTTGATATTGCCTGAGTTCAAAGAGTACTATGCCGCGGTTGTTATAGGCATCGGCATAATCAGTATCAAGGTTTAAAGCCTGATTAAACTCCTCGATTGCAAGCTGACGATTTCCCAGGTTATAATATGCAACGCCGCGGTTGTTGAATGAAACAGGATTTTTTGAATCAAGCCGGATGGATTCATTCAAATATTCAATCACTTTATCGGGATCCTTGTATTTGCCTCCCTCCCATAATGAAATCGCTTTCTGATTCCATTCGCCGGCAGGAATGGCGTGGATAACTTCATCATATTCTTTTTTTAACTGATTCCTTTTATCCTGCTTGCCTTTTTCCGGCAGCTTTCCAAGTTCCCTGTTCATGCTTTCCAGTTTTTTGATTTTATCAAGCAGTTCATTTTCACGGTCTTTCAGCTCGATGTATTTTTCCATAAGAGCTTCATCTTCTTGAATCTGTCTGATCCGTTTATTCATTACACTTGTATCGACATTAATTTTCATCTCAAGAATGATTCCAAATCCTTCATCAGTTGCGAAATTTTTTTGTGACAAAACATCTACGGAGAGAATTCCGGATGCAAGTGCAATGATTTGATCTTTTGTCAGAGTGAAGTTTTCAACTACACTCTTTGTTTCCAGATAGGTGCCTGATTTTTCAAGCACTTCGGTCTTTCCCTTAGCAACTGCTGCAATCCTTGCGTCATCAGGGGACTGGCTACCGGTAAATGGCTGGGTTACCGAGTAAGAAAATGTTTTTATTTCCTTTTCTTTGAAGTTTTCATCTCCTGAAGCTTTCAGGGGAACAACTCCGGGCCGGTTATTTTCCGGCGCTGGCGGATTTTTACCGTTTGTGCCGGAAAAATCACCGGAATAGGTAATAACAGAATGAAGCAGGAGTGTTGAAATCAATAATATTTTGAAAAAGACTTTCATATGACATCCTCTCCGTTTTTATATCAGGTCTTTAAGTTAACGGTTGCTGCCACAGCTTCTTCACGGTAAATAACCTGGAAAATAATGCTCGACAGAACAGTAAATATCCCTATCAGTGCCAGTGTTTTAGAATATCCGAATATTGAGGACATAAGCCCGAGAAGAATGGGAGCTATGACATTTCCCAACCGCTCCATCTGCCTGTACACACCGAGCCCGGGGCCTACGCCGATTTCTTTAACAGCATTCAGATGGGAAGCCATTTTTGCCTGGTTTGAGACAGAAATAGTATGCGACATCCCCAGCATTAGAATTCCGATAGCTACCATCCACGTGTTTGTGAAAAAGAAAAAAGGTATGAGCGACAGGCCGGATAGCACCCCGCCCCAGAATACAAAAGGTTTTGCCGTAAGATGCCTGTCGGACCATTTCGAAACCGCCTGGCTGAAAAGGATCATCATGAGGCTGTATCCCATGATATAGCGGCCTATATCAGACTGGCCTGATCCGAGGCTTTTCAGAAACAGGGGCGCAAGGTAGTAGACAAAACCTATCAGGCAAATTTTATTGGGAATAGACTGGCAGAGGGTAAGAGCGGCAAAGTTCCGGTTTGAGAGAAGCTTTATAAAATCTCCTGGTAAGGGCAAAAGGGAGACTAATTGCTGAAACATCTTACCTGCTCCGGATTTTTTTCCTGTTTGAAAACCGGAGCCGGATTGTTCGGTCATAAAGAAGTAAATAAAAAAGACTGAGATAATTGTAATTGCCGCCCCTGAATAGAACAGAATCCGGAACCCGATCCGTTCAGCCACCATGCCTCCTATGGCAGACCCGCAAAGAGTTCCACCGTAAAAGGCCGAAAGAAAAATTGCCATTCCTTCAGCGCGGTTGGAGATGGAGGTGGTCGAAACGATATAACCCTGTGCCGTAATAAATACTATACCAAAACCGGTTCCGGCAATAGAACGGTAGATGATAAGGGTAAGGATATCGTTTGCCGTGCCGGTTAAAACGAGCCCTGTTGCGGTGACCATGGCTCCTATGGCAAAGGCTTTCCTGTAGCCGAGAGTATCTGCCAGGGCTCCTCCGACAGGAAAGCTGAGAGCAGTAAACAGCATGAAAGCCGAGATGGGAAGACCGATGATCACTTCTTTGCTGAGGTTCCACAGGGGACGGTAGATTTCACCGGCATAGAGAGGCAGAAAAGATATGCTAAGTGCTTCGGCAAATACAAACAAAAATACAGCCGGACGGATTAATACCGGTGAACCGATTACGACAGGAC
>Ga0315268_10005384_pt1 | contig 13764 bp, 18 predicted proteins | sample C1_top_MG_FD_204535 | JGI IMG/M metagenome (GOLD analysis project Ga0315268, IMG submission 204535) | Sediment microbial communities from Yellowstone Lake, YNP, Wyoming, USA - C1_top | ecosystem: Environmental > Aquatic > Freshwater > Lake > Sediment | place: USA: Wyoming | collected 2017-08-01 | reverse complement strand
GGGTGTCAGAAGTTATCCATACATTAACTTCTGGGATATTTTTGGTATCTACAGGTACTTTTATCATAACACAAAGATAAGGAATTATTCTGAAATTAAAAAAATTGGATTTTGTTCACCAGCATAAAGACCTACAATATTGTAATCGTAAAACTCTTCGGATTCACTCATTGTCATAAGGTCTCTCTCACAAAGAATAGTGAGAATTTTTTGTCTTGAATATAAGATTCTTGGACCATTACCAAACTCTTCTACGATTCCAATAATTGCATCATCAAGACCGTCTAAAATAACGGCCCCTTCGGCAAATTCGTGAATATCGTAATTGTTGATTATCATATAAATAAAAAAACAAGTAGGTTCATGTCCATGGCGAAAGTAAATTACCAAAATACTATCAAATAAATTTGAACCTTACTTGTTATTTACAACATTATAAAATATTTTCATTTTTGTCAAATGTAAATTTAAAATATTTCAAACTATTTATAGAAAAATAATTTTATGAGTGGATATTTTGCAGCAGGTAGATTATCAGAAGATGAAAAAAGTGATATTCTAAAATTACACAGTAGTGTTTACAATGGTTACCGAACTATGCAACCAAAGGTTAATAATGAACAGCCCTTATATGTTTATGACCCAGCACAAGATAAAGTCGGTGCTGTTATGAATAATAAAGGAGTGGTTAAACCATATACAAACTTTGGAATCAACGAACAAACAGAACAAAAAGACGTTTGTGAAGAATGCGGCTCAATGATGACTGAAGGAGAATGCTCGGAATGCGGATGGAAAGGAGATGTAGGTAATATGGATGAACAAGATGACCAACAAGAACCAAGCTTTATGGATAGAGTACAAGATACTGCCAAAGATGTTGGAATGTTTGTTGTATCAAACCCTGAAATTTTGGCAGCTCTCGAAGAAGATGAAAATTCAAAACCTCATAAAACACACAGAAGAACTGGTAAATTTAAGAAACACCAATACACTGAAGACGAAGTTTCAGAATATGAAACAGGTCATTTAGATGACATTTACGATGTAAAAGATTTAAATCCAAATGCTGAATTTGATTACGTTAAAGGAGCATCCAACAAAACAAATGCTTTCCATGTTAAAGAACAATCTGAAGATTATATTGACAATTTTGAAGACACAGATAACGAAGATGATGGGTATGAAGATATTAACGCATCTGAAGTTACAGATGAGATTGAAGAACAAGGTGGAAATGAAGATGATATGAATGTTAGTGATGTTAAAGAACCATTTGATTTTGAATCAAATGGACCAATGGCAGGTGGAGATGTTTTTCCTGTAAATGAGGATGGAGAATATGATGAATCTTGGGAAAAAATGGAATCAGCTTGGTCTGAAGAAGTTGAAGAACAAGACGTTTCTGGAGCACAAGGAATTTATGGTGATATGAAAAAACCATTTCATTTCGATAGTGAAGGACCAGGTAAAGCAGGACCTTACCAACATAGTCAATACGAAAATAAAGCTGAAGATGAAGACGCTTATTGGGATAAAGATTTAGATGATGATGAATTAGATTTAGATTTAGAAAAATTTAACCCAAGAGATAAATCATGGGAAGAAATTACAGCTTACACAGGTGATGATGAGTTTGAAGGGGTTGATGAAGACGTAAAAGAATCTTTAATCTTACAGAAAAACAAAATCATGGAAATGATGAACAGAATGAAAATAATTAAATAAAAAAACCCCTCTTAGGAGGGGTTTATTATTTCTGAGAACTTTTCATTTTTTAGGGTTTCCCATAAACCAACAAAATCATCAAATCCTTTATAAATTATTCTTATGTTGTCTTGGTCTTGAGGAAAGACAGTCTCAACAATTCTTTTTATTTCATTTTTCTTATACTCTTCTTGAAAATCTCTTAAAGGTTTTTCACCATACAAAACATTATTAGGGAGATGGAGAATACTTTTATATACAGATTCGCCAATATTTTCAGCGATAACCTCATTAACATTATCTGAAAATCCAATTACAGATACCGTATCATAGAGTTTTCTAACTTCATTAAGATTGGAGTCATTATCCAATTCTACTAAAAATAGGTGTTTTTTCATATAGTCTCTTCCAATTTTATTATATGCTAAAATACCAACATTTTTTGGTAATTCAAAATTTGAAGGTCTTTTTATTAATCTATAAGTAGTTGCAGGATTAAAATTAACACTTGGTAGCAAGTTTTCTCTAGCAAAAATTTCATTTTGGGTAGGTTTATGAAAATTTAAAAAAGTCCACCCGTTTTTTATTTTTTCGTGATTTGATTTAGCACCCTCTCCTTTATTTATCCAAAGAGGATTAAATAAATTAGGATTTATTAAAAATTTCGAAAATGTTGTTACAAAAGTGCCGACATCATAATTAATTGAAATAAAATCAAAATTCCAACAAAAAGCGGAATGAATCAAAAAAAGACTTCTAAATTTTACTTCCTCAATAATATCTTCAATTTCATTAAAATTTGGTATTTCATTTTCTTTTGAAATAAACAATAAATCATCAAATGATTCATATTTTTCTTTTAAAATTGTCCTGATATTATCATAAAGTAATTTTGTATTTTCAAAAACATCAATAATGATTACCTGTTCTTTAAATTCAAGAAAAAATTCTCGCAACTTACCCAAATCATTTTTTGAGTTTTCACTTTTAGGTACAATAACAAAATAAGCAACCACATCCCTAAATTCCAAAATTCTTAATTTTATCAAATCAAGATTATTATCGAATAATACAAAATCAAAAATTTTTATCATTAATGTTGAAATAGAGTTTTAGTTTCCTATTATTATAATAATTAAATTAAAGATAATGTCAAAACAATTTTTATTCAAAGAAAGAAATAATGTTAATCATTTCAACTATTACTTCTACAATAAAGCATTTACACCACAAGAATTGATAGATATTAAAGAACTTGGAAATGAATTTCCAATGAAACCAGCAGAGGTTGGAGGAGAAGAGTCACAAGTTACTGATTATCGGGTAAGTGAAATTTCTTGGATTATTGAGACTGAAAAAACTCAGTGGTTATACGATAAAATTGCAAAATATGCTGATGAAGCAAATAGAGAAATGTGGAATTTTGACATTTGGGGATATCATGATTCATTACAATTTACCAACTACCACGGTAACGGTGGTCATTATGATTGGCATGCAGATTTAGGTCCTGGTATTTCAAATAGAAAATTATCAGTTGTATTACAACTTTCAAACCCTAAAGACTATGAAGGAGGTGAACTACAATTAAATACTGGTTCAAATATTGTTTCAGTTCCTCAAGAAGAAGGATTATTATGTTTTTTTCCATCTTTTGTTTTACATAGAGTGACTCCATTAAGTTCAGGGTTAAGAACTTCTTTAGTTACATGGTTATGTGGTGCAAATCTTAGATAATGATTAAAGAGAAAATTAAGGTAGAAGATTTTGAACGAATTTCTAAAGAAAATAAATTTTTTTTATGGAATTTTGTTGTTCATAATAATCATCATTTAGAAATAAGACCAATTTTTGAGCCATATCCAAGTGATAAATTTCCAAATGGTTTAATATCAATATTAGAAATTATAGATATTCCATATTTCGAAACCGAGGTGAAAGATGCCTATGATTTTTTAATTAATTTAGATAACAGATTTATAAAAAGTGTATTTGTAAATAATGCATTCCAACCGCAATTAATATCATTTAACAGGAGAAGAATGGTTGGGAATACTCTCAAACCAAAATGTTATTGCGTACAAGGCATAATAGATTTAATTGGGGAACTTAACCCCCAATTTTTATTAGACTCAAAAATTTAACGTTCAGTATTAAAAAAGAAAACTTGGAATAATCTTCCATCATGCATGTTTTTACCAAAGTAATCTAAAGACACATGATAATTATCAGCACGGTACATGATTAATCTGTTATACACATTTCCAATTCTATCTACCATTTCCCATTTTGTATAATCTCTCATTTCATCACCTGGAGGAGCGGCATCATTATACCCTGGTTCCTTTTCTCTCTTGTAGTCATAATGACTCCATTTAGTTGCTTTATGTCTAAAAATTCCTGTACCAGCTGTTAGTGGTGCATTTGGTGTTAAATAACAAACCGCAGCCCAATCAGTTGTTGAATCTGCGTGAATCCAAGACCTATCTTCTGCAACTGTATATTGAAAGCTTCCTGTGTAGTTATTTTCAGGGTTATCGCTACCCCAATAAGTAATTTCTCCTGCAAATGGGAATAATATGTCCCTTAATTTCTTTTTTAGTCCTTCGGTTAAAAAAGATTCTGTTCTTTGTCCAGGATAATTTCCTCTTACTTTGAATTCTTGTTTTAATGCAAATTCCCTAACGTCATCAGGGTTTACATAAAAGTCATCAATTGTGATTGAATTAAATCTCATATTAAAAGTTTTATATACAAGTATAAGAACAAATTGTTTTAAAAAAAATGATGTTTAATAAAAAATTATATGACTTTTGCTTCTTTTTATAATATTTCTTTATAAATTGTTTTATTATGGAGATAAAAGAAATCGTATCATATTTTTTGAATGCTGAAACAAATATTTTGGAAGTTTCATTCAGAACTATAGATGACAATGACGAAGTTTTAAGAAATGACAATATAGATTATACTGTCGTTGGAGATTATGGATTTAGTTTGGTTACAGAATCCTTTGATTTTTTTAATGATGAGTTCGAAGATGATTTATTTAAAGATGAAAAAGTCGAACTTGATGAAGATGAGTTAGTAATTTTCTTAAATGAGTATTATACAATAAATCCTGATACTTTACCAAGAGCGGAATTTTATTAAGGTCCGACACGAGTAAGGTACAATGTCATTACTTGTTTTTCACCAAATTTACCATTAAACCACGCACCAGAACTTTTTAATTGAATGGATTCAAAACCATCATCTTCAATTAGGAAAGTCATGGTTTTATTGAAACCGTCTTTTATTATATAGGTAAATTGTAGGTATCCGTTAAAATACGAATTATTATTTAAAATACTGTAATAGATAAAACCATGAGGTTGAATAGGTAAAGGATATTCCCAAATATCTCCCCTGTCATTCCAACCAACATAATTCATTCTTATTGTTGAATAGTCAAAATGAATATAGAACCTATTAATTTTAATAGAGTCAAATGGTGGTGGAATTAATTTGTTTTTATAAGTGGAACCCAAAAGGTATAAAGAATCACGACTTTGTGTCTGGTCCACATTGGTGATATCAAGTCTTGACACCACATATTTCCCACTCAGAGTTACGTCTTTATTATTTAAAACAAATTTCTCACAACCACTCAAAAACAATAATCCAACCAAAAAGTATTTTTTCATATTTATAAAGATATAAAAATTTAATTGAAATTTCAAAATATTTATATTATATGAATTTAGATGTAGAATTTTTAATCAATTTTTTCGACAAATACTCAGGTAAATCAGGTAAAGGTGAAATGGAAGAACAAGATACAGCACCCGCAGCTTCGGCGCCATCATCAGGTGGGTCTGGAAAACCACCATCAAAATGGGCAGATTCTTATTCTTTGAAAAGAGGAAAGGGAAATATGTTAGGAAAAGGTGGCGAAAAATGGGAAACAGGTATCACAAGAGGTGCTGCTAATCAAATTTGGTAATTTAAAGATATTTATAAAGAAAAATTGTATGGTACAACCAAAATATAGTCCCGAAGAAGCTCTACAAAGAGTGAAATTAATGATGGGATACGATTCATCAAAGACTTTGAATGAAAATAAATCTGTTATTTTCGAAGCAGAAAAAGTAATACCAAAAAAATCCGTAGAAAATCAAAATCCAAATATATTTACAGATGCTGATTTATTGGGAGATACGGGTAAAATTAGACAATATTTCCAACAAATTTCTGATTTTGGTAATGTGCTTGGAATGCCGAGTATATTAGATATCGTCGGATTAAATTTTGCAAACGACCTTGCGGGTAGAAGAAAAGGGGTAAAAGGTGCTGTTGATGCATTAGACGGATTCGTTGATTCAAAAGATTTGGCGTATGTTTTAACACTTATAAAATCATTGGATGGTAAATGTTATTATGACGATGTTGAAGGTAAAAATGTACCCGCTATTGTAAGATTTCTTGAATTATATAAAGAAGATGAAGGTGATGATTTATCTGATGATGTAAATGGAGTTGGAACTAAAACCTTACCGACAGGAACTGATAAAATCAAACAAAAAATTGTAAAAGAAATTGAAACTCAAAAATCAAAATCTTGTGACGCAACTGTAAAAACAGATGGTAAAAAACAACAACAACAAGCTTCATCAATACCAACAGAATTAAAAGACATTGAAGGTGTTAAAAAATTCCAAGATTGGTTGGATACAAATAAAGCAGGATGGGCAACAGGATTCCCAAGTGGTCTTTTAAATAAAGCAAGTGGATATGGAAGATTTGGACCAAGAACAACAAAAGCTTGGACTTCTTATGGGCAAGAATATTTAAAAGGTGAAACTGCCACAGTTAAAACAGTTGTTACACCTGGAGAGCAGGGTGTTGAAGATGTAAATAATGTTTAAAACAAATAACAAAATGGGAAAAAAATATAGTATAGAAACAGAAGAAGTTCAGAGAATTTTATCTCTTCATGAAGGATATAAAAAAACTTTAGTAAATGAACAGGCAGCTTCTGCAGCAACTAAAAAAAATAGACAAGAATTAATACAATTTTTTGCGAATGCAAAGTCTTATGGTTGTTTAACTGACCCAAATTTAGCGTATGATTCTCCCTATAGACTTGGAACTGAAGACAGAAGTTATATTAAAGGCCCATCTGGGTCAATGAAAGGTAAAGACAAAAGAGTTTATGATGATTTTACATATGCTATTGTTGAACCTGCAACGGGTGTTGTTTTAAAATCAGGACCATGGTCTTGTCCACAATTACAACCTAAAAAAGTAGAGCCTAAAAAAGAAGGACCTAAACCATTAAACCCAAATCAAACTAAAATTTTAGAATTGATTAAACCATCTGGATGGTTTCATGAACCAGCCCCAACAGATGTTGAAGTTGACCAAAAGTTATACCAAAAACTTGATTTATCAGGTACCAAAAATGTTGAAGGGGTTAGTGATGATTTAGGATTAGTGGATAAGTATTCAAAGTACTTCCCAACCACAGAATTTCCTGATGGATTTTTTCTATATAAGAAATCAAATAATCAAACGCCTATAGTTCAGAGAAAGGCTGGATTAACTGTAACCGCAGAATCTTGTAAAATGGCAATCGAGAATCTTTGGAATAGTGTAAAAAATCCGAATAGTTATTCATTTAGTGACCAAGAAGTTTCTGATTTTAAAACAACTGCTGAGATATGTGCCCAACCAGAAAATTCTGAAAAGTTTTTATTGAGATTTGGGTTAAAAAATAAATTGAAGGATTTGGTTAATTCTAAGTATAGAATAAATTCAAGATTATAATATTACAAATGAAAAAAGAAATAAGAAAGGCTCTCGTGGAAGCCAAAGAACTAAAAGAAAGACGTTTGATTGAAGAGTCTTTAATCAAAAGTAGAATTATGATGATTGTTGAGTCAGAAGATAATATTAAAAATTTTGATTCATTATCAGAAACTAAAAAAAGAAAAATTGCAGATGGAATTTTAAGAGAGATGATTTCACAGGATGACCAATTACTTAATGAAGGTCTGTGGGATGCTCTAAGTTCCTTATTTGGAAGTTCTTTTTCAGGATTATCTCAAATGATTGGTGAACCTATTGTAAATTCTATTTTAGCGGCTTTAGGAATGGAAGATGGATATTTTAAAAATGTAATGATTTCATTCTTCACTAAGAATTGGGGTAGTTTAGCAAAAGCTTTAAGAGGTGATTGTAAAGAACTTACAGGTTTAGTTGCAAAGTCATTGATTGAGGGATTACAAATGCAATTAGCAGCATCAAAAGGCATGACAGGTGCTGGATATTCATTTATAAGAAATACTCTGAACGACTCAATTGACAAAATGGTTCAACCTTTATCAGATTCCTTAGAAACTACAGTTTGTAATCTACTTGGTAAATTCACACAAAAAGCAACGTCAGTTGCTACCAACTTAAAGCTTCAGCCAGCAACGGCAACGGCCTCATAAAGAATAAAAACAAAAAGGGGGTGTTCTAAATTCTAAAAAAAAGAAGGGTTATTTACCCTTCTTTTTTGTTTTTACAACTTCATCAATTATTCCATATTCTACAGCCTCTTCCGCTGATAACCAAAAATCACGAGCAGCATCTTCAGTAACTTGTTCTGCCGATTTATCACAAAAACCTCCTAGCAACTCAAATAAAATTTTATTTGTTTTTTCCCATTCAACAAAATTGATTCTTGCATCTTGAATATTACCGCCAGCACCGCCTGAAGTTTGATGTAACATAGTCTTAGAAAATTTTAAAGAACTACGTTTACCTTTGGTGCCTGCTCCAAGTAATACAGAACCCATTGACGCTGCCATACCTGTATTTACGGTTCTAATATCGCAAGAAATATAGTTCATTACATCAACCATAGAAAGACCTGATTTAACGCTTCCACCAGGAGAATCAATATGCATGGTAATATCAGTCTTATCTGATGAATCTAAGAACATTAATTGAGCTTGAACCACAGTTGACATACGGTCATCAACAGGACCTGCAACCCATAATAAACGGTCTCTCATTAAGCGAGAGAAGATATCCATTTGAGTTACTCTCATTTCCCTTTCTTCTAAAATGTAAGGAGTCATTGATGACTCAATTTGATTTTCGTGGTAATGAAGGTCTAAAGAACCTTTACCTAAATGTTTCGTGTAGTAATTTTTAAAATCTTGACCGATATTCATATTTGATATTTTTTACAAAAGTATGTAAAATTATTCAATACACAAAATATCATTAATAATTTCTTTGCTGGATAAATCTGTCCAGCATCTTGGATGTTGGTATGACCAAAAAGTTTTCCAATAACCAAACCACATAACTCCTTCTTTTCTTGGGTCTATAGTTCTCCAATCACTTGAAGATTTTGGATATCTACCAATTCTATATACTTTATAAAAATCTATTCCTTTTGTTATATATTTCTCATTAAAACTATTATTTAATTCGTCAAACATAGATTCGAGAACAATTTTACAATTATGAATTGATTGATATTTTTTTATCTGATTAATCCAAATTTGCGCTTCTTCTAAATTTGATGTATCTAAGACAAATTTTAATAATTTACCATTATCGTTATATCGGTGAGAAAATATTTTTTGTAATCCTATACTTTCATTAAAACAATATATGTTGATTTCAAAATCAAAATAAAATTCAATCGGCAAATTAAAATATGAAGAGTATCCTAATCCTGGTTTAGTTGTAATATGATAAGATTCAATTAAAACAGGAGTATCACTATTCTTTTTAAATTCATTAACTTCAACTAAGTAATATGGTTGAGGTCCGTCAACATGAACTGTAATACCCGAATGAAAGTTCAGTCTTATTTTTTCATTATTTATTTGTGTAAACATAGTTTTCAATAACAAGTTTATCTATAATACTATTTTCTAAACTAATAAACGCATCCTCGGGATTGTCAATAATTGGCTGATTATGTGAATTAAATGATGTGTTTAAAAGAACGGGTATTTTTGAGAGTTTATGGTATTCATTTAGTATGTCCCAAAATTTAGGACAATTATCTTTTTTTACTAATTGAGGTCTTGCGGTTTTATCTGATTTTTGTATTACAGCGGGAATTTTATCAATCCATTCTTCTTTGGTTGAATAACAAAGAGTCATAAACTCCGCACTATATTTTGACTTATTACCAACGAAGATATCTTCGAAAAATTCTTCCATAACAATTGGTGCAAATGGCATTAATTCATACCTTTTTAGTCTTGAATTTAATACTTCATGTGTACCAATATCTGTTGGTCTAACTAAAATACTTCTTGCACCAAGTGCTCTTGGCCCATACTCAAATCCGTCCTGAAACCACCCAATAATTTTTCCCTCATTCAAATCATTGGCAATTAATTTAGAATCATAAATTTCAACATTGAAATTAAAATCTTCAGAAATTTTTAATATTTCTGAATCTGAATATTTTAAACCAAAATATAAATTTTTTAATTTTTTTGGTTTTTTCCATTCTCCTAATTGTACTGCTTTGTATATACAAGCGCCCAAAGATAAACCCTCATCTCCCATTGCTGGATAAATATAAATTTCATCAACCCAATCAAGTTCATTTATTTTTTGATTTAATTTAACATTAGCAAATAGTCCACCAGCAAAACATAATTTTTTATATTCAGGTAACCTTTGGTGTAAGTCATTTAAAAATGATAAAAATAAATCTTCAGTAATTTTTTGTAAGTTATATGAAAAAATTTCTTTTTTTGTTTTTGTATTAAAATATCCTTTTTGATACATTGAATCAATGACAATTTGAGTTTTTCCTGCGGTATTGGATGGAAAAAATTTTAAATCTTTATAATCAATACATGAATTTAAAAACTTATAAATTTTTTCATCATAATGACCATTAGGCGCCATACCCATAAGTTTACCTTCATCCTTACACATTTTCCAATTCCCTTCAAAATATTTGTCATACCCCATTATTCCATTTGTACTAAACGCCCATAAATGTGATAAACTTCCTGTTTCACACATATTATATTTATATAATAAATTCATTTTACCATCTTCGCAAGTATAAACTTTCATTACGGAATTATCTCCGCCACCATCATAAGATATTGTTATTGTTTTACCTTCCATGCCACTTGTGAAATAGGCACCATAACAATGTGCGTCATGATGGCTTACTCTATCATAATTAAAATTCGATAAACGATTTGCAAAATTATCGGTGACAGGCTCGACAAAAACTTTATAATCAGAGTCTATAATTTTTAAATTACTATAATTTTCAACAACTTTTGAGGATAATTCGGCAAGTGCATCAAAATTATCACCAGATTTAATGCGAGTAATTCTTTCTTCTTCAACACAACATACGATTTCACCATCAATTACGAGAGATGTTGCTGGATTGTGAGAACCACCAAAAAAACCATATATTGAACTCATAATTTTTTTCTAATTAATACATTATCTATTACTAAAAAGTCTAACCCAATTTCTATAAAAGTTTTGATGGCGTCTATTGGGGTTTCAACAATAGGTTCTTTTGGCCCATTAAAGCTTGTATTTAATAAAACAGGAACTCCTGTTTTTTCATAAAATTTATTAATTAGTGAATAAAATTTAGGATTATTGTTTTTAGTTACTGATTGGTGTCTAGCAGAATTATCAATATGGGTAACAGCAGGAATTTTATTTCTCCATTCTTCTTTGACTGTTGTTGTTACTAACATATACGGAGAATAATTGTCAGATTCAAATATATCTGATTGATGTTCAAATAATACTGCGGGTGCAAATGGTCTATACCACTCTCTTTTTTTAATATCATTATTAATATGTCCTATCATCCAAGGAAATATTGGAGACGCCAAAATCGAACGATTTCCTAAAGCTCTTGGACCTAGTTCCGAACCATCTTGAAACCAACCAATTACACGATTTTGAGTTAACCAATAAGATACATCTTCGATTAATTTTTCAAAATCATTGTATCTCTCTATTGATAGATGTGGGAATTCGTTAATTGCTGAAATAATTTCTTTTTGAGTATATGTTTTACCGAGATATGGTTTTAAAGGTTCAACTTCATCAATATCAATTAGTTGTTGATATCCGTACCAAGCGCAACCTAATGGAATTCCACTATCATCGGATGGAGGAATAAAATAACAATTCTCGTATAATCCAGAATTTAATATTTTCTCATTGGAATTACAATTTAAAAACGAGCCTCCAGCAACACATATGTTTTCTGAATTTGTTAGTTTTTTTGCTTTTTTTGCTAATATAATAGACGCCCTTTCCTGTTCTCTTTGATAAATTCCTGCAACGCAAGCCCTTGAATAAAAATCACTACTCCAATCTACTTTAGGATAAATTCTTTTGTTTGGAATAAAAATATCATCGCCTTTTTCAACAATGAAGAACGGGGCTTCATTTACAATATCTTGATTTGCATATGATGCTAATCCCATTAATTTACCTGCAGGCCAAGTGTGTGAATTTGGTTCATAAATTAATTGTAAAGACCCTTCAGAATAAATAGTACCTACTGAAACACAATCTTCAGTGTCTAAAGGAACGGGATACTTTATCCATTTTTTATAAACCTCAGTAAATTCTTGTTTTTTAAAATGAAATATTGAAATTCCTTCAGTCCAATCTTCCATAGGACTATGTTTGGTTTTATCAATATCTTTATACCACATTGGTAATTTATTTAAATGACTTAAAATACTACCAGATGCATCGGCAACCACAACAGCGGCTTCATCAAATCCTGAACTAAAGAAAGATGAATATGCATGTGCCAAATGATGAGGTATAAACTTTGTATTGTTCGATAAATCTACACCAAATACTTTTGAAAGTTGGGCATCGACATTATCTGTCATTTCTGTAGTGCTATATACAAATAAATCTATCTCACGATATGTAATTCCCAAATAATCAAAACAATAATTAATTGACTCAATAGGCAGAACACCACCTTTATGAGCTCCGTCATGTTTAATTCTTGAAAGTCTTTCCTGGGTAATACCCACAAGAACTTTTCCATCTTCTATTATAACCGCTCCCTTGTCGTGGCCAACGGAAAATCCTAATATCCTCATTAATTTATATTTTTAAAAAAATTATTCTTCTGACCCTTTAACAGAACTTGTGTCCATGTTAACAGCATTTCCTTCAGGAATATCTTCTTCACATTTATAGATGTGAACTTGATTTTCAAACTTAAAGACAATAACTTTTTTGACTTCATCGCCTAAGTTAATTTCTCCAACGACATCAACAACAATCCCTTCATTATCTTTTAGGATTAGTCCTAATGCTCTTGCAAATAGTAAGGACGCGTTTAATAATTCTTGAGGGTCATCACGATACCCTTCTTGGTTTGGTTTTAAATGATTTTCTTGCATTTTATTCTGTTTGTGTATTTTTTATTTTTTCTATCTCTTTAACAGCCTTTGGATTTTTTTCTTTATAAATTTCCAAGGCAGACTCATATCTACCAGCCTCAATAAAATTCTCAAATGATTTATTGTAAAGACTGTCTGATAAGTTTGTTAAACTATCAATTGTGTTTTTTTGTTCTCTTACGGTTATGGTAGTATTATTCCACATCACTATTGACCATAATAATGTTAAAAGTGATGATACCAATCCAGCTCTTAATGTAGTTTCTATTTTCATGTTATTTAAATTTAATAATTTTTTTTACGAAAAAAAGGATTTTTGATAATCATTCCAAACACTTTGTAATTTTGGGTTCTCTCCCACCAATGTTGGTACAAAAGGTTTCTGTCTCATAACCATTCTTGCTTCCTCAGGACTTTTACTTCCCTTCTTCAAATTACATTTGAAACAAGATGTTACTAGGTTAGTCCACTCATTACCACCACCTTTTGATTTTGGTACAACGTGGTCTAATGTCAAATCTTTATTTGACCCACAATACACACATTGATAATTGTCGCGCTTATAGATTCTTGGTCTACTCGCTCTAATTATTCTTGTTTTATGTTTAATATAATTCAACAATCT
>Ga0315268_10005383_pt1 | contig 13765 bp, 12 predicted proteins | sample C1_top_MG_FD_204535 | JGI IMG/M metagenome (GOLD analysis project Ga0315268, IMG submission 204535) | Sediment microbial communities from Yellowstone Lake, YNP, Wyoming, USA - C1_top | ecosystem: Environmental > Aquatic > Freshwater > Lake > Sediment | place: USA: Wyoming | collected 2017-08-01 | reverse complement strand
AACCAGGTTCTGTTTTTCCAATGCATACAGAATTCTACGAAAAGCCTGTTCTGTCAGTTCTGGATAGAGTAGGCGGTAGAAGTTTCTCAGGTCAGTCTTCAAAGCGTATTTTTGCCCGGAGAATCTGTTCCTAAGTTCAAGGATGTTTAACTCTAAATTATCTTTTTTCATACTATCAACCATTCGAATTTTCGTAAATCGTCACTAATTAGCGATTACTGACGATTTACGAAAATCTGTCATTATTATAGCAGATAATATAGTTTTATGAAGAAACTTAGATGACATAACTTCGGGCTGTTTGAAATCTGATCTAACAAATAAAATTTTATTGAAAATGCTTATAAACCTTTGATTATCGTCCCGCATGAATGTACAATAGAAACATGGATGATGCATTGGGCTTTGGACAGAAAATCACGGAGATCGAGTCTGAGCTATCGAACTTGGATCATCGCCGGAATCAATTGCTGAATGAATTAACCCAGCTACGGCTGGAAGAGAATCAAAAGAACTCCCCAGCTCAACTGGAATTACATCTTCAACAAACCTCAATCAATAATCAATCCTCTCAAGAGGAAAAGATCCTGTTATTTAGATCTTTATTTTTAGGTCGTGAGGATGTATTCTCACGCAGATATGAAAATTTAAAAACCGGAAAATCCGGTTATGCACCGGTTTGCCGAAATGAATGGTCAGCAGGGATTTGCAAGAAACCCAAGATCGCTTGCCAGGATTGTAATTTTCGAGAATTTATTCCTGTCAGTGATGAAATTATTCGCAACCATCTCAAGGGGAATGATCCAAACGACCGTACAGGTAGAGACTTCACAATCGGAGTCTATCCTTTATTGGAAGATGAAACATGCTGGTTTTTGGCAGTTGACTTAGATAAATCATCCTGGACTGAAGACGCAAAGGCATTTCTTGATACCTGTGCCAGGTATCAGGTTCCTGCTGCACTGGAACGGTCAAGGTCTGGCAACGGTGGACATGTCTGGATATTCTTTGAAAAACCTATCTCAGCAATACTTGCTCGAAAACTTGGAGCATTAATGCTGACTAAAACGATGAACCGGCGACCAGAAATAGGGATGGATTCTTATGACCGCTTGTTTCCCAGCCAGGATAACATACCCAAAGGGGGCTTTGGAAACTTGATTGCGTTACCGCTACAGAAGAAACCCCGTGAACTAGATAATAGTATTTTCGTGGATCAGGATCTTTACCCCTATCCCGACCAATGGACATTTTTGTCATCAATACAAAAGGTGACTCAAAATGAATTGGAACAAATTGTAAAGAATGTGCAAGACGAGGGGGAAATTACCGGTGTTCGGGCTGTGGTCTTTGATGAAAATGAGAACGAACCATGGAAACTCACTCCATCTCGAAAATCTAAGGAAATCCCCATACCAGGTCCTTTACCAGATCATCTCAACCTGGTCATGAGCAATCAGATATACATTGAAAAAGAAGGGCTTTCAGCATCTTTGAGGAATCGTATCATCCGGTTGGCAGCCTTCCAGAACCCGGAGTTCTACAAAGCGCAGGCTATGCGTCTATCAACCTATGGAAAGCCCAGAATTATTAGCTGTTGCGAGAATTACCCGAAACATCTCGCCTTGCCGAGAGGATGTCTTGAAGAATTAGATCAATTGCTTGGGGAATTGAAAATCAAGTCAACTTTGCAGGATGATCGTGTAATCGGAAATCCTATCTCTCTTACCTTCCAAGGCATACTGCACCCGGAGCAGCAGCTTGCTGCAGACAAGCTTATCAATCATGACATCGGTGTTCTTTCTGCTTCAACAGCATTTGGAAAAACTGTCATCGGCACATGGCTGATTGCTCAAAGAAAGGTAAATACCCTGGTGATTGTCCATCGAAGGCAGTTGATGGACCAATGGGTAGAAAGTATTCAATCATTTCTGGGATTGGGAAAGAAGGAAGTTGGACAGATTGGTGGCGGGAAGCACAAAATCACTGGCGTAGTAGATGTTGCAATGATCCAAAGCCTGGTAGACAAAGGGACAGTGAACGATTTGGTAGGTAATTATGGACAAATCATTGTTGATGAATGCCACCATATATCAGCGACGAGTTTCGAACAGGTGATTCGTCAAGCAAAAGCCAGGTTTGTTACCGGGCTATCCGCCACCGTCACGCGGCGGGATGGTCATCACCCCATTATTTTTATGCAATGTGGACCGGTAAGGTACCGGGTGGACGATCGACAGCAAGCTGCATCGCGCTCGTTTGCTCATCATGTCATCGTCCGCAGAACCGGGTTTATTTTGCAGGCTCAATCCGATGATAAACCGCAGCCTGGAATTCAGGAAATATATGCACAATTGGTTATGGACCCGATTCGAAATCAAATGATTGTTGATGATGTTGTCGAAGCGGTCCATGGTGGCCGATCACCTGTATTATTGACAGAACGTCGAGAACACCTTGCTTACTTTGCTAATGCTTTGGCCGGAAAAGTGAAAAATATCATCGTTTTATTAGGTGGCCTGGGGCGTAAACAACGTGCTTTAGTGATGGATCAACTGAAGCAAATTCCGCAAGATGAAGAACGTTTGATCATTGCAACAGGGCGTTATCTGGGGGAAGGGTTTGATGATGCCCGCCTGGATACATTATTCCTGGCATTACCTATTGCCTGGCGCGGGACGGTTGCCCAGTATGCAGGTCGTCTTCATCGGAACTATGATCGGAAAAGCGAAGTGATTATTTATGATTACGTCGATGACCAAGTTCCCGTACTGGCTGGGATGTTTGGGAAACGGAAGAAGGGCTACAAGGCTATTGGGTATGAAGTGGGCTAAAATTGTTAGTCATAGGTTTATACGCCAATGGCGAACTGAGGCAAATTAACATTGAAGCACCTTCCAGAGATTGCTGGAAGGCGCTTCTTTATTCAGTAAATCCTTTACTTTAGGCTCGAACCGCCGGACGAAATTTATACCCGTATATACGACTCGGTCCGTGCGAGGCAAATAATTGTACATGTTTGAAAAATTAGATGCTTCTTATTTATATATACTCCTTTCGTGAGATCAAGTAACTTATTACCAGAAGCAGGATCCCCCCTAAAACGCCTGTCAAATGGTACGGTAGAAAATCCATTACATCAACGGATGTTTGCGTAAAATATTTTATATAAAAATAAGGTGCCCAAACCAGGATGCCGGTATAGATCAATCCATGTCCGAACAACTGCAATTTTTTCTTCGCACGGGCAGGTGTTGCCATCTCTTTACGTGCCAATGAGCGCAGACGCGATCCGCCGATAACTCCAATAAGATGGACTGGCAGAAATAAAAACAAGGATGGTTTCTGTCCAGCAATGCGCAAGATGATAAATGGCAGCCAGGTCACTACGCCGAGCCAGATCAAAATAGTTCCCATCCTGTAACGACCCATTGCTGTATTGATAATCTTTTCGTTAGCTACCATGTTCGAAATGCCTCTGTGGCAGCTGCGATGGTTCCATCGATAATAGGTTCATCGTGCATGATCGAGATAAATCCAGCTTCAAATTGCGAAGGAGCGAGGTAGACGCCATTTGCCAGCATCTTCTGAAAGAATTTTCCAAAACGGGCTTTGTCAGCAACTTTGACTGTGTTCCAATCTTTGGGCTCAGTTTCACTGAAAAAGGTGGTGAACATGGTGCCTACCCGTGTCTGCTGGATGGGAATCCCTGCAGCTTTGGCAGCCACACCTATCCCGAAGGCTAATTTGGCTGAAGCCTGTTCAAGTTGCTCCCATACCCCGGGTTCCTTCAATAGATCCAGGGCAGCCATGCCTGCAGCCATAGCCAACGGGTTGCCAGACAGAGTCCCGGCCTGGTACATTGGCCCAAGCGGGGCAACCTGCTCCATGATCTCTTTCTTGCCGCCATACGCACCGACAGGCAAGCCACCGCCGATGACCTTTCCCAGAGTCGATAGATCAGGAACGATGTTGTATAACGCCTGAGCCCCATTAAGATGTACTCGGAAACCAGTCATGACTTCATCAAAGATGAGTACGGTCCCTTCACGCAGCGTGATGTCGCGCAACCCTTGCAGGAATCCATCGACAGGAGGGATAACACCCATATTGCCTGCCACTGGTTCAACAATGATGGCCGCGATCTGACCTGGATATTGTTTGAAAAGCGCTTCAACGGATGAGAGGTTGTTGTAACCGGCAACCAGCGTATCTGCGGCAGTTGCGGCAGGTACACCTGGAGAATCGGGCAGCCCAAGAGTGGCGACACCCGACCCGGCCTGCACCAGCAGCATATCGGCGTGACCGTGATAACAGCCCTCAAATTTGATGATCTTATCCCGTTTAGTGAAAGCACGCGCCAGGCGCAGGGCCGACATGGTTGCTTCGGTACCCGAATTGACAAAGCGGATCATCTCGATATTGGGCATAAAATTCATGATCCGCCTGGCCAGTTCAATTTCGAGAGGGCTGGGGGCGCCATAGGAAGTGCCTTTCAAGGCGGCCTGCTGTATGGCTTCGACCACTTTTGGATGGGCATGACCACTGATCAACGGACCCCAGGAAAGCACATAGTCAATGAAACGGTTGCCGTCTACATCGTAGAGATAAGCACCTCGACCGCGTTCGATGAACAGCGGCTGGCCGCCAACAGCGCGGAAAGCACGCACGGGTGAATTCACACCGCCTGGAAAAACTTGCTGGGCTTGCTGGAAAAGATCTATTGATTTTTGGATGTTCATAATTTCACCTCGCTTTAAATTAATTCTGGAAGTGTGTATTTTTCTAAAACATACAAGATCATATCTGCACACTTTTTCGCCTCAGCCTTTATTATTTTTTCAACGGCCAGTTCACCGGAATGGATGCAGTCCGGGATGCCAATGCCTCGATAGCCATTCCCTGCCAACGCCAGGCCTGGATATTTTTCAAGGGCAGTCTCAATTTTGGTCAGTTTTTCGGGATGACCCAGGTTGTACTGCGGCATGGCCTGTTCCCAGATGAAGACGCGGGTGACCAACGGTTTGGTGGTGATACCCAGTGTCAATTCGAGTTCTTCACGCGCCAGTTCCAGTAGACTGTTTTCGTCCCATGTGATATCAGATTCCTGCCCTGCACGGCCGACAAAGACCCGGATCAAACAGCAGCCTGGAGGGGCACGATGTGGAAATTTGGTGGAGGTCCAGGTACAGGCCAGGGCGCGACGCCCTTCCCGGCGGGGGATGACATAGCCATAGCCGTCCAATTGGCGGGATACGTCACTCTGATGATATGCCAGGGTGACAGTGGCAGTAGAGGCGTAATGTATGCTTTGTAATACAGATGCCAGATCAGGGTTCACGCTTGAAAGGATACGGGCAGATGTAAATGCTGGGGTGGCAAGAATGATCCCATCGGCAGTCAGCACTTCTCCGCTTTCAAGGTCCACTTGCCAGGAAGCCGCCAGATCATCGTACGCAACGGATCTCACTGGCGTATTGAGCATCAAGTTGACTTCATTGTTTTCCAGGCGGGTAACCAGCGCTTCGACCATCTCGGCCAGGCCGGTGGTGGGTGTCAGAAAGGCAGACCGCGAGCCTTGCGTGGAACCTGCCCGGGTTGCCATTTTCTTGCGCATTTGCAGGGCGCCGCGCGCCAGTGATCCATATTCCCGCTCCAGGTCGTGCAGGTAGGGAAAGGTGGATTGCAGCGAAAGCCTGTCGCCGTTGCCGGCATAAATACCGGACATAAGCGGTTCGATGAAATTCTCGTAGGCTTCCCTGCCCAGCCGGCGGGAGACGAAATTTCCCAGGCTTTCATCGTTGTGACAATTTTGGGCTGGAAGCAGGAAATCGAGACCCATGCGTATTTTGCCTGGCCAGGAAACCAGCCGCGACTTTAATATGGAGGGGATATTGGTAGGGATCATCATCGCCAGACCATCTGGAAGGGGTTCGAGCCGCTTGTGGTGAAGAACATAGGTATTCTTCTGGTGTGGGTTGGTGCCATGCAAACGATCAGAGAGACCTAATTCCCGGCATAGCGCTACTCCCCATGCTTTTGTAGCCAGAAAAGTATCCGGACCTCCCTCGATAATGAAATCGCCGGTCTCGAAAGGGATGCGCTGGGTGGTGATCTTGCCGCCCCATCTGTCACTGGCTTCGATCAGGGTGATTTGGGCATCCGGGACTTGCTTTTGAGCATAGAATGCGGCTGATAATCCCGAGATACCACCGCCAATGATGATGATTTTCATAATTATAGGTTGGGAGCCTTCCATTTTTTTATGATTTTAGCGAACGGTGGTTGGATCTTGTTTGCATGAAATGGATACCAGCCCAATTCGGCGCGTATGGCTTGAGCTCGCAACTCGGTGGAACCCCACATCAGGGAAGCACCTGTAACCCCCAGCAAAGTTGAGATCCAATCCTGTTTGATAAAAAATGAAACCAGGATCAGCAGCACCCCGAGCCCCATCAGGTAGGGCCACCACTGGATCCCAAAATAGCGTTCACCTCGAATAACCCAGATAAAACCCAGCCCGATGATCAAAAGGCTGGCCAGCACCACTAAAAGACCGAAAATATTCATCCTACCTCACCTATCCAGGACCAGTCGGATGGCTTCATCCGGGCTTACCGGGTGGCCGACCGGGTTGCGATTAATTAGATCTAGAATTGTTGCATTGGAAGTTTCCATAATGAATTTTTTATGGCGGGGGTTGGCTGGATTGGCAGGGGCATGTCCCTTTTTTACACGCCTCTCCTGGCGTTTTAACTCTAACGCATCCCAGAGCAAAGTAATCCCGAAGATGCCAAAAACAGCAGATAGCCATTGGGTCTCGATTTGCACTGATATATATTCACATATCAACCCGAGCAGAGCAGCACCCACAACAGGCGGCCAGAGTGATTGGCTGTTGAACTCGATCTTCCGTACAAACACATGCCCGAGCCAGATACCCAGGAAAGTCGCCAAGGAAGCCGCCAGGCCAATAAAATTAATGCCGGTATTCATGGACAATTTCAACCGCTGCGCGAATATTTTCTTCCGGGGTGTGTTGTAAAATACCGTGCCCTACATTAAAAATATGCCCGGGGTTGGAACCGGCCCGGCGCAGGATATCCAGGATGCGGACTTTCATTTCTGGAATGGGTGCCATCAGGGCGACCGGATCAAGATTGCCTTGCACAGCCCGGTCGTAACCGACAGTTTGCCAGCCCTGCTCGAGCGGGACTCGCCAATCCAGCCCGATCACATCTCCACCCGCCTCTCGCATAAGTGGCAGTAGTGTGGCCGTTCCGGTGCCAAAATGGATGACCGGCACACCGGTGGACTGGGCGGCATCCAAAACTTTTTTTGAATACGGATAAACAAAGCGCTCGTAATCTGATGGACAGAGTGCGCCTACCCACGAATCGAAAAGTTGGACAGCCTGCGCACCGGCCTGGATCTGGGCGGACAGGTACTCAGCCAGGGCTGTCGACATCTTCTCCATGAGCGCATGCCAGACCTCCGGAGCCGAATACATCATCAATTTGGTGGTCTTGTAGTCACGCGAAGCACCACCTTCGATCATGTAAGAAGCAACTGTGAATGGGGCACCGCAGAAGCCAATCAACGGCGTGCTGCCAAGTTCTGTCCTCAGCAGGCGGATGGCATCCATAACGTGAGACAAGGTCTCCTGCGGGTTAAGCGGGCGGAGAGCATCCACGTCTGCCTGGTTGCGCACCGGGTTATGGATCACGGGTCCTTCACCTTTGGCAAATTCAAAATCCAATCCCATGGGTTGCAGCGGGAGCAGAATATCTGCAAACAGTATGGCGGCATCCACATGGAAGGCGCGCACCGGCTGCAGGGTGACTTCGGCAGCCAGCTCGGGTTGTTTAACTATCTCAAGCAGGCTGTATTTTTCACGGATAGTCCGGTACTCTGCCATGTACCTGCCAGCCTGGCGCATGAACCAGACAGGTGTTACATCAGTTGGCTGACGATGGCAGGCAGCCAGGAAGCGGGATTCAATCATCAGTTATCATCTCCGGTTATCTAATAAAAGAAGCTTGAGCAACCAGCACGCAAGCCGGGTCGCTTTGCATGTAATCGCCTGTAACACCGTAGGCTCGACCGCGCTGACCACCGCACACGTCCACATATTGGCAGGTGCGGCAGACGCCCTTGAGCTTTGAATAATCACGCAACTCTTTGAACATCGGGTGATTGCGGTACACATCGACAATGTCGTTTTCGCGTACCAGGCCGGCAGTGATGGGCAGGAAGCCGCTCGGTTGGATCTCTCCGATGTGTGAGATGAACAGGAATCCATTGCCATCATTGACACCCCGCGTCGGACGGTTCAATCCATCCGCGTATTGAAAACCTGCACCCTGGAATGTGATCGGTTGATCGCCTGCCTCAGCCTTCTTTCGTTCGATGGCTACCCGGCGGTACATGGGAGCAGCAGTGCCTTTGATGTCAAATGGGGCTTTTTGCGATAGGTCATACAACCAGTTAAAGGTTTGCTCGTGCTGTTCAGCGCTAATCATTTGCTCAAGCATGGCCCGCCCGATAGGCACCAGGAAAAAAACCGACCATTGCACGGCGTTAACTTCCTGGATGAATGGGACCATATCAGCCAGGAAGTCTACATTATGTTTGGATACAGTGGTATTGATCTGCACACTCAAACCCACATCCTGGGCACGGTGTAGGATCTCCATCGTACGCTGCCAGGAACCGGGTACCTGGCGAAAATTGTCATGTACTTCAGGGCTGGGCGCATCCAAAGACAGTGCAATGCGACGAATGCCTGCTTCCTTGACCTGTTCGAGGCGTTCCCTGGTTGCCAGAGCTGTGGCGGTGGGTGTCAGCGAGCAACGCAGACCTTTCAGGGTTGCGTAGGCAATCAATTCTTTCAGATCCCGGCGCATCATCGGGTCTCCACCAGTGAAGATCAAGATCGGGGAATTGCCAAAGTCTGCCAGGCGATCGATCAAGGCATAGGCCTCGCCTGTGGTTAATTCTCGCTCGTCACGCTGATGCAGGGCATCCGCCCGGCAGTGCACACAGGCATAAGCGCAGGCTCGCGTCACCTCCCAGGCTATAGTGAAGGGGGCTTGATCAAAATCTGCATGCACCATGCGAACATTTTGATATTCTCGCTCGGAAGCTGCTTTTTCAGATAAATTTGTGTTTAGGGTCATGGATAATACCTTTCTTGATTTTGCAAAACAAGTTCTGAAATGTGTTGAATATTATTATTTCAACCAGCGGGCGGCATCCAGGGCATGGTAGGTAATGATCATATCCGCACCGGCGCGCTTCATGCCGAGCAGTGTTTCGAGCGTAACCCTGGATTCGTCAATCCAGCCATTGGCGGCTGCTGCCTTGATCATGGCATATTCTCCGCTGACATTGTAGGCTACCATGGGTAGTTCGGGAAAAGCGTCTTTGACAGAGCGGATGACATCGAGATAAGCCAGGGCAGGTTTGACCATGAGCATATCCGCGCCTTCATCCACATCCAGGGCAGCTTCCCGCAAGGCTTCACGGATATTGGCAGGGTCCATTTGATGACTTTTGCGGTCACCAAATTTTGGTGCCCCATCAGCGGCGTCACGGAATGGACCATAAAAAGCGGAAGCATATTTGACGGCATAAGACAGGATGGGTGTATTCTCAAATCCATTCACATCCATAGATTCACGGATGGCAGCCACCATACCGTCCAGCATGCCGGATGGCGCCACGATATCCGCACCGCAGGCAGCGTGGGAGACAGCCACATCGCCCAAAACTCGTAGCGTTGGGTCATTGAGCACATACCCTTCCGGTAAGGATGCTTGAAAATGTTCGCCGGAATTTAAGATCCCACAATGCCCGTGATCGGTATACTCGCACAAGCACACATCGGTCACTACCAGCATTTGCGGTATTTCGCGCTTGATGAGGCGAATTGCCTGCTGAACAATGCCATCCTCTGCGAAGTTTTCGAGACCGATCGGGTCTTTTTCTGCCGGGATCCCAAACAGGATCACAGCCGGGATGCCCAATTTCGCTGCGGTTTCGGCTTCTTTGACAGCTTCTATTACAGACAGTTGAGCTACTCCGGTCATGGATGCAATGGGTGAGCGTCCCTGGCCGTGCCGGACGAATAACGGATATATCAAATCGCGTACATTCAATTCAGTCTCACGTACCATCGATCGGATCGCTTCATTCTGACGAAGTCGGCGGGGCCTGGCGATCAATGTGCGCCTCTCAAGGTTGGGTTTATTCGGGTCAAGTTCAGATTTCTCCATCATTTCTCCAAAGTACTCAGAAGATTTACCAGTCCTTCTGTTGTATATTCTTCTGCCATTAATACATTTGAAAAGCCAGCTTCCTCAGCCGCCTTCTGTGTGACCGGTCCTATACAGGCGATCCTGGGATTTTCGGGCAAATGCAGGGGGTCGAGTCCCTTCTGCTGGACAAGGTTGATAAAATTATTCACTGTTGATGGACTGGTGAAAGTGACAACATCCACTCCGGTTTTCAGAGCAGCCAACCCATCCAGGTCTGGCTGAGCTGGAAGTGTGCGATAGACCGCGATCTCATGTGGAATACCGCCTGCTGCAAAAATCGCTTTTGCCAGGACATCCCGGGAAATTTCGGCACAGGGCAGTAGCACCCAGCGACCATGCAAGTCACCGAGGCCGGGCAGGATGGCCTCAGCCACAAATTCTTCGGGCACAAAATCAGGTGTTACACCTCGCTTGGTGAGGGATTGGGCGGTCTTTGAACCGATCGCAGCCACTTTTACCCGCCTGCCATTATCCTGAAAGGGTGTTGGATGCAAGCTGTGTTCAAAAAAAGCATCCACCCCATTTGCCGAAGTAAATACCACCCATTCATAACACTTCAAGGAGGCAATAGCCCGTTCCAATGCCACATTCTCTACAAATGTGCGGATCTCAATGACAGGGAAAAAGACCGGCTCGAAACCGGCAGAAAGCAGGCAATTGGCAAATTCATCCGACTGATTACGGGGCCTTGTGATGAGTATCTTCAAGTCAATTGCCAGCTTGGGGTTGTTGATAAGTGACTTGTTGTAGAATTTCTCCGGCACCTTGTGCGATCGCTTCTTGTGCCAGGCGATGACCAAGTTCAAAAGGATCGGTACTTTTACCGGAAACTTTAATCCTCTGTTTTCCATCCGTTGAAGCGACCAGTCCGGTCAAAGATATGGAAAAAGTATCTTTTTCACCAGTGCAATTCGCAAAGGCTGCTACTGGAACTGCACATCCGCCACCCAGCCCTTGCAAAAACTGGCGTTCAGCGATCACTGCAGCCCGGGTTGGTTTATCTTCAAGGGAAGACAAAAGTTCCAGTGTTTTTTCGTCATCACTGCGACATTGGATGCCCAGCGCGCCCTGTCCGGGTGCGGGTAGCATTACATCCAGAGACAGCCACTGGGTGACATGCGATTTCAAACCGAGACGGATCAGACCAGCACCAGCCAGGAGAATGGCGTCAAACTGCCCGTCCAGTGCTTTGCGCAGGCGGGTGTCTACATTACCTCGCAATGAAGTGGTAGTCACATCCGGGCGGGCAGATAGGATCTGGGAACTGCGCCGCAAGCTTGATGTTCCCACAATGGCCGCGGTGGGTAACGATTCAAGCTGATGGCCTTTGGCAGAGATTAACGCATCCCGTGGCTCGGCACGCACAGGCACACAGCCCACAATCAAACCAGCTGAATTTTCAACTGGCAGATCTTTGAGCGAATGCACCGCACAGTCAACCGTGCCATGCAGCAGCTCAGCTTCAAGTTCCTGTGTGAACACCCCCTTACCGCCGATCTCAGGCAGGGGCTTATCGAGAATTTTATCGCCTTGGGTGGTAATGATCTTTTCTTCACAGATCAGGTCAGAGTGAATTTTCTGTAAAGCAGTCATCACCCACTGAGTTTGCCAGCGAGCCAGGGCGGAAGGACGGGTAGCGAATATCAGTTTCATGCGGATTCAAATTCCTATCATTGAGATCGGGTCAATCTACGGTCGATAATCCAAATAATGAAAGCACCATGCCGGCATATTCAGAAGCAGATGGCGTGTTGGCTTCTTCCCGCATACGGTTGGTGGGCGTATCCAATAGCTTCTTGACCAGGGCACTGGTCATGGCTTCTATGCAATTTTTCTCGGCTTCGCTCAAACCGGGAAGATGGCGCAATGTTTTATTCAGTTCAGCCTGGCGAATAACTTCGGCATGCTGACGAACTTCTTTGATCAAAGGCAGAATATCCAGTGAGTGCATAAATTCCAGGAACTTGTCGGCTTCTTCTGCCAGGATCGCTTCAACCTTTGGAACCTCTGCCTCCCGCTCAGAAAGCGAATGGTTTAGATACTCTTGCAAGCTGTCCATATCATACAGAATTACACCGGGGAGATCTCCACAGCCCTGGTCAATGTCTCGTGGAACAGCGATGTCGATCAGCACCAGTGGACGAGATGGTCTATTCTCAAGGATTTCCTTGAGTTTGCCTTGGTGAAGAATGGTATGCGGCGCTCCTGTGGATGAGATCAAGATGTCTGCCGTGGAAAGAGCCTGGTTCATATGCTCAAAAGTTGAAGCCTCGGCTTGCCAACGTTTTGCCAGAATTTCTGCCGTTTCAAGCGTTCGATTGAGCACCAGCACTTTCGTCGCCCCGCGTTTGCGGAGTGCCTCAACAGCCAGTTCTGCCATCTCACCCGCTCCCAAAATTACAACTTGCGCCTGCGCCAGGTTGTGAATGGACGCTTCTGCTATGGATGCTGCCAGTGAAGAGATGGAAGCCGGGTTGCGTGCAATATAGGTCTCGCTGCGGGCACGTTTACCGGCATGGATGACTCGCTGGAACAGGCGGGAAAGGATCGGTCCAGTTGAGCTGGTTTGCTGTGCCATTACCAGCGCATCCGCTACCTGGCCCAGGATTTGTGGTTCACCTAAAACAAGCGAATCCAGCCCTGAGGCCACATTTAACAAATGCCGGATAGCCTGTTCGTCTGTGTAATGGTACATATGGGGAGAAAATATACTTGCGGCTACTCCGCGTATATCACCCAGGAATGCAATCAAATCGTCTGGCGTAATCTGATCAGAAATAGCATACAATTCGATCCGGTTGCAAGTGGAGAGGATGACCAGTTCACGGATCTGATCGCGGTTACACCCACAATCCAATTTAATTGAGGCTTCAAGAATACTTTCATTATTAAATACCAGTTGTTCTCTTAAGCTGATCGAAGCAGTGGTGTGATTGATTCCCAGACAGTGTATGTGCATGATTGGCCCGAAGTTATTTGATTGTGCCAACTATAGCTGTGCCATAAGCATAAACCTAGTGAGGTTTGTGAAGGTTTTCCTTAATGTTTAGTGAGAATTTCTACAAATATAGTTTAATAGAATAGCTGGTATTGCATAAAAGCTTTTTAGGGGGGTTGATCTCTATACAACTTACTTAACAATCTTAATATTCAAGCGAACCATTTTTGTTTTGTGTAAAAAAACACTCCCCGAAAAGGGGAGTGTGACATACTGGTGTATGGGAACGGTTCTTCCAAAGAGACCCCATATGCAGGAAGTTTTTCAATTAATGGATAGTTTCTTCTTTATTTAGTGGCTCCGAGTCCCGCAGGCCTAAATTTATACCCGTAAACCAGGACACCGCGTTCATCCCCATCAGAGCGCAAGCGGCGGGTGACCATCTCCACCGGCATGCCGATCTCGACCGGTTGATTGCCCAGGTCGGTCAGTTGGGCGGTGATTACGG
>Ga0315268_10005382_pt1 | contig 13768 bp, 9 predicted proteins | sample C1_top_MG_FD_204535 | JGI IMG/M metagenome (GOLD analysis project Ga0315268, IMG submission 204535) | Sediment microbial communities from Yellowstone Lake, YNP, Wyoming, USA - C1_top | ecosystem: Environmental > Aquatic > Freshwater > Lake > Sediment | place: USA: Wyoming | collected 2017-08-01 | reverse complement strand
ATTCATTCCCCTGGGTGTGCTGCTGCGCAGTTTCTATTTCACAAGGGCGCCCGGGGCGCTGTTCATAGCCATAGGCATCGGCATGTACTTTATCTTCCCGGTGCTGTTCGTCCTGCTCGATCCAGGCTACGTGCCCGCCCCGCCCAGTCCTCCGGAGCCGCCCCAGCAACCCACATTCTGCTATGCGACCATGAAGAACACGGTCAACGTCATCACATCCCTTGAAATGCGGGGATTCGGAAGCACGAGCACCCTCAGGCTGGCGGACATGCGGGAGAATCTTGGGAAATTTTATTTCAGCGTGTTAATACATCCGCTGGTGGCCTTTTTCCTCACCCTTATCGTCGTAAGATATATGATGACTGTTTTGGGAGGGGATACCACGGAGCTCATGAAAATGGTTGGCAAAGTGATCTGAATGGGCGGGAAGATAATCGTAATCGGGATTCTGGCGTTGCTTCTGGTATCGGCCGGATGCGTGAAACCGGTGCAGAAGCTTGGCTGCTGTCTCAAGCCCAACGCCACAGGTATGGATCCTGGTCAGGGAGGGTGCGTTTTCTATAACATGAGCGCACCGGACGAGGAACCGGTTGACCTGAGAAGCGTGACGAACGGCCCATGCAACGATCCGGCAGTCAATACCGCAGGCGCCTGCAACGTGACCCTGAATGGGGCGGACCGCCTCATACCCATATGCACCCAATCGGAGCTGAAGGCATGCCTGGCAAAGAACTGCACGGCCATGATTTGCGGCGACTTCAAATACAATCCGCGGCCGGCGCCGGGCTTCACGAGCGTGGATGAATCGGAGGGAGATACACCTGTAGAGAAAGAAAAGCAACCGGCCGAACAGTTCTACCACGCCCAGTGCAGGTTCCTGCCCATGGACACCAAGCTGGGCCGCATCATGTCCGTGACCAAATCCCAGGTAAACGTTTTCAGGATCGGTGCCGGCGGGAGCTTCGATGAATTCGACGCCTACAGGTTCTATTTTCCGATGTCAGACAAATTCTGCAATGCCAATCCGACCTCCAAATCAACAGATATCCGCGTTGACAGGTACATGAACTACGTTACCGGTGAAAAGAAGACCTACAGCCCGGTAACCGGCATAACCGACAACTGCATCGATGATGTTAACGGCATAATGAACCAGAAGTCCACTCCCTTCGGCTTTGAGGAGGATTCTGCGGCGAAGCAGTTCTCATATCCACTGTCTCCGGTGCAGCAGTACAAAACCATACTTCCACAGCGAAGCGGTTACAAATACTCCACCCAGGTAAGAGCCCGCGTGACAGTGGCTTACGATAAAAATTCCGGCGGATACACCTATGGCGATCCGGTTACCTTTGCCTACTTCAAGAAATTCGATGATGCGTTCTACAGGAGGCAGCTCTCGATCACCTATCTTGATACAATATTCGGCCTCGGCGGAAAAAGCGGAAGGGCGCCATTTGAATGCGACATGTCGCGTAACGAATGCTACTCGGGTGTTTGCGATACACAGACATATACCCGCAGCCCGCTGCTGAAATATTCATACGCGCTCGTGAAGGGGGAATACAGCGCCCTGCAGACCGCGGATGAGGTGGTCGGGGACTGCAGCGTCTATAAGGACGACGACGGCCTGACAAAGGTCGTATGCGCGCCCACCATCAGCGTCCAGCCAGGAGGCGGAGACAACCCGCCCGTCAGGAAATACGCGAAGGTGGATGTGAGACCGATGCAGGCCCTTTCAAAAAATGACTACTGGTCGGTCCGCTGTCATGAAAGGTGCTGGCTAAACTGCCAGGATTGCGGTGATGAATGCGGTCCTGACGGGGGATGTGGCTGGTTGAACAGTCAGTTCGAGGTCCAGAACCCCCCTGTTGATCCGAGCGCGCAGGCAGGTCCGGTTTGGGATTTGAAGGGGTATGATTCCCTGAAATACAGAAACTACAGCACCCAGCGGATAACCTATACGCCGGAATCATTCGATTGGATAGCCAAAGGCAACTGCCCCAACTGCACCGACTGCAGCGGAAGCTGGTGCGCAGGGAAGATAGAGGAAAGCACAAATCCTCCGGTCGGAGGCATGGTTTTCTTCGGCAAAGCAGGAACGGAAAACGGTGTCCCGTCAGGTAGTGGACGGGTCGTCATAGGCTATGCCCTTGCAACGCCTGAGGAGTTCGCGAACATGATGGTAGTGAAGAACTGCATGATCGGCTATGGGAATTACGTAACGAATCCGCCGCCAGGTCAAGAGGGACAGCAGATTATCGAGTTCCCGAACAATTTCATCCCTCAGCCAACGGATTCAAATTGCCTCAACAAATGCAACCTGAAGTGCAGCTTTGAATATGACCATGAAACCAAGTGCAGCGAGTGGTGCAGCAACACCAACATCACGTCCACAACGCCCCTTCCTTGCAAGACCATGAATCCGCCGGGGAAGGATCTGAAAAAAACCACCGACTATTACCGCTATGATGACATAGATCTCTTTCCGGAATATAAAGCCTACACCAATGTTAAAACCGCAACATGGGAAAACCTCGAAAGCATTTTCCAGCCTCTTGCCGATGCGAGGCTCAGGCACATGGGCGCCAGTGACGCATCCTGCGGGGCAATGGTGAATGAACTAGACATGAGGGTAGCGTCTTCTCCATGGGTGGTCTATTATCAGAAAATCATGGATGCTGGTTATGAGAACATCCAGAACAACCACGCCAGCTCCACAACGGTCCATGCTCTGCGCGACCGCAATATCTTCGACGAGGAGATGGACCAGACGCAAGGCACATCGAACTGCGAACTGCGCAAAACATCATGGGGTCCGGACATTGGAGGCGCATTTAACATCCAGATAGTGTACAACATGATAGTTGCAAAGAACATCTATCTGATAACCTATCTTCCTGGCTCTGGAAGGCTTGGCAACTGCGCCGTGGACGACAGAACCTACCTGCCCATGGTCAAGACCTACGGCTGGTGCTCCCCCTGCACCACATCCACCCTCGCCTACCAGAAGATCGTCACCTCGCCGAACGTTACCCTTCCCATATCCACCGGAAAAATCTCCGGCAGCGAGACCAAGAACGTTGAGTGGATCTGCAAGAGCGATTACAAAGGCATAAGCTGCTTCAACAAATACATAAGCGACATGGAGGCCTACGACGGCCAGCCCGGGGAGACAGGTTCCCCTAGGACGGTTCCCGACGCAAGCATAATGAAGGAAAGGCTTGGCAACTACATGAAATCAGGCATATTGCCGGTGCTCGATTTTACCAATGCCTCGAACTGGAACAAAAAAGCCAACTATAATAGCAGCGAAGCCCCACAGGAGTTCAAGGAGTATGATTTCGAGCGGTTGATCGGCGAGATAGGCGCCGTGATCACAATAGTCGACACGGTGAAGAACGAAACCGATGCCGAGAACAAGGCAGGCGAAATCGCAGACAGAAGCGCCATCATCCGCCAGAAATGCTATGGTTGCCTGGCCGCTTTCCAGGTGGTAAACCCTCCAGACAACGAGACCTTCAAGAACACCATAAAGGCGGTCCTGTCCGACGCAAGGGCACGTGCTGGCATAGACATGGTGACCTTCAGCTACAACGTCTCGAGCCACACCGCCGCCCTGGATCCCTATGGCATCAAAAGCGCCAAGAACCTCAGCAACGAGATTGTAGACGACCTGGCATCATACGGCAGGGTGGCGCTTCAGGCCGCCGACATGCCGACCATGGTTGTCGGATTCTATGTGGAAAACAACAAACCGCCGATATGGAATGATGCGAATTATCCGCTGCTTTTCGATAACATCGTGCTCTCCCAGGACAGGCTCGTAAGTGCGGGGGTGGGAGGGATAATATATTCGCCGGTGCAGCCGCCCGCAGGGGACACCAGCGGACTGGCGCAGACACAGAGCGATAGCAGGAGCGTTAAAACGCCGAAATTCTGCGCCTTCGAGCAGGCCATCCAGAAGATGACGGCATCCAATCCCATCGCCATCTACATGCTTTCAAAGACCGGCAATGAGACCTTCAAAGACTGCGTACGTTGCACCAGCCTTGAGAAGGCCAGCAACAAATGCGGGCCGGAAGCCAAACAATGCGATGATGGCATCGAGTGCACCATTCCTGCAACCGCCACCACCACCGAAGGATGGAAATGCCAGGACGACCTCTCCCTGGATCTCATATCCACAGGCGAGAGATGCCCGCTCTGCGCAGAACAGTATACTGCCCAGTACACCTGCACCTTCACCTACCTGAATGGAACCGCGGAAACGAAAACAGGACCGGTGTCCCAGCTGAACTCCGATCTGTACCTGGACATAATAGCCGGGATTCCAAAACCATACAAGTGCTGTCTGGGCGTAAACGAGACCAGATACACCTATGTCAAGAAATCGATCCGTCCGCCGCTCAACAAGCCGTTTATCTTCGCAAAATTCGGAAATCCTGGCATGGATTGCGGATTCGAGGACCTGCAGGCTGCAGAAGCGCTGGGATCGTTCTGCAACACCCAGATGCCGCTGAGGATATATGATGTCAACTGCACGGTGACGCCATAGCGGATGGGAATATGAACCTGAGACTGAAAAACTGGAGACCGGGAACAGGGTCTGGCCCTGAAAATAAAACGGCGTATGAGTTACGCCGGCCAAACCCTGTTGGAAACTGAATGCTGATCGCGGGATGCTGATATGGGACTGCTGGATATATTCAAGGACGCGCTCAAAGGCGGAGGAGGTGAGAGCTCCCACCGCGGCCAGTCCCAGTCATGCCCAAACTGTGGCGAGAAGGTCAATCTCAAGATGGAACGCTGCCCCAAGTGCGGCGTCCGCATCAGCAGCATGTTCCGCCGCCGGTGCCCCCGCTGCCAGACCCTCAATGAATTGGATGCCAAAAAGTGTTCCCAGTGCTTCTACGATTTTGAGGCAGAATTGGAAAGGGCTAAAAAAACCTATTACGTATGTCCTATATGCGGGTATAAGATGGAATCACTGCTTACCGAATGCCCCGCATGCGAAACCAAGTTCATGTGAACGTAAGCAGCGGGAAGGATGTAAAACATTTCCAGAGCTGACCAGATGGTTGAGACGTTCAAGGTGGATGAGAAGAAGGAGGAAAAGGAAGCCAAAGAAGCGCCAAGGCTAGCCTCGCCCAAATTCATGCATCTTCTGGACGAAGAGCAGGTGGAGGTCAAGCGTCTCGACAAGGAGGACGTTGAGGACTCCGTCAAGGTCATGCGGAAGTGCGCCTTTGACGTGACCGAAGCCGAAGTCGGGAATATCGTAGCCTACGGAAAGAGCTTTGGCGCCACGGTCAACCGCATGATGGTGGGCGTGGGGCTGGCCTGGCCGGCGAAGCTCGATGTGGAAAACAAGAGGATAGCTAGCGGCGAGCCGAACGCCCTCTATCTGGAGGACCCGGCTGTCCTTTTAGCCTACGAAGGAAGGGGGATCCGGAGGATACTGCTCAAGGAACGCGAGAAGGATGCGGCTTCGGGCGGCCTTGCCTATGCCATAAGCTACCTTTACGAGGACGTTCCCAAGGGCAACATCGGAGACTACATCATGGAAGCCGGCAGCCAGCTGGAAAAGCTTTTCCTGTCGGAAGGATACGAATTCTTCAGGACCGAGCGGGGCATCCTGGCATTCAAGAAATTATGAAAAACTCGATCAGAAACGCAAACCTGCAGCAAACTAAAAAAATCGAAAACTCGAATCCTAACTAAATTAGCTCGTGGATAAGGCGCACCAAGCAGGAACCTGAATTCGGAACTGGAAACCGGAGACCGGAACAAGGTCTGGCCGGCGTAATTCACATGCGTCTTTGATTTCAGGGCCAGACCTTGTTGGAAACTTCCCTATTAACCCAGGGCCAGCACAACGTTCCCGAAACCCAGAAGGCGCATCCTCCTGCGGACCGCATCCATCACACCTGCGAGGACAAGCAGATTTTTCTTTCCGGTTATTATGCACAGCGATTCCCCCCTGGGAACAAGTGCGAAGTCCGCGAGCCCCTTGGAAGAAAGGTATTTCCTGGCCGATTCCAGCCTCTTGAGCTCGGTGCGCGTGCTACGATCATTTTTTTGCGGATTTTTTCCCTTCCTCTCGGAAAACGCAGAGGCTGGCTTTTCCCAATTAGGCAAACGGAGTTCCTTGGCGAGCAGGCGGATCTCTGCCTTCGAGAGGCCGCTTTCAAGAAGCGGGCTGCGGATGCCTGCCCTCCTGGCGGCCATGAAGCTGAAACCCTTTTCCGAGGCATCATCCACATGCGAGCCGTCGAGCACATGCTTAATGCGCATCCTGGCGGCAAGGCTCTTCAACGAGGGATAAACCCGCCCCATGCAGGGGCCGCCTTGGCCTTCGCTTTTGTCTGCCTTCAGCTGGGAGACCGATGAAAAGGGGATGGCATGGGTCATGTGCTTGACGCCCATCACCCTGGCAATACGGCGCGCAAGTGATAGCTCCGCTGAGGGATATTGATTGGAAAGAGCGGTCACTGCCACTGCCCGTTCGCCCAGCTCCTCGCGGCAGATGCGAAGCAGCAGCGTGCTGTCAACACCGCCGGAAAAAGCCACGAGCGCACAATCGAGTTTCCGTATGCGGCTGCGCAGGTCCTGCAGCTTTCTTTCCAGTCCCTTGTCCATTAGGGGTTTTGGCATTGATATGTTTATTAAGCTATTTTGAGAGAAAAGACCATGAAGCAATTTTTCCTACTTATTGTGCTCTCAGTCATTCTTGCGCAGGCATCCGGTTCGGATTTGGCCGCACAGGCATGCCAGGGAAGCATCACCCACTACGCTCCGGCGGTGGTGGGCGACGGCGGTGACATAGTCAGCATAACCATTCACCTGGTACCAGGCTCCGGCAACATCTATATGGGAGCCTATCCGCGCAGCGACACATCAACCCAGGAATCCGTGGAGCTGGCTGTTGATTACGCCTATCTGCTGGCCGGGAAGGAGCGAAACTGCGACGTCATTGTGGATTTCAAAACACCCTATTCCGCGGATTATGTGGAAGGGCCTAGTGCCGGGGCAGCGCTCGCCACCATGACCTATGCGCTCATTGAAAACCGCACCCTTCGTCAGGACACCATAATGACCGGAACCATCGGTCCATCCGGCAGCGTTGGACCTGTGGGCGGCCTCTACGAGAAGATGAAGGGCGCCGCCTCCAAGGGAGCGAAATACTTCATAACGCCGGTGGAGAACATCTACGAGATGTTTCTGCTGAAAAATGCTGAGGCCACCTATGGCATAACCGTGCTGCAGGCCACCACCGTAGAAGAGATCATCGGCTTCATGACCCAGAATCTGACCATCAACCAGAACGCCACGACGGTCAAAAACCGCAGTATACCGGACCTTCCCCCCTATGACGCTTCTGCCATGCAGGATTTCGTTCCGGTTGCCCAGAATATGATAGACTACGAACGTGATGCCACGGCCAAAATCACCGGCAATGACGAGCAAAGCGTCAGCATAAGGGGATTCTTTGAAAACGAAGCGAAGAGGCAGGCGAAGATACTCGAGCAGGGATATCTTTTCGGCGCGGCCAACGAGGCATTCCTCAACTACATAGACATCTCCACCATAAACGCGGTCACCAGCGGGAACGTGGATCTCGAAGGCAAGAAAACCGAAATCAGCGCGTGCCTTTTCACCGCATCCATTACACGGCCTCCGATCACAGATGAAAATTTCGAATGGGTGGTGGGAGCGGATCTGAGGGAAGCATGGGCGCTCGGAAGACTGAACAGCACCAACGTTGATGGTGAAACGCTCAAGGAGGAGAAGTATATACTCTACAACGAACTCGAATACGCCGAGGCGTGGTGCCTTGTGAGCAAAGAGCTTCTGGCGGCAGCACCCGTCTCCTCAACGGCGGCTTCGGATGGTGACGGAACCAGCGGAAAGCAGTTCAACGAAAGCATCTGGAAGGACCTGGCCAGGAGTAAACTGGCCGAGGCAGAGGCAAGCGGCATCGAAGATCCCGACCTCAAGGCAAGGATCGGGGATGCAGAGAGCTCCTTCGCGAGGGGAAAGTACGGAGCGGCCATTTACGATGCCGTCTATGTAATCGAAATGGAAAACGCGGACATGGAGATTGCAGGGGAGGCAGGCGACGGCCAGCGGAACATGACGGGGGAAGAAGGCGGCAGGCCCGTGGGATACGCCGATGCGCTGACAACCCTTCTGCAGGAGAAACGGACCTCGCTCTGGGGGAGGATCTACCAGTCCCAGGGGGCTTTTCTCCAGGAGCAGAACCAAAGCGCGAGCGCCTACAGCATAGCCCGCTACGCCAAAGCGCTGGATGATGTTACCCTGAAAATGAAGGCGGCAATCGCCGCTTCCGAAGGCCTGCAGAGCCAGACAAGCGGCGAAGGAAACGAAGCCGGGCAATCCTCGGGCCAGGGAGCGGGCTGGACCAACGGACTGTTCAGCGAAAGCGACAGGAAGGTTGGTGACATTGCGGCCCTGCTGGTGCCGGCACTTGCGATTGTGTCAATCTTTTTATTGATTGGTGTGCTAATAATGCTCGCAAGGCGACTGCATGGTAGAGATAACGGCAAAAGATCTTACAAGGCTAATAGAGCTAAACAAAAAGAAGGCGGAGCTCGAGTTCAGGAAATCCGTCCTCGGCCAGGAGGATTGTGAGAATGAACTCCGCAGCGTCACGGCGGCCGCAGCCGATCTCTCTTCCCGCGCATCCGCAGCGGCCATAGAGATCGTTCTTCCAAACCAGAACAAGCTTGACGAGCTCGCCACGACGCTGGGAAAATTCACCACCGACCAGATAGGGGAAGCCATGAAGGGCAAAAGCGGCGAGGCGTACAGCATACTCTCGCAACGCGGCTCCATAGTGAAAAACAACCACGAGAACCGGGCAGAGATCGCAAAGCTTTCCATCGCCATAGCCAGGCTTGCGCCACCTGAACGGGCGAAGACATCGGCAGCGGTCAGAGCAGGCAGGCTCGCCGAAGCGCTCGAACTTCAGGCCGTGGATGCGCAAACGAAGAATACCCTGGCGAGGTTCATGGGCAGGTGCGGGATTCCCTGCATGGCGACCGAAGCCGGCATTGCTCCAGCCGAGGACCACCCCGGCGACAATGGCCAGGGCGAATTCTGCATGAGGCTTTCCGAGGGAAACGTCTGGGTGACCTTCGAGTCCAAGACCCGGCTTGAGGAGAACATGAAGAGGCTGACCTCCATCAACGGCGCCATACAGCTCAAAAACGCGGTCAGGCAGATAAAGAAATTCAGCGATGAGGAGGAGACCGAGTTTGCCACACTCCAGCGCCAGTACCTGGATCTTCTCAAGGAACGGGATGAGCTGCTCCACGAATTCATGGAAGAGGAAATGATCGCCGTAAAAACTTCTTAATGGCGGCGGGTGCAATTAACTGTTGTACTGCAGCTGCGGACAGGCTATTGATTGATTTTCCAACCACATGGTTGGATTACCAACCTTTAAAAAATCTACGTGGTAGGGTCATTTCATGATGAGTCCGGAATTCAAATTGTTGAGCGCCTTTTTGCAGAACCCTTCAAAGGAGCTGTATGGGAGGCAGATCGAAAGGCTTACTGGAACAAACCATGAGCGCACAGTCGTTTATCTGAATAAGCTCGTCACTAGCCACAGAGCGCTCATAGGAGAAAGGAAGGGCAAACAGGTATTCTACAGGTTAAACAAGCAAAATGAGATTGCACAGAAAGCGCTATCGGTCGCAGAGCTGGAAAGAAAGATCGGGTTTATCAGGAAAAACAAGGACGGATTTGTGATTCAGGATCTGGTTTCAGGGATTACGGGTGAATTCGGACCAGCGGTTTATTTCATCATTTTGTTTGGTTCCGCTGCAAGAGGCCAGGCAAGAGAGGAAAGCGACATTGACCTTCTTTTCGTATTGCTTCAGAATGGGAAAACAAAATCAAGGATAGAGGAGTTTGTGAAGAAAAGATCGATCATAGGCGGAAAAAGGTTTTCATTCCATTCGGTGACACTCCCGGAATTGAAGAGAAGATGGTCCAAAGAGCCAGTTTACAAGAATATATGGGATGAACGGATAGTATTTTTTGGCGGAGAGAACTTCTGGAATTTCGTTTTGAAGGAGGGGGAACCGCATGGATAGACTGAGCAGGTGTTTTCTGGGCTCCAGGGAAATCCCAACAAGATTGATTCGGAAGGAACCTAATATCAGCATGGCGGAAGAACATCTTGAGAAGGCCGAACACAACCTTCTTGCGATGGAATCCATGTTTCAGAACAAATTCTTTGACTGGACCATCGTGACTTCCTACTATGCGATGTATCATGCGACGCTTGCGGCATTATGGCTTATCGGCATAGATGCACGGTCACATGAATGTGCGGTTTTGGCGTTTGAAGGTTTTTATGCCAAAAAAGGCAAGGTCGACAAGAGATATCTCGAATATCTTCATAGGGCGAAGGATCTAAGTGAAAAATACGCTGAAACATTGGAAAAAATAAGAACCCTCAGGGTGCAGGCTTCCTATGGGATCGGGGAGATAAAATCCGCTGATGCCACATTCTCAAGTTCTCAGGCAAAGGAATTCGTGAGGGCGATCCGAAAGCTTATCCATGAAGCAAGGGGGATCGGATATACAAAAGCATAAAATCTATCGCAATAATTTCGCCATGTATGGCCCAAGCCTTTCGTATCCCAGCTTCCTGTAATACTCCCTCGCACCAACTCCGCTGATGACGATCATCCTTTCCCTGCCGCCATCGCGGGCGATGTCTTCTGCTTGTTTCAGCAGCTGTGAACCCAGGCCCCTGTGCTGTGCAAACGTACCGGATCGCCTCGCAGCCTTTTCGTGGATCGGAAGTTCGGATCCGTAAACATGCAGCTCGCGGATAAGTGCGGTATCCGCATCGATCTGTGGCATGGTGCCTTTGGATGGAAACCGTAAGCGGACGAATCCGGCGATCGTACCCTCCTCATCCTCGCTCGAGATAAAAAACTCCTTACCTCCACTCGCCCCGTAATCGAGCCGTTTGATTTCGAATGAATCGAACGCTCGCGCGGTTTGATGGTTTTTTTGTCGGTTTTGTTTTTGTTCGGGATTTTTTTTCATTCCGATTTCGCGATAACGTATCTCGGAAGGAACGATGCCTTTCTCCCGCACCTTCTGCTCAACCAGCTCCCGGAGATTGCTGCTCATAACCCCTGAATGGATCTTCTGCGCCGGGATGTCCCTCTGGATGCGCATCACCCGCACATAGGGCGGGATGTGACGGTAGAACTCCGAGATCACGTCCGCCGCCGCCTCGCTGGAATAGGCCTCGAATTCGCCGTTCTCGGCCCACCGTTGCAGAAGCGTCCCCTCCATGACCAGCGTTGGGTAGATCTTGAGCATGTCCGGGCGGAAGCGCTTGTCCGAGAAAAGTTTTTTCACAAACGATATGTCCTTTCTTTTGTTGGAGCCTGGAAGACCGGGCATGATATGGTAAAGCACCTTGAAGGCGGCGTCTTTGAGATCCCTGGTCGAGTCGATTACGTCCTTGACCCTATGTCCGCGGTTTATGCGCCGATAGATTGCATCATCCGCATGTTGCACGCCCAACTCTACGCGGGTTGCCCCGTAGGAAAGCATTTCCGGGATGTATTCGCGGCAGACGTCCGGCCGGGTTTCGATGGTGAGACCGATCACCCGATGGCGCGCCTTCTCGTTCCGGGTTTCGGCCTGGTTCAGGGTTCTGGAGCGGGAGCCATTAAGTCCGTCATAGATGCCCTTGATGAAAGAGTGGCGGTAGCCTGGTGCTGTCTGCAGGAAAGTGCCGCCCATCACGATGACCTCGCATTTGTCTGCCGGATGGCCGCCCTCCTCGAACTGGCGGGCGCGGTTGTACGCCTGGCTGTAGGGATCGAATTTGTACTGCCTGCCTCTGAGCGCAGCAGGCTCAAAGCCGGTATAGCTCTTGGCGGCGAGATTTCCCGAGGGGCAATAGGCGCAGCGGTGCCGGCAGGAGCCCTGCGGCCTTATCATCACTGCGACAGGGGTCACTCCGGAGATGGTTTTCGTGGGTTTCTTGAGAAGAAGTTGCCTGAGCTGTGGCGTGAGCCTGCCTTCAGGGAATGCAGCGAGCAGCTCGGGATTTTTTATCATGTGTGCCAGGCCGTATCGCTTGCACGCCTGGCGCTTTATGCGATCCAGGTCGCGTCCTCCTTCAAGGATCTTCCTGACAGCGAACTCGACCGCTTTTTTTCTCACATCCATGAAAAGAAGTTGTACCCAGCCGTTTTTATCGTTTCTTCTCTGTTTTCGGAAGTGGTGGAGGCCCACGGCGTTCGATTTCGCAGCCGTTTTCGTCAAATTCGATGCCATCCATCTGATAGGTGCCTGTTTCGGACATGGGCGTCCTTTCAGCAAGAGCGAGATGGGCGGGGGGCTCGGGAACCATGCACAATCTGGGATTTGAATCCATTACTTCTTGGGCCGACGGCGCGCTGGAGGGAGGTTTGGATTCATCAACTCTGGATGGTCTGCTAAGGAAAGCAAGTATCTCCCTGAGGCGCTCTTTGCGAGCTCTCTCACGTTTGCTTCCGCTGATTCTGGTTTCCCGACCATTACCAGCTTTCAATGTTTTTTTGTCAGCCATACTCGCCACAACTACACATTAATATGGTAAAATACACTTAAAATAGCTCCTTTCCTGTTATACACCCACCCTGAAAGCGAATAGGTGTTATTAAATGATAACCTATGTTTTTATATTGTTTTCCATCCAATTACAATCTTATGAGAAGGATTCAGCAGAATGCACGCTGGGCCGCGATTGCAGCAGTATCAGCGGCAACGGCGTTCGTCTCATGCGCCAGTCCTCAGACCGATGCCCTGATGGCGAAAAGCCCTGTGACGGCCGCCGGCCAGGGCGAGGCACAATCCGATAAAGTCGATGGCAAAAAAGTATGCGAGCTGGTCGATCTTCTTAATTCTAATGAAGGTAAACAGGCGCTTAAAGAATTGCATAAACTTACCCGACCGAACTTAAATTCCTTTAGGATTGGATCAGACATAATAGCGGTCCCAGAAGAGAAGTATCTGGCTGAAGTCGTAAGCAGATTCAAGGAGGTCACCAGAGCCATCAGAGAATGCAGGAATGAGAAGGCGGTTGGCCTTTTGGAAAGCCGAATGTTCGAGATTCCAAAAGGTGGGTATACCTCATGCTCGGAATATGAAATTCGATTGATGGTGGCAAGCGGCATAGGAAGCATTATTGATCTGAATCCGCGCAGACGCGAGGTCGTCAGCACCATCCAGAATCTCGAGAATCATATCCTGGGTCATAACAATTATTGGGAAGGTGTTCGGAATGGCAGTTACAGGGGTAACGACTTTCCGATTTACATCAGGACGCCGCAGGAAGGTTCCGGTGGGAGGGTAATGTTCAAGCAGGTTTTTGATAATAAGGGCGTCGACGAAGCGCGTTCTAGAAGCAGAGACGACCTGTTCGATGTGATCGGCATCTATCTCAAGATCGTGGAAAACAATCCCACGGACAGCAGGGTGGTCGAATCCATCGGAAGATTTATGTGGGGTGAGGGGCAACTTGCCAGAACCGATCCGAAAGAGACAATTCTCCCAAGGATGATTAGTGCGACGAAGGAAGCGTTGGAAAAGAACGACACCATTCCGGGATTTTTCTGCGATGCCCTGGGATCTCAGATAACCAGCAATTGCGGCGCCAATCAAGGCAGCTGCGAGCCGAGCCTTCGTACGGCGCTTGTTGATATGTTTTCGACAGCATTGG
>Ga0315268_10005381_pt1 | contig 13769 bp, 11 predicted proteins | sample C1_top_MG_FD_204535 | JGI IMG/M metagenome (GOLD analysis project Ga0315268, IMG submission 204535) | Sediment microbial communities from Yellowstone Lake, YNP, Wyoming, USA - C1_top | ecosystem: Environmental > Aquatic > Freshwater > Lake > Sediment | place: USA: Wyoming | collected 2017-08-01 | reverse complement strand
TTCCAGAATAACATCAAGTATGCCGCCGATCTCACCGGCTTTTATCATTGAAACATACAGTTCGGAAAATGCCTGCGGGTGATTTCTCATTGACTCCGCTATGGACACCCCCGCCTCGATGCTTTCTCGGACATCTTTTACTACCTCTTTAAACCTGGGGCTTTCTATCTGATCAATCAGCACTGTCAAACCCTGCACAAGAGGAACACCGGCGGAAACAAGCGTTGACAATTGCCTGGAAAAAATAACAATCTCCTTTGACTTCACTCCGGGTTTGAAAGGATTAAATTTTTGTATGGTTTCGAAGATACCGACCTTGACGAGACCAATTTCCATCACTATCGCCCGCTGGTTCTTTAATTTGGAAATTGCTACTGACTCGTCAGCGGCATCCACTACACCTTCACTAATCGTGCCCGACGGCATCTTCACTTTGTAAGCAAAAGACGGCATATTTTTTCTCCCGTATCATATGTTAAAATTCGGTGCCTTTTTGTAAAAGCCGTTTCAAATCATCCGCATCGGTAGTGGCATTCATCGCTTCCTCATTGGTTATTTTGCCTTTTGAAACAAGTTCGCATAATGAAGCGTTCATCGTCTGCATCCCGAATTTGGCGCCCGTTTGCATTGAAAGATAGATCTGCTCTACTTTCATATCCCTTATCAGGTTTTTTACGGCTGGCGTTACAAGCAATACCTCGCATGCCAGCACCCTCCCGATTCCGCCTGTCCTTACCAGCAACTGCTGTGTGAAAACTGCCTGTAAAACAAAAGACAATTGGCTTCTTATCTGCGCCTGCTGGTGTGTAGGAAAAACATCAATTACCCTGTTGATCGAAGAAGGGGCATCGGTAGTGTGTAGCGTGGCAAAAACCATGTGCCCTGTCTCTGCTATTGTGAGCGCCGCCCCAATTGTTTCAAGGTCCCGCATTTCGCCGATTAAAATTATGTCCGGGTCCTGGCGCAGTACATATTTCAAAGCACTTGGAAAACTACTTGTATCAGCCCCGACTTCACGCTGATTGACGACACATTTTTTATGCTGATGGACATATTCTATCGGGTCTTCAATAGTCATTATGTGCCCCTGCCTTTTTTCGTTCAGGAAATTTATCATTGAAGCGAGCGTGGTCGATTTTCCGCAGCCGGTCGGCCCTGTCACAAGTATAAGTCCTTTCTGGAGGCGCATAATGTCGTAAACGACCGGGGGCAGACCGAGGTCCTCAAATGTAAGTATTTTCTCTGAAATTGACCTCAGGGCAGCGGCGACCGCATTGCGTTGCCTGAAGACATTCATCCTGATTCTGCCTATGCCTTTTACACCGAATGAAAGATCAAGTTCGTTAGTTGCCTCGAATTTTTCCTTCTGTTTGTCAGTGAGAAGCGAATAAATGAGCCGCTGGGAAATATCCGGCGTAAGCTTTTCGTGCTGCGTCGGATACACTTCGCCGTCTATCCTCAACATAGGAGATGCTCCGACGGTAAGATGCAAATCAGATGCTCTTTTTTCCATCATCAGTTTTAACAGTTCATCCATGCTTAGCATATTTTACCTCTCAAATTAAATTAAGGTAACATCAAAATCAACCGCCCTGATAGCCATCGGGGTAAATCCTGTCTGATTAAAAATTTATACTCCTCTTTATTCTTCTTCAAGCGTTACAACCCTAAGCATTTCCTCGACGGTTGTTGTGCCAGATAAAACCTTCATTACCGCCGCTTTTCTGAGGGTTATCATACCGTTTTCAATCGCCGCTTTTTTTATTGCGCCGGCAGCCGACCTCTGGAGAACCAGTTCCCGAATTTTATCGTTGATTTCCATCACCTCGTAACATCCGAGGCGGCCTTTATAGCCCGTGCCGGAACATCTTTCGCAGCCACGGCCCCTGTGCAATTTAACTGTTTTGACATTCCCTATTTCCAGCTTTGTAACTCCTATAGAAAGCAGAGCGTCGGCCGGGACTTCGTATTCTTCGTCACAGTTGCGGCAGATAACACGGATGAGCCGCTGGGCTACTATCATAACCACTGTAGATGTAGTCAAAAACGGCTCGATGCCCATATTGTTGAGACGGGTAAGCGCGCTCGGAGCATCGTTGGTGTGTAGAGTCGAATATACAAGATGACCCGTCAGAGCGGCGTTTATCGCTATTTCAGCGGTCTCCGTATCCCGGATTTCGCCTACCATTATGATGTCCGGGTCCTGCCTTAAAAATGACCTAAGACCAGCCGCAAAAGTAAGACCGATGTCCGGTTTGGCGCTGACCTGGTTGATTCCGTTTATTGCGTACTCCACCGGATCTTCGATGCTTGAAATGTTGACATCCGGCTGATTGAGTTTCGACAGCGCCGAATAAAGAGTGGTGGATTTGCCGCTGCCGGTCGGCCCGGTTATTAGTATAATTCCGTGCGGGACATCCATATTCTTCTGGAAAGTCTTCATTGTTCCAGGCTCGAATCCCAGTTTTGATAGGTCCAGACAGAGAGACGAAGCATCGAGGATGCGCATGCAAACCTTCTCGCCGAATGCCGTCGGAAGCACCGAAACGCGTATATCTATTTCGCTGTTGAGCACCTTGATTTTTATTCTTCCGTCCTGAGGCAGACGCTTCTCTGCTATATTAAGGCTCGACATAATTTTCAACCGGGAAATAACCGCATTCTGTGTCTTTTTCGGTGGGGCAGACACTTCATGCAGTACACCGTCTATCCTGTATCTGACGCGCAGCGACTTTTCGTACGGCTCTATGTGTATATCTGACGCCTTAGACCTTATAGCTCCGGAAAGGATAAGATTTACGATTTTTACAATAGGAGCGGCGGCTTCGCCTTCCGCCTCAAGCGCTATGATGTCTTTTCCGGCATCCCTGTCCTTCAAAATTTCGACATCGTCTTTTGCCCCCCGCAATTCAAGCTCCTGCACGGCATCGTTTATGGAACCCTTAGCGGAAAAATATTTTTCAATTGAGGTTTTTATTTCGTTTTCCGATGCGATAACGGAATTGATTTCATAACCCGTCATAAGCCGGAGGTCGTCGGTCACAAAAACGTTACGCGGATTTGCCACCGCGATCGTGAGCGTATTTCCCTTTTTGGCTATCGGAATAAGCGTCTGATGCCTCGCCACGGATTCAGGGACCAGTTTGATTATCTCTTCGGGAATGTCACCATATTCCGAAAGAGATACATAAGGAACGCCGGCCTGTTTGCCCAAAAAAGCGACAAGGACATCCTCGGTAATAAAACCGAGTTCCCGCAGTATCTGGCCTATCTGCCCGCCGCGATGCTGCTGTTCCTTCAGCGCCTGATTGAGCTGTTCGTGCGTTATAACATTGTATTCAGCCAATAAATCGCCTAATTTTTTGTTGAGGTCTAAATGTCTTGAAGGCATCTTGTTTCCTTTCATTTGGTTCCTATTATAAGGTATTTTAACGCTTTTGTCAAATGGTCACTCGGGAGCGGTTTATTTTGCCTTTATTTTTTGCATTATGTTTCTCTCTACGGAGGGCGGAACAAAACATTTTATATCACCGCCCAAAACAGCTATTTCCTTTACGAGCGTTGATGACAGATATGTCCACTTACCGTCGGAAGCCAGAAAAACCGTCTCTATTTCAGGGCAGATCTTCCTGTTGGTCAGAGCCATCTGGAATTCATATTCGAAGTCGGTTACCGCCCTAAGCCCTCTGACGATAAATTTTGCATTTTCTATTTTCATGAAATTTACAAGAAGTCCTTCGAAGGACTTCACCTTAACATTGTCCTGTCTTATGCATGATTTAAGCATTTCTATCCGTTCCGAAGAAGAAAAGAAAGGTTTTTTGTGCGGATTTGCAATAACGGCGACTATCAGTTCGTCAAAAATTTCCGCAGACCTTTTTATTATGTCTATATGCCCGTATGTAGTCGGGTCGAAACTGCCGGGATAAACCGCTTTCTTTTTCATTGTCCCCTCCTAATTTTACTTATTCTATAATTTTAACACAGATACACACAGATAAACACTGTCAAAGCATTTATCGTTATTTACCTGTCTCCTGTGTATCAACCCCGCCACACGAACTGGCGGGCAAGCGTGTTCATCCCTGCCTGCCGGCAGGCAGGTGTGGTTTATTTTTTTTACACTATCAAATTATAAATTATTACCGCAAGTTGTCAATATATTTTCCCCTGTTCAGCCCTAAACCTCGGCGAGCACAATGTTGTAATAATCTTTGAGATCCTCTCTAATCATTCTTTCAAGCAAAGGCGTCTCATTCCTCACAATCTTTTCCGCAAGTGTTTTCGCCATTTTTAAAATTTCAATGTCGGTGATAATATTGCCCGCCTTAAAGAGCGGAAGACCTGACTGCGCGGTGCCGAAGAATTCACCCTGACCGCGGATAAATAAATCCTCTTCCGCTATCCTGAAACCGTCGGTGGTGCTCATCAACACTTTCAGTCGCCTTTTTGAATTTTCCGTTTTCGGTTCTCCCAAAAGTATGCAATGCGACTCCCTGCTCCCCCTGCCTATCCGCCCGCGTAATTGGTGAAGTGTTGCAAGACCGTACCTGTCGGAATGTTCAATTATCATCGTTGTGGCTGAAGGGACATCTATGCCTACCTCAATGACCGTCGTTGAAATAAGCACATCATATTTCTTTGCGGCGAAATCGGACATTATTGAATCCTTCTCTTCTGGTTTCAGCCGGCCATGTATCAGGCCGACCGAATACTCCCTGAACTCGTTTTTCTTTAATTTTTCCGCTTCCCGCACGGCGGATTTTAAGTCGGTCTTATCGGACTCGTCCACAAGCGGATAAACAATGAACACCTGCTCACCTTTTTTAATTTTCTCCCTGGCGAAATTGTATGCGTCCTGTTCGGTCATTCTGAGGGTTTTTACAGGAACCCTGCCGGGCGGCAGTTCGTCAATTGTTGAAACATCCAGATCGCCGTAGAGCGTTAGGGCAAGCGTCCTGGGTATAGGGGTAGCCGTCATCATAAGCAGATCCACCGAAGCAAAAGGTGATTTCTTTTTCATATTGAGGCGTTGCTCAACACCGAACTTTTGCTGCTCGTCAATTACTACGAGCGAAAGATTTTTAAATTTTATGTCTTCTTCAAGAAGGGCGTGAGTACCTATGACGATATTTGAAACGCTGACGGCAATCCTTTTTTTTAATTCACTTTTTTTCTTCGGCTTCATTTTGCCTATAAAAAGTTCGATCGTGACCGGAAGTCCTTCGAGCATTTTTTTAAATGTCAGCATATGCTGCTCTGCGAGTATTTCTGTGGGAGCAAGCAGAACCACCTGGAATCCCGACTCTATCGCAAGGAGCGAGCAGGAAAGTGCCACTACGGTCTTGCCGCTGCCTACATCACCTTGCAAAAGCCGGTTCATAGGATATTCATCATTAAGATTTTCAAATATCTCATTTATCACCCTTGTCTGGGCAGCGGTAAATTCAAACGGAAGGTGCTGTCTGAAAGGCGTAAGGAGTTCCTTAGTCATATTGTATCTGAAATCCTTTTTCCGACACTTTCTCTGTTTTCTAAGCAGCTCCAATTTCAGTTCAAGATTTAAAAATTCATCGAAGGCCAGACGTTTTCTCGCCTCGTCTTTCAAGCCCGGACTTTCGGGGAAGTGTATGTTTTTAACGGCATCCGCTATCTTTAACAGGGAATATTCTCGCAGATATTTTTCCGGAATAATTTCATCTATGCTGCCGGAATATTTCTTTAATGCCTCGGCGATTATTTTTCTGAAAAAATTGTTTTTGAAGCCTTCCTGTAGCGGATAAAACTGCCTGACAGGCCCAAGGATGTTCTGCGGAGAGTCAGCCGGAAAGATTTCAAATTCTTGGACATTCATTTTTTTTAGCCAGAACTCTTTACACTGGACGCTGCCCGTTATGACCATACTTACGCCCGGGACTATATATTTTTTCAAAGTGGCAAGCGGGTCGTAATTCCTGTTATGATACTTAAACCACACTGCGATGGCTTTGCCCGTGGAGTCGGAAACAGACGCTTGAAAAAAAACCATACTGTAGCCGGCAGTGCCGCAAGAAGTATCGTCAACCCTGACTTTTGCGGTCTGCTTATGCCCTTCAGTGAGTTCGGAAATATTTTTTACCACATTCCAGTCGCACGGCAGATAATACAACAAATCGTAAACCGACTTTATGCCGAATTTCCGCTCAAGGCTGGCGGCTTTCTTTTCTCCTACACCTTTTAGATACCTCACCGGAATTTTTTTTATTGACATTTTCTTATTTTTTTATATAATCAATTCATTCATAAATTTGGAGGATTTTTATGGCATATAAATGCGTTATCTGTGGCAAAAAATCAACTTCAGGGAATACAATCAGTCATTCTCACAAATCGTCAAAAAGGAAATTCAAACCAAATCTTCAGAAGATCAAAATCGTTCTTGACGGTAAAAAAGTACATACCTATGTCTGTACAAGATGCATTAAATCCGGCCGCATAATCAAAGCATAGAACCGTCACTCGGGGTTGCCTCCCGAAAACGTGTCCCGCCAGAGCGGGCACTCTCACTCAGTTGGCTGAAAGTTATAAGCCAACTTCCGTGAGGTTTCGTCCGGCAATCCCCTCGCTCCCTCATTAAAAAGGAACTTTAAGCTACCGGCGCTTCTTCAACGAACCCCTCACTCCTGTATTTAAATTAGGTCAAAAAGGCATATTTACCGAGAAAAGATAATTAGTTACTTTATCGTTTGCCGGATTATCCAGTTTTTCCGTTTTAGCCGAAACATCAATCGTAAAATCGTTTTTAATCGCACAGCCGAGTCCGAATGTATAAGTGTTTTTATCGGATTTTATTTTTGATATATCTTTAAATATTACGCCCTGTCTTAAGAAGACCGCCCTATAAATGCCCTGCTGGAGCCCTATGTGGTAGTAGTCCTTCCATTTGAGGTCCACATTTTTGTTTTCATATTCCATAGCAACCAGTAACCATTCTGAGTATTTTATTGAAAAGCCGGTCTGAAGGTGCGATTTCAACTGGTGATGTCCGTATTCGTCCCACCAGATATAGCCGGGAGCGTTTTCAATGTCGAAGCCCAATTTCACATATTCGTTCATCGAGTATAATAATCCCCAGTCGACGGCAGCGCCGTCACCGTTGGAAACCCTTGCGGAAAGATTGTTCCTGTCTACAACCCCCATATTCCCAGATATATAACTGAGATTTATGCCAATCAGCATATTCTGTGAATATTCCGATGCCGAAGACAATGTATATTTGTTGACCCTTATATCAATTTCCCGGTTGTTGTACACCCCGGAATAATGCGTAACCGGCCTGAAAGTGAACGCTCCTTCTTTTGCTGCAAGTCCTAATAGAAGCATCTGTTTATTACCGAGCGAATCGTTTTTGTGTAAATAAGCCCCGTCGGCATCGGTCTTATCAAAGATATCGAGGCAGGTGAAAAAATAATTTCTCTGAAGTTGCTTTATGCCTGCGGGGTTCCAGTATGCCGCCGACGGATTATCGCAGACAGATACAAACGCCTCTCCCATGCCGACCGCCCTGGCATCCGCCCGCTTTCCGTCATAGATGAATGATGGCAAGTCAATGCCAGTTTTCGCCTCGATGTTTGTTGCCGTCAACGCAATCAAAATTATTTTACTTAAGGTATTGTATTTCATAAAGCCGTTTGTACAACGGTGATTTTTCAAGCAGTTCGCTGTGTGTCCCTGCGGCGACAATACTGCCTTTGTCAAGCACGATAATCTTATCAGCCGCCTTTATTGTTGAAAGCCGATGCGCTATCACCACCGTCGTCCTTCCTCCCATTAGTTTTGTTATCTCTTCCTGTACCAGCATCTCGGAGCTTGAATCCAGAGAAGATGTCGCTTCATCGAGGAGCAGTATGTGCGGATCCCTCAATATTACCCGGGCAATCGCCAGACGCTGCCTTTCGCCTCCGGAAAGCATAACCCCCTTCTCGCCGATGACCGTGTTGTAGCCCTGCGGCAGACGCATTATAAAATCGTGGGCATTGGCGAGTTTCGCCGCATTCATTACCTCGTCAATATTTTTGTTCTCCACGCCGTAAGCGATATTGTTGATCACCGAATCGTTGAAAAGAATCGTCTCCTGGGTCACTACTCCCATTTTGTCCCTAAGCGATTTGAATGTTAATTTTCGGATATCGGTGCCGTCTATCATTATCCTGCCGGCCGTGACATCAAAAAATCTTGCCAGAAGATTTGCGATTGTGGTTTTCCCGCTGCCGCTTTTACCGACGAGAGCGACGACCTCTCCTTTGTGTATGGTAAAATCTATGTCTTTCAGAACGATGGTCTCACCGCCGTATGAAAAAGAGACATTCTCGAACACGATTTCTTTTTTAAATTCCTTTATCTCAACCGCGTCCTCCGCCTCTACCACCGTAGATTTTTCGTCCAGTATTTCGAAAATCCTCTCGCTTGCCGAAAGTGCGGTCTGTATATCGGTATTGACATCCGTGAGCGATTTTGCCGGCCTGTACATAGACATAGCGGTGGCCATGAATGCGATAAAAGTGCCCTGGGTGGCGGTGCCTCTTATTACCTCCATTCCGCCCCAGAATATTACGATCGCCATCCCCAGAACCCCCAAAAATTCTATCAGCGGCGCCTGCAAAATATCCGCCTGGGTGAGTTTCATAAGTATTTGAAAATATTTCTCGTTCTCCGCTTCCATATTGGATATTTCGTGTTTTTCGTATGTAACGGATTTTATAAGTTTTATCCCTGTAATTTTTTCCTGCAGAATCGAATAGATGACCGCCGTAAGAGACTGCGCCTTTCTTGACCTTCTTTTGATTTTTTTGCCTATCACCAGTATCACGAATGAAATTAACGGGAACGCGACAAATATCGCCAGCGTCCATTTCCAGTTGAGATAAAAAAGTATGGCTATATAGAAAATCACATACAGGCCGTCCCTGAGTAGATTTCTGGGTATCATTACTACCCCGCGCTGGAGAAGCGAAACATCATAAGTAAGCCGGGAGATAAGTTTTCCAGTGGACGACTTTAAAAAATAGTCGAGGGAAAGGTTCATTAACTTGTTGTACATCTGGTTTCTTATGTCTTTTACGACTTTCTGGCCTATCCACGCAAGCAGATAATTTTGCATGTACGAAAAAAAGAATTTCAAAAACCCCGCTGTTACTATTCCGGCAACAATCGGCAGCACATATTCTTTCTGGTGGTTTGCAAATATCTTGTCTATCGCAGGTTTTATTAAAAGCATCAACAACGACTGGAAAAGCGCCACAAAGACCATGCAGAACATCGAATAAACAAATCTCTTTTTATACGGTTTCAGATAACCGAGCAGCCTGCCGATATTAGACATTCACCAGCTCCTTATAAAGTTTGATATGTTCTGTTACCATAGTATCCACAGAAAATTTTTCAAGCACCGTTTCCCGGCCGCTTTTGCCCATCCTGCGTGCCTCTTCGGGATTTTTTATGAGATTAAGCAATGCTCCGGCAAGCGCCTCCGAATCAGAATGTTCAACCAGAATGCCGTTTATGCGGCTTTTAATAAGCTCCGAGTTGCCGCCGACGTCTGTAGCCACAACGGGCTTTTCCATCGCGAGCGATTCCCTCATAGCGCCGGAAATCCCCTCACCTGAAACCGAGGCATTCACCGAAATATCAAGAGCCGCAATGACATCGGGCATATCGTCGCGGAAACCGGCAATTTTTGTAAGTTGCTCGATGCCCCGGCGGTTTACTTCGCCCTTTAATTCCGTAGAATCCGTCTCTGAACCGGCAATAAAAAAATATATGTTGTTCTGCTTTAGCGAAATAATTTTGCAGGCATCAAGGAAATAACCGTATCCCTTCCAGTCTGAATAATTCGCTATTTTGCCTATCACCAGAGCGTTTTCCGGTATTTTAAATTCCTGTTTTATTTTTCTGCCGGATATTGACGGGTTGAAGACAGAGCAGTCGGTCCCGCTGTAAATCACGCGAATCCTTGCCGGTTTAACACCGGCAGCAACAAGAAAGGACTTTATCTTAGACGAAACGGCAACAATACATTTGTTCCTCTTGGTCCTGTATTTGAAAAGCGATGCCGGATGTTTTGGTATAGGAAAAGACACCCTGCGTGAGGCGACGATATTCGGTATTTTTATTAAAAACGAAGCCATTAAAACAATGTTGTGTGCTTTCGGATGATGGCAATGTACTATGTCCGGTTTCTCTTTGGAAATTATTTTTGCGATTGCAAAAGAGGCCGGAATCTGCGAATTCATATCTATGAATATCTTTGTTACACTTGCCCTTTTTGCGAGTTCGGAATCCGGATGGCATATAACAGCAGTATCATATCCCTTGGCGGCAAGCCCGTTGCTTAAAAATATCATCTGTGCCACGCCGCCTGAATAGTTCAGAGCATTGGATATATGCAATATCTTCATAAAGTAAAAACTCTCATAAGGGAATTTTGACCCCTCTCAAAAAAGCGGCGTCGTTTTCTGGAAGCGAACTATTTATGAACATCCCCGAACCCAGTTCGAAACCGGCGCTTTTTGAAAGCCGCGGCACGATTGTCAGATACCAGTGGAAGTAATCGCTTGTCTTTAAATCCGCGGGCGAAGACCGGATGACATAATTGAAATCCGGGTTGTCCAGCCCGTAATAATATTTTGAAAGCACCGTCTTAAGATGACCGGCGAAGTCGCGTATTTCATCGTCATTTATCCCGCCGAACGATGAAAAGTGTTTTTTTGGCAAAATCCAGCAATGGAAAGGCGAGAGCGCGGCATACGGGACAAAAGAAACAAAATGTTCCGACTCGAACACAATTCTCGTGCCGTCCTTCTCCTCCTCTTTTAATATCCGGCACATGACGCATTCGAGATTTTCGTCGAAATATTTCTGCGCTTCGTAGACCCGTTCCCTTATCTGACTCGGCACAACCGGGGTCGCCACTATCTGGGAATGAGGATGATTCAGGGATGTTCCGGCACCCTCTCCATGATTTTTAAAAATAATTATCATCTCTATTCTTTTATCGGTCGCCTGTATCTGGTTATATCTCTGTCTATAGATTTTCAATATGTCAAGGACATCCCCTATAGGGAGGAGCGCAGTCGTGGTATTATGGAGCGGCGTTTCAATAACGACTTCATGAAGACCGACACCTGTAAGTTTTCTCTTGATGCCGTCAACGGTCCTTATCCTCTCTCCAGCTTTTGAAAGTGCGGGGAACTTGTTCGGAATTATCCTTACCTGCCATTTCCCGTTTCTTTCAATGCGGCATACCTCTTCCGACGACATCACTTCATTGCCTGGGCAGAACGGGCAGTTCTTCTCATACTCCGGCAATTGTATATTGAATTTATCTTTCTTCTTGAAGTCCTCGGGCCTCTTGGCGCGTTCTGTGGCTATAATAACCCAGTCCTTCGTTACAAGATTCTGTCTGATTTCAGGCATTTTTTTCTCCCCCGTCGGACTAAGAAAACTTCGTAACCACAGATTTCATACCCGCCTGCCAATCCGTCAGGCAGGGATTTTCACAGATTAAAATCTTTTTTGTTTTTTAATTCTGTCTCTGTGCCTGCGGTCTGTGTCCATCTGTGGTTGCTTTTTTAATTTCCTGTACTTTAAAAAATCCCCCTTAAAAAAACAATGACAAAAACGACAAAAATACAGCCCAAAATTGCATTATACTCCTTATTTTTCAAAATAGCAAGTTTTATATCGAACCTTCCGTCGGAAGAGTCCTGCGTAGCGATTTTCATATTGAATTTCTTCAGAGGCAGCCACCGGCCGGCATTCTTTTTGTATTCAAGATACTGGTTGCCGAATATTTTTTCAAGTTCCCGTTCTTCGGAATCTATTTTCAGCGTGTAGATGTACAGGAATGTTATCGCTATCGCGGCGAAAACGCATAAATTGTTCACGAAAATCCCGAACCCTATACCGATTAAAAGGGAGCCCAGATATAGCGGATTCCTGATATGCCTGTATGGACCCACTATTGACAGCACACTGTTTTTCTTTATATAACCCGCAGCCCAGATGCGGATCGCCTCGCCGATAATTATGAAAATTACCGCCCAGTAAACCAGTTTTTCAGATTTTACACCGGCATACAAAACAACCAGCGCAAAAATAAACGCTAAAAACCTTCTCAGATTATTGTACATTATCTATTAACCCGACTTTTGAGATAGGGTTTGAGAACCGAGGCAGAAAAGTAGAAAGTTTTTACGCACAAAAAAGTGCGAGCATACTTGAATAAGTATGTAAGAACTTTTTTGGAGATAAAAACAAACTAATTTTTTGCCGAATTCCAAAGTTTATCTCAAAATTCGGGTTTTAAAACCTCCAGTATTTTTTGGGCAACTTTTTTTGTCGAACCGGGCATGCCGAGTTTTCCTGTTACCGACTTCAACTTTTGTTTTATTGCGCCGCAGTATTCTTTATTTTGAAGAAGTTTCAGGCATTCCTCCGAAACCGATTTCGGAGTCATTTCGTCCTGAATCAGTTCCATGCACACCGTCTCTTTGGCAAGTATGTTCACCATACCGATATTTTTTATTTTTATGAGGTTTTTTGCGATAAAATAAGTAAGTGCGGACGTCCTGTAACCGATCACCATCGGCACGCCGAGTATCATATTCTCAACTGTGGCTGTCCCGGAAGAGGTAATACAAATATCCATCTGCGACCTTTTCTGGTAATCATTATGCTCGACAAAATCGACTTTAGAGACATCAAATTGAAAATTCCCGGTTATGTATTTTTTCTGCTCCGCCGAGAACACCGGCATTATTATTCTTGAACAGGGAAATGACCGCTTTATTATTCTGAAACTTTCCATAAATACATCAAAATGCCTTTTTATTTCCTGTATGCGGGAACCCGGCATTATGCCGATATTGGGAGCGGAATTTTTTTTATGCTGAAGCAATGCCGGAATAATATCAAGCAGAGGATGACCCAGAAATTCGCAGTCAACGCCGGCTTTTTGATATATCTCATTCTCAAACGGGAAGATGACGAAAACCTTATCAACACATTTTTTTATCTCGTAAACCCTGCTTTTTCTGGTGGCCCAGACCTGCGGGCTTATGTAGTATATAACCGGAATCCCGAATTTTTTCGCTGCCGCTGCAAGATGAATGTTGAAACCGTAGTAATCAATTAGAATAACGCAGTCAGGCTTGCTGTTTTTAAAAAATCTTTTAGCGTTGTTTATATCTTTGAATAGGCGGGAAAGATTTTTAACCGGTTCCCAGAATCCTATGATGGAGTTCTCTGCGAGCGGGTCCAACATTTCGGCGTACTGCGCCATCAGATGGCCGCCGAAACCGAAAAATTCAGTATCCGGCTTCTGCCTTTTTATTTCCTTTATAAGGTTTGAACCGTGCAGGTCGCCCGACGGGTCCCCTGCTGACAAAAATATTTTCATAGTTTATTGCCATACGACATTTATCCGGCTGATATACGGTCGAACTTCAAGCTCCGTTCCATCCGGATTTTCAACGCCGTTTAGTAGATATTAATTTTATAATATTCGGAGGGAAAAAGCAACAGGGGGTCGCCTCCGGTATTGCCTCGGCGGGACGCTATCTGCCAGAAATGCCGTTCGGGCATTGCTTCCAGAAAACGACTCGGCGCAGAAGCCGGTCTCTCGCTCAGTTGGCAGAATGATATAAGCCAACTTCCGCGAGGTTTCTTCCAGCAATACCCTCGCGGCTATATTGAAAGAAGTGTGGCAAGCGGAGCCCGTTCGGTCCTGA
>Ga0315268_10005380_pt1 | contig 13769 bp, 8 predicted proteins | sample C1_top_MG_FD_204535 | JGI IMG/M metagenome (GOLD analysis project Ga0315268, IMG submission 204535) | Sediment microbial communities from Yellowstone Lake, YNP, Wyoming, USA - C1_top | ecosystem: Environmental > Aquatic > Freshwater > Lake > Sediment | place: USA: Wyoming | collected 2017-08-01 | reverse complement strand
TTATGGGTCTTCTCCGTAGTGTTTGCATACTGGGTAGTAGTCTTTTAGGTCTACTTTGTCGTCTTTGTTGAAGTCGCAGGCTGGGTCCCATTTTGGATTTCCTGGGAAGCTTCCGTAGGCTTTGGCAACGCGGTAAACGTCTTTAAGGTCAATCTTACCATCACCATTAACATCATAAGTCTTTACTCCCGTTGAGTTTAACACCTCTACTGTTTTTAATGTGGAGCCTTGTCGTCCGTCAGCGTCGATGACCGTAAGTGTAACCGTGTAGTTTCCAGATGCACCGAACATGTGTGTTGTTGTGGTGTTTGTTGTTGTGTTGGTTGTGCCGTCTCCGAAGTTCCATATGTAGGTTTGTATTGGGCTGAAGCGTTGAGTGTTGGCGCACCAACCAGGCGTAGACCCAGAAGCGTCAAATGTAACAACATCTATGTCGAATGGTATTGTCGGTGTCCATGTGAAGTTTGCCGTGGGACCAAACTCGGGATAAACAGTTATTGGTTTGGAGCATGACCCCCACAAACCCTCACCATCAGTAACATTCAAAGTCGCAACGAAGGTTCCAGATTGTTGATATGCATGTGTGGTAAATGGATTTGGCGGATTTCCTGTAACTATCACTTTGGGGCTTCCGTCTCCAAAATCCCATTCAATTCTGGTTATTTTATCTCCAGAGCCTTCCGGCGTGGAGAAGGATGCGTCTAGGTTTATTGACATGTTCATGTAGGCTTTCAAGGGTGTGAAACCGAATGAGGCTTGTGGGGGGTATCCTGTGCTGTCTTGAACTGTGAATGTTGTTGAGGTTAAGTAAATTGTTGTTGGACTTTTTTGCGCTAGTGCGTGTATGCTGTATGTTCCGGGTCTTGGATCTGGAGGTAATGTTATGTACATTTCGTATTTTCCAGGCGTGTTTTGGGGTTGTGGAGGTGGAACTGGGGGATATTCGATTAGTCCCTGTTGTGTTTTGCTTAGGCAATAGTACATTGTGGATTCGGTTGTTAGGGCTATTCCTGCAAGCTTCGGCTCATTCGAGTAAACGTTGCATGTTATTAGAGCCTTGCCTGTTGTTGCCCATTTTGGAATTTCGAATGAGAATCTTGATGTTGACGTTTGCTGGGGGTCTAGTGTGTCAGTGAATTGGTATTCGGCTATTGGGATTGTGTTTGCGTCAAAAATGGTGATTACACCAAATACTGTTCTTGATGTCATTTGGAGATTTTTTATGGTTGCGCCGGCGATCACTGTTGAACCGAGTTTCGCTGTGTTAATTGGGTTGTTTCCTGTGTCTGTTAATGTTATGGATGTTATGTTTATCGGCCATGTTTGGTTTGGATATCCTATTTGTAATGTTCTCGTGGCTACTATTCCTAAGGGGTCATTTATTTGTACGTTTACAAGGAGGTCTGTTGCTGGTGCACCATCAAGTGTTATGGTGCCGTTTATTTGCACCTTCTGCCTTAAGGTGTATGTTTGTTTGTCTGCTTGAACTGTTAAGGTTAGGCTTGACGCTTCAATCTTAATTATATCGGGAAGTACGATGTACAGGATGATTGTTAAGATTATTAGTAAGGGCATAATTTTTGCGACTCTTATTTTAGGGCAGTTTTTTGCTTTCATACGCATATTATTTAACTCCTAATTAAGATAATTTTAGAGTGACTTTAAACATTTAAGTTTTACAAATAAAAAAGGGGGATGGCTGTGTCGGGGATGTTTAATACGGTCCTATCTGGAATGTTGGTGCTGGCGTGTATTCTGGCACGTATGCGAAGCCGCCTGCTGTTGGGTCTTTGTCATATGCGTTTACGTGTATTGTGCCTATTCCCGCGTAGGCCCACTTTGGTATGTTTATTGTAACTGTGAATGTGCCCGTCTTCCATGTGCACCATGGTAGTGCTCCGCCAATTGTTGTGGCTTTAAGGGCCATTCCGAATGGTACGCCTAACTCGTCTGTCGCCACTATGGAGAACAGCACTGGATATATTTGTGCCGCGTGCGTGCGGTACTCAACTGTTACGGCGATATCTTCGCCGTGTACGTAATAGTCTTTGTCCAGCGTGACTTTTGTTATGTAGACGGGTCGTTCGTAGTAGTATAACATTGTGTCGTTTATCAGTACATCTGCAACTGTTGCTGTGGCTGTGACTTTCCATATGCCAGTTATGCTGTCCGGATCATTACATGGCCACGGCATTCTGTATGTTATTCTTGCTACTCCATTCTCATCCGTTGTTGCTGTTAGCTTCGCCCACACCTGCCATGTTTGAGCTGGCACAAGCGTTCCGTTTTCAAGTTTCGTGTATGGACCTTCAATTTCGAAGCCCACATCTTTGGATTGTACCGGCCAGTAGTTGTATGTCACATAAGCGTATAGGGTTATTTCTGATTGTGGGAACACTAGGTCCATCCAGTGGTTTGGTCCTTGTCCGCCGTATGGCTCTGGGAATGGTTCAGGATAGCCTGCCCAGTAGCCCGCGTTTTTGGCTCCTCCGTATAGGTCGATGTTTCTTCCGGGTAATGCTAATGCTAACATTCTGTATAGTCCGTCAACGTTCTTGCTTTCGTCAACAGGTATGTAGTCGCCGTTTCTGTCTATTGCCCATTGTCCGAATACTCCTTCCAAGTGGAGGGCGCATTCGTGGTCAACATTGTCTTGTTTGATGGCCTTGAATTGGATTGCGGCTATTACTCCTGTTCCGTTTGGCCAGTTTGTCATGTCCCATTCGCCAGTGCTTGGGTTTGGTAGCAGTAGGACCCCAACTAGCACGTGTGGACCCAAATCGTCTGGCTCAACGCTGCCTATGAAGTATGTTCCGTACTGGTTCCATGGTCCGTTTTTGAGGAATCCGCCTTCAACGACTTGTTCAACTTCGATGAGTGACGGATCGTAGAAGAGTCTGAACTGTGCGCCTATTAGGTACCAGTATGGGCTTAGTCCTTCGGGCGCTGGACCTGTTATTTTGACGTTTACCCAGAATGTATCGCCTATTGATGGTTCTGGTCCAAGTTCGACCAGTGCTGGTTCAACTTCGAACCATGGCATGGGCAACGCGATTAGCGCGTATACTTTCACTGTCCCAGTTTCGGATGTGCCTGGGGGTATTGGTCCCACGTGGTCGTAGAACTCTACATTTGCAAAGGTTAAGTCTGACTTGTCGAATGTTCCAACTGGGGCTGGTGGGCTGCTTTGCTGCATCATAACCGTGAACTTTATTGTTGCGACCAGCACGTCGCCTGACGGGTTGCTTGTTGGGCTGCTTACGCTTATGGTTATTTTGTCAAGCACGTCTGGGGCTGGGTCTCTAGTGAACGTCACGGTTGATGTGCCCCAAAGCGTATTGATTGTAACGTTAAGGTTGTCTCCTAGAACGTCAATGACGGTTGCGTTGTATACTAGGTCGAATGAGTCTGACGTCAGATACCATGCCTCTGATAACCCTTTAATCAGCACGTTTACGTCGAAGGCTTGTCCTATTGCTGATGGTGGGTATGGACCGAACTCCCTTAGGAGCTGGTAGCCCGCTGTCGCAGTGTCCAAGTCTAGTCCCATTTTTGGAGATGGCGGCGCCTTCCAAGTTATGGTGTAAACGCAGTTATTCTTTGTCACTTCACCTGCATCATCTCCGTAGAATGTGCCAGTGTCATAGTCTATAAAGAAAGTGTCAAGGCTGTCTATGTTGAGGGTTGTCGTTAAGCTTCCAAGCTTCGGCGGAAGCTGCTTAACTTCAAACTCGACTATGAGTATTTTGCCTGTTCCAGCTCCACCTGGAGGCTGCTCAGCCGGAAACAGAGAGACTGCAAGCTTTATCCTAGCGAGGTTGGGATTTAACTGTATATAGCCTACATCGTTTGGTGGTGTTGGCAACGCTGATGTGCCGAAATTGTAGAATATGTACTGCGTGTCTGTTTTTGGTTCAAACCATCTTGTGGCGTTTACGATGGTTGGGTCGAATTCCATATAGACTTGGGCGCCTGCTGTGTGCGCTGCGTAGCCGCTTAGCCAAACTGTAACGTTGAAGCGCATTCCAACGTAGGCTGTTTCTGTGTCAAGGTTTACCGTTGCAGGGTCAACATACATTGTTGCAACTTCTGCGCGTACCGGAAGTACGCTTATCATTCCAGTTAGTAGCAGTGCCGCAGCAAATAGACTTAAAATCTTTTTCATCTTTCTCCCTTCTCCTTTTTATGCGAAAATATGTATGAAGTTTTTTGGATTTAAATGTTTTGGAATTATCTTCTATTCCACAGCGGAATGTTTTAAGCCTGGAAGTATTCTGAAATTTTAATTGAGCCAACTTAATGCTTAACCATTAAACTGGAAAGAATACGCTTCACTTTCGGTTTAAAACAAAAAAAAAGTTGGGGAGTTTTTGGTTTGCGTTTTAGAATTTGCCGAATTTCTTACAAATGGCGTAATAGTCTTTAAGGTCAATCTTGTAGTCTTTGTTTATATCTGCAACGCTGTTCCATTTGGGATGACCTGGGAAGCTTCCGAAGGCTTTGCCTGCAGCGTAAACATCTTTCAAGTCAACCTTAATGTCTGGTGTTGGCAACTCACTCTTGTATGTGTATGTGCCGAAGCCTATGTCATCATAGTATGTGCTTCCAGCAATGTCCTCCGTTATCGTTGTGTACAATTTTAATGTGTATGTTTTTGTTCCACTACCGATAGACGGGACATTCCAGTCAACTGTAACTTGTAGAGTGTGCTTTCCATAATTGAAGTTGTATGTTATGTCTTCCGTGTAAACGTCACCGGCAGCTATGGTTGCTGTTATATCTGCAACTGTTGATCCGTCAATTGTAACGGTTTTGTGGATCGACATACTATCTGTCTTGCATAGGTTTGAGATTTTGACGCTGAACGTGCGTGTTCCATTGCCAAATCTTCCCGGCAGGTCTACGAAAACCTTTATTGGTGTGTATTGCCAGTAGCTGGGGTTGGCGTCTAGGACTACACGTACGCCTGGGGTGTGCTCCTTAAACTTGAATGGTCCTGACCCAACAACATTGGGGTCTGGCTGTGCTCCATAGACTTTCATGTCTGCAACTGTTGACGCATCAACTATTGGCTTCCATATGTGTTTAGGTATGACTACGTTTCCTATAACCCATCCAACGGCCCAGACTGACTGCACGTCAAGTAGAACCTCAATCGTGTATGGGTCAACTATGTAAACTGACCTCATCATTTGAACTGTGGGGTACCACCATGGTGTTGGCAGACCCTTAGCGATTAGGTCCTTGCTTATCTCCACCAGTGTGTAGTATACGTCGTTTATTGTTAGTGGTGTTCCATCCTGCCAGTAAATGTCGGGTCGAAGCGTTATTGTAACCTTACTCTTATTTTCGCCCGCTACTGAGTCGTACCACAGTCCAGGCACCCACTTCTCATAAAGTTGCGGAACCCATTCACCTAAACTGTATGGGTTTCTAGCTGCGCCGCCATCGTAGATTCTTCCTAAAACCTCCCAGTCCCAGTACCATTCGGCGTATACTGGGTTAAGCTTTTCAACATCAGACTTGAACCCGTAGTGCACGTATATCGGCGGGTAAACTGTTGTGTTTGTTATCATGTTTAGCGTCGACCACCAACTGTTAACGCCGAAGCCTTGCTGGTTTACGAGGTGACTCCACTCCTGACCTGATGCTTCAACTGGAACCTTCTTGTAAGCTTTTGTTCCTGAACTGCACCACAATGGTATGCTGAAGGCTCCGGCTGCAAATGCCTCCTGAGCCTTCATCGTGTACGTTGTTCCTTCTTCGTATGTTAATGCAAACTTTATGTGCTCTAGGAATCCGTCGAGTAATGAATCGGCGATGTGGTCGTAGTTTGGAGGTTTGCCAGGATGCCAGTACATGCTGCTGTGGTACAAGTCGTACAGGTAGTCAGGGTCTGGTCCTATAAATATCCAGCCTCCAGTGTAGAGGTGGAAATTCTTGGCGCCCATAACGTCATCTGAGCAGACTTTTCGGACGTTCGGTTTGTAGTTAACATGGATTTTTATGGGGTCACTTTCAAGTTTAATCTTGTAGTCGTCTGCGAATGGAAGCCTGTTACTTATGTCGTCGCTTCTAGCGTAGAATATTAGCGCTAAGTCTTCTCCCGCGTCTTTAACGCCGTTGCCGTTTCTATCCCAGTACCTCCAACCGTCGGAACCTATCGGAAATCCATGCGTGTCAAGGAGGTTCTTGGCAGCATTTATATCTCCAGTCATTCCTCCATAAGTTAAAGCCTCAAGTGAACCGCCCACTGTGATGTTTGGGTGGACGTAGGTTGTCATGTAGGTTGGCACTGGAGTCCACATTGGCAATCCGAAGCCCTTTGTAATATCGTAGACTATGTAAGTTCTATTTACGAGGTATGCCAAAGCTTGTCTGAACTCCAGCACAGTGCACGGGTTGGGGCTGCCATCTGGCAGTGTCGCGTTGTTGTTGATGTCGAGGATGAAGTATCCTGCCTCACCACCATAGTTAGTCACCACAAAGTCCGGATTGCTGACGAAATTGTCGTAATAGACTTTCGTCAGAGGCCAATCTTCTATGTCCAAGTGCCCAGCGAGCATGTCGTTCCATTCTGCTGTTTCATCTGCATATATAGGCATCAGTATACCCTTAACGTGGGGCCCGTAAAGCTCAGAATTGTGGTCGTCCGATGTAGGCGTTATCACCCAAGCACTTGCAGGAGCTATTTGAACTACCATCATACAGATTGCCGCTAGCAAACCAAGCGTTAGAAACAAGCTTTTCAGCTTCATTTTTCTCCTCTCTCCTTTTTAAGCATGTAATTAATTCCCAAGTCGAACTTAAAAGCTTTATGGAAAAAAGTTACAGTAAACTTAATAACCCGTTTCTGTTCTTCTAATATCAGAGAAGCATTAAACATAATGTTTAAGGTTGATTTTAGCCATGAAAAAGTGGGCTGTGGCGTTAGGCGCGTTTTTTCTGTTGCTAACACCCCTGCTAATTTCAGCTTCCAGCTTAACCTTAAACAACAACATTGTCGAGTTGGCCGGCGAATACGTTTCAGATTGGACATGCAGGGGAAACTTCACAGAGGGGCAGACAATCATTGTTTCCATAAGGCAGAACATAAACTGGAGTCGGCTGGTTGATGCGGACAGGTTCAAATACGTCTATTTGGAAATTGTTGACCCAATGAATGGCAGCGTAAAATACGAATTGGAATACATTCTCCCTGAAGACTCAATTGCGCTTAAAGGAACTTACGCGAGAGTTCTTGGCGTGAATGGAAACGGCTTAAAGATTGAAGAGAATGAAACGGTCTTCGCTGGAGAGTTCACAGCCGGAACAGCCAATTATAACGGCACATACATAGCCCGCATAACCGACATCTATCCACCTGTACTCCCATCCGATAAACCCTCATACTTTGCACTTTTCAGGTCTTGGAATGAAATGGTGCGCCCGTACGCCGCTCTCATGTACGTTGGCGCTGCAATACTGCCTTTAGGCTTAATTCTTTTAGCCTCAGGCTTAAAAAGTGCCCATCGAAGGCAAAGGCGGAGACTACCCAGTTGGGAAACAGCTTTTAAATCAGCGTCTAAGCCTAAGCTTCGGATTCAGTATCTCGTCAAGTGAGAACCCTAGAAGTATGAAGGCCATGGCTAAAATTGCTATGCAAAATCCAGGGAATACAACCCACCACCAGCTCAGCTGCCCTCCACCCTCAAACATGGCTTCATGGAGAATTCTGCCCCAACTCATTCTTGCAGGGTCATAAAAGCCTAAGAAACTTAAGGCGGCTTCAGTTGTTATTGCACCTGGAACGGACGTGGCGAGGGTTACATAGACAAGGGACATGACATTTGGGAGAATGTGCCTGAAAAGTATGTGAGGTGTTCCTGCACCTGAAGCCTTAGCAGCCTCTATGAAGGGCCTTTCTTTTAAGCTTAGCACCTGCGACCTTACAACCCTTGCAAAGCCCATCCACCCGAGAAAGCCCAAAATTAATATAAGGTTTTCCAACCTTGCGCCAAGCACAGACATCAGAACAAACATGAGTGGGAGGAATGGAAGCACCAAGAGAAGGTCATTAAACCTCATGAGAAGCTCGTCGACAATGCCTCCACGGAAACCGGCTATAAGCCCTACAACCAAGCCTATCACAACTGAAACAGCTGCCGAAAGGACGCCCACAACAAGCGAAATTCTTGAGCCGTATACCAGTTGACTGAAAATGTCCCTTCCATACTGGTCCGTGCCAAGCAGTCCATATGCGGATCCCTTACACATGAAATTAACATTGTCTATAAAGATGTCTGTATGTGCTTGAACATTCGGGTCCATATCATCCTCAAAACTTATTTCAAAACCCAGCCTGTAATATCCAGGGGTGTCGCTAAATGTTTTTCTAATAACTTCTGTGGGACCAGAGGTGCCTGGATACACGTCAACCCTTAGGTTAGGATCATTTGAGTCAACGTTAACGCTTATCCACTCGCCCTTTGAAAAAATTATGGTTCCATTCTTCTGCACATAGGTGCCACTTGAGAGCGGCCATAGAACCCATTTTTGCCCATCAGACAACCTCTGAACGAACACTCTAACAGTTGGAATTGCAACGAAGTACTCCCTCGTGACATCCTCCCATATTATCTCGCCCGTTGTATAATTGTAGCCTTTGTAAATCTTATCAGTCTTCGTAAAAGTTGTTCCGTTAACAAATATTGCCGCTCCAACGCTGAAACGCGCCGGAACCCCGGAATATGGGTAATAAAAGTCGTAATAAACTGTTGCGTTGCCAAAACCATACAATACGCCAGTTTCAGACCTGACGAAGCCCACCGTTAGGCTTCCATCATCAATTCCGAAAACTGGCTCCCAACTTACGTTAACATGGGCCGACCCACTAGTCCAGTTCCAGCCGCCTGTTCCATTCATAAAATTTCCATTTTTTATCACCTGTATATTTTCAGACAAGTTGGGGTTGCCCCCAAGCCATGTTGGTAATTGCTTTAGCCAGATTGGGGCGGCATCTTCACCCGCTAGGCCTTGGCTTAAAACTGGATCCTTATCTGTCAGCAATGGCGCTGCAACAGCCATAAAAACAAAAGCGAGAATTATAACGAGGCCTAAAACCCCTCTAAAATCATGAAGTAAGACACGCAAAAACCTAAAAAGCCTTTTTATGAAGAACTTTGACTTCTCCACCGTAGTTGCCATACTATCACCCGTACTTAACCCTTGGATCCACAATACCGTATAGGAGATCCGCAACAATGTTAGCGATTATAACGCAGAGTGCGATAATGTAGAATATTGCTTGCATGGCAAAATAGTCTCCAACCTCCACAGCTTCATAGATCCAACGTCCCAAACCCTCCCATGAAAAAACCGTTTCAGTTATAGTCGCCCCTGAAAACAAGAAACCAAAGGAAAGTGCAACACTCGTTATTATTGGAAGCGAAGCATTCTTTAATGCATGCTTAAATAATACTTTTTGTTCATCTAACCCCTTAGCCCTCGCAGTCACAACATAATCTTCCGTCAAGGTTTCAAGCATTGTTGCTCTGGTTAGCAACGTATTGCCGCCGAAGAGGAATATCGTAAGCGTTAAAACGGGCAAAAATGCGTGCTGTATAAAGCCACTTAAGAGCGTTAGAGTGCCTGAGAAATCCATTGCGATAACACATGAAATTGATGTTCCATTATTTAGGATGCTAACCTTGTAGGCTTGAGGAAATGCCACATTCCCAACCCCCCAATCTGGCGGAAATATGTGCCCTGCTGGGAACCATCTTAAACCTATGCTAAAAATTGTTATAAGAACTAAACCTATCCAAAAAGTTGGGAGGGACCCTGTTATAAGTGATGTCACCAATATGCCTGTGTCAAGAGCTGAACCCCTCTTATGCGCCGCAACTACGCCTAGGACTACGCCAACTATTATAGAAAGTGTTGTTGCGACACCCACTAAAAGTAGGGTCCACGGAATCCTGTACATGATCTCATCTGCAACAGGCGTTCCCTTATACATTGATGTACCAAAATCCCACGTGAGCATTCTAGTAACGTACGTGAAGAACTGAATGTAAATTGGTTGATCTAAACCCCACTTTTGCTTAAAAGCTTTGACAAGCTGGTCATACTGCTCTTTTGATATTCCTCTTGATGGAACAAAAAGGTCAACGGGATTTCCGGGCATAACCATAAACAAGAAGAAGTTAACAGTCAAAACTAGTAGGAGAAGTATAATAGAATAGGCGAGCCTTTTAATAACATACTCTCTTAACCCCATAAAGATCAAAATAAAATAAAAATAGCAGTTATTTAAGCCTTTGTAAATTTAAAGCGGATGTTGATCCACCATAAGTCCATCAAGAATGAACCAGAACTCCTCCTTGAGTCTCACAAAATTTTCCTATTCTCTTAAATTCTGCAAAACGACAATCCCACGCCAAAAATAGTTGTTATTGGATTAAAGATTTTCAGCAAACGTGAACCTTTTCTCCAATAGGATAATAATTCACAGTTAACTCGCCCTCATTCTTTTCAAGCTTAACCGCAACCGACAGTTAAGGTTTAAATCCAGGATAAAAGAGTTATTTTGCCTCTGCATTCCAATGGCTGAACCTCAATTGACAAGCTGAATTTTCATGAAAGCCTTTCGCAAAACATTAGCTCAAAACTTAAATATAGAGTTGCTTACTTGACAAGTGATGTCGATACTATCCGTAAGTAAATTAAAAACCTACTATCAAACCCAAAGGGGCTTTGTTAAAGCAGTGGATGATGTGAGTTTCGAAGTTGAAAAGGGACAAGCTCTCGGATTTGCAGGAGAATCCGGATGTGGAAAAACAACTGTAGCCCTATCAATCTTAAGAATTCTCCCCCCAAACGCAAAAATTGTTAACGGAAACATATTTTTTAAAGACATGGATGTCGCAACATTAGATGAGGCAACGCTAAGGGAAAAAATAAGGTGGAAGGGTATATCCCTAGTATTCCAAGGTGCAATGAATGCGTTAAACCCAGTTTATAAAGTTTCAGATCAGATCGTTGAGGCAATTCAATTACATGAACCCAATGTTGAAAAAAGGGAAGCATATGAAAGGGTTGTAAAACTCTTCGAGCTCGTAGGGTTGGATCCTTCAAGGGTTAACCACTATCCACATGAGTTCAGTGGCGGCATGAGGCAACGTGCAATGATAGCTATGGCGTTATCATGCAACCCTGACGTTTTGATTGCGGATGAACCAAGCACAGCCCTAGACGTTATTGTTCAAGCTCAAGTGCTCCAACTTTTGAGGTTTTTGAAGAAAAAATTAAATCTGTCGCTAATAGTCATAAGTCACGATCTATCGATAATCGCAGAAACCTGTGAAAAAGCAGCCATAATGTATGGAGGTAAAATAGTCGAGTATGGCGACATCGTTGCAATATTCAAGAACCCATTGCATCCATACACGCAAGGCTTGCTTTCAGCTTTTCCTGAAATAGGCGCTCCGAGAACTAAGCTTGTTTCCATACCTGGATCACCGCCTGACTTATTAAATCCTCCGGCAGGATGTAAATTTGTGGAAAGATGCAAATATGCAATGTCTGTTTGTAAAAAGGTTGATCCCTCACCCATCGATGTCGAGGAAAAGCATAATGTTGCATGCCACTTATATGCAAAATCGAGGTGAATACATTGGAGGACACGCTTATCCGCGTTGAGGAACTGAGAAAATGGTTTCCAGTTCGTATGGGATTCTTCCAAAGCGTTGTTGGTGGAGAAAAACTCTTTGTCAAAGCTGTGGATGGAATAAGCTTTGACATTAAAAGGGGAGAAATATACGCTTTAGCTGGAGAGAGCGGAAGTGGGAAAACAACTACAGGCAGGCTCATACTGAGGCTGACAGAACCTACTGGGGGTAAAATATTTTACAAAGACGAAGAAATTACATCTATTCCTCCCAAACTGTTCGGTGTGTACAGAAGGAAAATGCAGATAATATTTCAAGATCCATATGAATCGCTAAACCCGCGAATGACTATAGGCGACATAATTGCGGAGCCATTACACGTCCAAAAAATATGTAAGGATGAGGGGGAAATCAAGGAAAGAGTTCAAATAGCACTTGAAGAAGTTGATTTGACGCCACCGGAAGAGTTCATTTTTAGATATCCGCATGAAGTCAGCGGAGGTCAGAGACAAAGAGTCGCTGTTGCGAGGGCTCTTGTCTTGAGTCCGGAATTCATCGTGGCAGATGAGCCTGTGTCGATGTTAGACGTTTCAATCAGAGCTGAAATTCTAAACTTAATGGTAAGTTTAATGGAGAAGCATAAAGTTACTTTCCTATATATAACCCATGACCTTGCATTAGCAAGACACCTTTCAGACAGAATTGCAATAATGTATCTTGGAAAAATAGTTGAGAGAGGATACACTGAAGATATAATCTACGAGCCATTACATCCCTACACAGTGGCGCTCATAAATGCTGTCCCCGTGCCAAACCCCGAATCTAAACGCGCCGAAGTCGTAATCAAAGGCGAAATCCCAAGCCCAATAAATCCGCCGTCAGGATGCAGATTTCACACGAGGTGCCCAAAGTATATAGGGGACATATGCCGCTTCAAGGAACCACCCCTTATTAATGTTGGAAAAAATAGATATGTTGCATGCCATCTATACGCTTAAGTTAACTAAAAATATGGAGGAAATGTCAGATAATGAAGAAAACGCTCGTAACAGGAGAAAAATTAATTTTAAGTATTATACTCCTTTCAATTTTATTTGCTGCTGTAGCGATTTTTTCACCTTGGTGGACAATTAGAACCTCGACAGAGGCAGAAACAATTACAAATTCATCTATGACTGTCGACTTCAACTTATTTGGAACGATAACAGCGACAAGTAAAGATTCTAACTCTTCGGCGCTTATAATATGTCCAATCGTCAACATCACAGCAGAAGGAGACTACGCAAAGCAGTTATCATCTACGTTTAGCACTGCTTTAACCTTAACTGTTGGTGGGCTTACACTTTCGGTGGCAACAATACTTTTATGGATACTCGCAACAAAAACTAAAATTCGACTTGGAAAATACATATACCTTATAGGAATCGCAGGTGCAGTAATTCTATTTGCATCTCCAATGTATCTCATGGTCACCATGGACCTTTCAAAAGCATCGACGATAAGTCCCATTCAAGTACCTTCCACATTCGTAAATGTTGATCCCTCAGAAATTAAAACATTTTGGGGATCAAAACAGATACCAGCATCCACTCAATATCCAGCGTGGGCTCAAAATCAAAGGTTCTGGATATGGGGGCCATCTACAGGATGGTACCTGGCATATGCAGCCTCATTCATAATGGGATTATGTTCGCTTGTTATACGCGAAACTGCCAAAAAGCACGAGTCCCTTCAGACACCCACTTTGCCAACACTACTATCACTCGTTGGCGGCATCATGATACTCTTGAACGTTCTGATAATTGGCGTAAACCAGTCCCCGATGATAATTGCAACATGCACCTTTAATCCTGTTGAAAATGCCTTTAGCTCGTCAGCTCCAATGTGGGCAAGGATAGCTTTTGGAACATTTGAACATTCAAATGGACTTGAAGCCCTATTAGGAGTAATACTAGCGGTAGTGATTGTCTACTGCTCGTTAATTCATTTAGTCACAACTAAACATCAAAAGCTCTACTCCACGCTTATTATAATCCTTTCAGCTATTAGTCTCTTATATGGTGGAGGCTTCATATTTGGCGCAATTCTAGCATTTATAGGCGGTGCTTCAATTTTTGA
>Ga0315268_10005379_pt1 | contig 13771 bp, 12 predicted proteins | sample C1_top_MG_FD_204535 | JGI IMG/M metagenome (GOLD analysis project Ga0315268, IMG submission 204535) | Sediment microbial communities from Yellowstone Lake, YNP, Wyoming, USA - C1_top | ecosystem: Environmental > Aquatic > Freshwater > Lake > Sediment | place: USA: Wyoming | collected 2017-08-01 | reverse complement strand
AGCCTCAATAGTAAATTCAGGCAAACAGTCTGATAAACCCTGTTCATGAGCCTGCTTAGAAACCAAGTAATGCAAAGCGATCTTCACTTTTTCATCCTCCGTATATCCGGAAAACTCGATGACTTCCATCCGATCCATGAGGGGCTCCTGAATATTATCGGCAATATTGGCTGTTACAATAAACAAGACGCTTGAGAGATCAAATGGCACATCCACATAATGGTCAATAAAACTGTGATTCTGTTCGGGATCGAGCACCTCCAGCAAAGCCGAGGCAGAATCACCTTTGAAGTCCTGCCCGATCTTATCCACTTCATCCAGCATGAGAACAGGATTTGCAGACCCGGCCCGACGGATTTCCTCTATTATGCGTCCAGGCATTGCGCCGGCATATGTCCTTCTATGGCCCCTGATCTCCGCCTCATCTTTCATCCCGCCCAACGAAATCCTTGCAAATTTTCTACCGAGGGCGTCTGCGATAGATTTACCCAGCGAGGTTTTTCCCGTACCTGGTGGACCTGAAAAACAGAGTATAGATCCCTTTGTAGATACGGTAGACAGCTTTTTATCGAGTGCCTGTTTAACCACAGACCGCACTTCATCAAGTCTGTAAGGTTTTGCAATATAATGGAATGCATCTCTCTTTATGGCCTCTATGGCGGAATCTACCGATGCATAGGCTGTAATCAAAATAACCTCCGTATTAGGGTATTTGATCTTTGTCTTTTTCAGGACGTCGATTCCGTTAACCTTCTCCATCTTAAGGTCAGTCAGGACCACATCAAAATCGGTAACCTCTAATTTTTTAATAGCTTCCACACCATTTGCAGCTGTGACTATAGAGTAATTCTCTTTTCTCAATACATGCTCAAGATTTCTCCTGGCAGTCTCTTCGTCATCCACAATTAATATGCGGGGTTTTTTGTTCGTAACAAATATCTTTACAGCCAGATGCTCAAGGATCCTCTCCTTTACCTCTTGCAATCCATAATGTCTTTCATTTAAAATACTCTCCGCCCTTTCGAGGTCCAGATTGTCTTTTGTCTTTTTATTCCAGGGAAGGCTGACAAGATAGTCAATATAATTAAGCCCTATTGTATATTCAGCAGTAGCAGGGCTCATCTTGGATAACATCTCGAGTTCTTTGTTGGCGATTTGCTCGATGTGGGGAGGCATCTTGGCTGAGATGATGTTCTGACGAGTCTCCTCTATCGTCGCCATCTGTAGTTTTTCAGTTGATTTCTTAAAGATATTCATACTTAATCTTACTTACTCTATTTACCTCTATATTTTCCTGATAAATTTTTAGTTAAAAAAAACGAGAATATGATACTGATAAAATAGAAATTTATTTCTATTTTATCAGTATCTGGCCCCTTCATGGCAATATTACCTTTTTATCCCGGGTGCCCTTAACTCCTTGCGGGGCCTTGGGGTCGGTGATATACGGTCCACTTTCGGGGGTCTGTCTTCTTCCCTGAGAATCTCCTTTGCCATCTCGTGTTCTCCTGCCTCTGCAAAGGCAGCCGCGACAAAGATTTTTTCAAATTTCTTTGATAGACCTTTCATCTTTTACACCTCCTTTTATTAATAGATAATAGAGCATCTTTTGTGCCAGATGGCCCTATTCTTTTAACTCATTGTATTTTCTATATTTCTGGAGCTTAGTCGTATCATGCCGGAAATATTTTTTGATTCATAATGCAACAATGAAATGTAATTTGCATCAATACGGCATGGGTTCCCGCAAGAGAACTATCACCGGGTGATTATGTTCCGGTGTTGCAACGAGGCTATGCATTATTGCTTTTTGCAATAAGAGTATGTAAAAATAAATAATGATTAAATACCAATCGAGCATCAGGAGAAAAATTATCTTCGGGTATTATTTTGAGGTTGTAATAATCGTATGCTTATCCATATTCGCTTTTCTAACTCTCAGGTTTATGGAGAAAAAAATAATGTTTGAAGAAGTAATTTCTGAACTCTTCGATACGACCCTCGAAATCAGAAGATTCGAGAAGAATTTTTTTCTCTATGGGAAAGCTTCGGACCTTGATGAGAATATAAGATATGTAGAAAAAGCTCAAGAGATAGTTAAAGCTAATATCGAAAAATACAAAATGCTCAATGTTCATAAACAGCTTAATACACTGAAAATCGATCTTGAAAAATACAGGGGCTTAATGCAAAAGTTTGCAATATTGAGTAAACAAAATATTATAGAAAGACAACTTTCAGAGAGGAGGATAAGGGAAAACGGCAAAAAGATAACCACTATAGCTGAAGATATTTTAAAGAACGAAAGGGAAAACCTTCGGATGCTTCTCAATAAGGTGATAAGCGGTCTCTTCCTTTCAATTATTTTCTTATCAATCGCAGGTATCGCTGTAGGCCAAATTTTATCGAGAATGATAGTAAAACCCCTTAAATCCTTAGAAGATAAAATGAGTCAGATAGCAGAAGGAAAACTCGAAACAGTTGCAATTAATTCAAAGGATAGAGAGATTGTCTCTTTAACAAATGCTTTTAATAAAATGCTCAAAGAACTTGACCTGAGACAAAAACGCCTTGTCCAGACAGAAAAGCTTGCATCAATGGGAACACTTCTTTCAGGGGTTGCCCATGAGCTGAATAACCCATTATCGAATATATCATCATCTTGCCAGATACTTATGGAAGAATTCGAAGATGCTGACACGGAATATAAAAAAGAACTTCTCCTACAGATCGATGGACAAACAGAAAGGGCACGAAATATTGTTCGCACCTTATTGGAATTCTCAAGACATAGAGAATTTAAAAAAGAGACCCTGCCACTTAAAAAACTGATTGAAGAGACCTTGCTATTTGTTAAAGGGGAGATCCCGAAAGGGGTTAAGGTCACTCTCGATATACCGGAAGATATATCTATTTTAGCAGATAAACAGCGAATTCAACAGGTATTTTTGAATCTGATAAAAAATGCTATAGAATCCATTGTTGATGAAGGGAAGGTGCTAGTCAGAGCTCAAAAATATATTTACAATTGGAAAATAGAAGAAAAAGAGATATGCGAGTATCTAAGATATCGCGGTAAATGTACCGGTGAATGTCCTATCGAAAAGGACACAATTAATATCGAGATAGAAGACACAGGTTCCGGGATACCACCTGAGATTCTACCTAAAATATTTGATCCATTCTTTACCACAAAGGCCGCTGCAAAAGGTTCAGAAAGCACTCTCTATGCTGGAACAGGCTCAGGACTCGGCCTCTATATTGTTGAGGAAATCATAAACGAGCATAATGGTTGTATAGGAGTTGACAGTGAGGTAGGAAAGGGGACCTGTTTCTTGATAAGATTGCCGATTAAGGAATGATGATGCAAAAAAATGTAAAAATATTAATCGTTGAGGATGAAAGGATAGCACTTAAGAACCTTGAGCATGTTATGAAAAAGGAGGGGTACGAGGTGGTCGGGACAGACCGCGGACCAACTGCCCTTAAGCTTTTAGAAGAACAACGATTTGATGTTGTGCTTACAGATTTAAAGATGGAGAAGGTTGACGGAATGCAGATATTGAAAAGATGCCGTGAGCTTTATCCTGACACAGAGGTGATAATAATAACAGGTTATGCAACACTTGAGTCTGCTGTTGAGACCATGAAACATGGTGCATTCTACTATGTTGCAAAGCCGTTCAAATTAGATTTAGTCCGAAAGGTTGTAAAAGAGGCTTTTGAAAAGGTAAAGCTAAAGGCGGAAATCAGAGAGCTCAGGGAGCAGATAGAAAAATATCAAGGCAAGGTCAAGATAATTACTCAGGATGCAAAAATAAAACGGCTCCTTGAAACAGCAAGCCAGATAGCGCCAACAGACTGTAATATCCTTATAAGCGGTGAAAGTGGAACGGGTAAAGAGTTGTTCGCAAGGTATATACATTTCAACAGCAAACGTGCCGAAGGCCAATTCTTTGCAATTAATTGCGGAGCCTTTACAGAGGAACTCCTGTCCAGTGAACTCTTTGGACACGAGAAGGGTGCGTTTACCGGTGCAACAGCAATGAAAAAGGGATTGGTAGAGACGGCATCGAAAGGAACGTTGTTCCTTGACGAAATAACCGAAATGCCTCCTTCCATGCAGATAAGACTCTTGAGGGTTATTCAGGAAAGAGAGGTTTTACGGGTTGGTGGTACAGAACCTATAAAGATAGATGTCAGATTCATAGCTGCAACCAATAGAGATATACAGGATGCAGTAAAGAGCGGTAATTTCAGACAGGACCTATATTTCAGATTAAATGTTGTCTCCCTGCATATCCCGCCACTTTCGGAAAGAAGGGATGACATACCACTTTTAAGTTATTATTTTTTGAAGAAGTATGCAACCCTTATGAATAAGAATATTACCGAGATATCCCAGGACGCAATGAGCCTGTTAATGAATTATGACTTCCCGGGTAATATAAGGGAGCTCGAAAATATCATTGAAAGGGGCGTTGCCCTTGCCAGCGGAAATATCATTGAGGTAGCCCATCTTCCTGAAGATCTCAAAGAGTTAAGCATAAGAACTTTCAGGAAGAAGGAAGGCAAGATCCCATCTCTCGAAGACCAGGAGATGGCCTATATTAAGTGGGTTCTCAATGAGGTTAACGGGAACAAGACACTTGCTTCCCAGATACTTGGGATAGACAGAGTATCGCTCTGGAGAAAACTGAAAAAGTACGGGTTAGAAAATCATAACTCGACCCAGTGATAGGTACTTCAAACGAGTGATACACATGTCGTTGCGAGTCCAGAAAGCATTCGGGGTGTGGCAATCTCCATTTGAAGGCAGGGTTACTTCACTTTACTTATAAAGACATTTTCTGTTGTCATTTCGGGGAATAATATATTCTTTTTTAAAAAGAATGTTGTAATATAGCTTTATGAAAAAAATATTTTTATTAGCTTTTTTATTCCTCTTTCCAGCAGTCTCCTATTCGCAGCCTTCATTAGTTTTTGATACAGTGAACCACGACTTTGGTACGGTAACCCAAAACAATATTATCGAATATACCTTCGATTTTATGAATGAAGGAGATGAAGAACTCATTATCGAAAAATTGGTTCCATCCTGAGGATGTGCAGCGGCAATGGCTAGTTCGAGCCGTATTAAGCCTGAAGAAAAGGGAAAGATTACTGCAAAGATTGATATTAAGGGGAGGAAGGGTATTGTCTCTAAGACAGTCCAGGTTTTCTCCAATGACCCTAAAAAACCTGTGGTTACCCTTTTTCTCAAAGCAATAATAAAGTAAAAAAAAACATACTGACAGTTCCACACAAATATAAGTGAAATTCCACTTGAAAAACAGGAAAAATGATTTCACATAATATACCTTTAAAACAAATTGTTTTTCTTTTTTTAATCTTTTCAGCCACATATCTTATGGCAGCAGATCCGTATGCGTTTAAACGACAGGCAATGGTAGAGAATGATATTAAAGGCAGGGGTATAAAGGACAAAAAGGTGCTTGTTGTAATGGGAAGGATCCCGAGACACCTTTTTGTGGATGAGGACCTGAGGAATCGGGCTTATGCAGACTATCCACTCCCCATCGGGGAAGGGCAGACGATATCTCAGCCTTATGTTGTTGCATTGATGACAGAGGCATTGAGGTTAAAGACATCTGACAGGGTTCTTGAGATAGGCACAGGTTCCGGTTACCAGGCAGCAGTTCTATCCGAGATAGTCAAAGAGGTTTATACAATTGAGATAAGAAAATCTCTTTCTGACATGGCTGCAAAGAGACTTAAAGAGCTTGGTTATATGAACGTCAGGGTAAAATATGCTGATGGATATTATGGATGGGAAGAGCATGCACCCTTTGATGCAATAATCATAACCGCTGCTGCGAACCATATCCCGCCTCCATTGATCAAGCAACTTAGAGAAGGAGGAAGACTCATAACCCCTCTCGGAAGCACAGTCTATTATCAGACATTAACTCTTGTAACAAAGAAAAAAGGTGGAGATCTTGATGTTGAACAGATGGGATCCGTGGCCTTTGTGCCGATGATCGGGGAGGCACAAAAAGTGAAATAACCAATAACCAAATTCCAATAATCAAATAATAACCAATAATTCAATCACCAATGAATGAGCGAAGGTCGTATCTGGTGTTTGGTACTTGGTTATTAGAATTTATTTGGTTTTTGGAATTTGGTAATTGTTGATTTGGGACTGGAAAGTACTTGAAAATTTGTCATGGGGCATATTTCTTTATAAATACGAACGCCATCATATACATTAATGCCCCTATCCAGAGGACTATTTTAAACCCGATGACCATCGCAAGCATGATAGTTAGAATTGGTGCAAGCACCGAGAGACATCCATTTATCGCCCATGCCCAGGGGATTAAAGATTCATTCCTCTCGCCTAAGATTTTCAGACCTGTGGGGAAGGGAATACCCATGAGAAGGCTTAGCGGCGTAAGTGTGAAGAATAAAGAAATAATTTTAACCGTCATAGGGTATGGAGAAATAATATCAGAGATGGTCGGAAGGAATATACTATACGCAATAATTAGTAATGAGATTACAATAGCCACAGAAGGATTTCTCATGACTGGAATCCTGTAACTTAATAGACTACCGGTACCCGAACTTATCAGTATTGATGTGAGGACTGTTGCCACGGCATAGGATGGGTTTTCGAGTGGAAGAATGATTTTTTGTATCAAAGACACCTCTACAAACATAAATCCTATGCCGAGAAAGGCAAAGTAAGGCAATAGGTTAAGGCCGAAGCTAAGATTATATTTTTTCTCAACCTCAGCCTTAGCCTTAACCTTAACCTTTTTCATAGCAGTTGCTGGGAGGGCTATGAGGATAAGGCTAAAAAACAGTACCTGTATGAAGACTGCCGGGAGGATATAACCTTCTTCAATAAAGTACTGCCATTTTTCCCCCATAATTTTATAAATCATCTTAGTGTTTTTGAGCTTTAGATAATAGTGAAAAAAAGGATTATCATCCCGGACAGGCCTTGTATCAAAAATATAACGATCCACGAATAGCCTTCGAGTTTCAGGGTTCAGGATGCTCTTAAATGTAGTAAAATATTCATTTGAAGGCATTCGGACATAGATATTTGTCTCATCTTCTTTAATTCCTGGATAGTGTATTAAATCGAACCACCTGTCTTTTGAAAAAACCTTTACAGCCTCTATCTCGCCCGGGGAGAATGGCATTTTTTTAATAAGGATACATATGCTTCCCCAGCTACGGATGGCTACAACCTGTCTTTCAATATCCTTTATACCGAGTTCTTCCAGAGAAGTAATAACAGTATTTAAGAGTCTCAATTCCATTCTTGGTGGAGGAAGTATGAAAAGGTTTATACTTATCATACCATCAGGTTTGAGATGGCTTATATATTCCTTGAATGCCTCAACAGTAAACCTGTAGTTCTCTGATATCCCGAAAGAACCATAGGGTACTGTTCCCGTTAGTGAGATATCAATGATGTCGAATTTCCGGTGACCTGAGTTGAGCCAGGACCTTCCAAGCCCGGACCGTGTATTTTCAGAATATATGCTACCTGAAAATTCATTGAAATCTTTCCTGATTACCTTTATTAATAAGGGGTTACTTTCAATTTTATATATATTTAAAGAGCCGTAATATTCAGCAACAGCGGCTTGAAGACCTCCTTTCGGATCGAGAATTAGAACATCAGCCAATCCCCCTATCCCCCATTTTCTAAAGGGGGGCGAGGAGGGATTACGCATTTCATAAGGAAGTGCAGATGGCAGGTATTCAAGAAAATTAAGATAGCTTGAGGGAGACACCACCTTTCCCCCACGAATAGCAGTTATGGCATTTGTCTCTCCTCCATCTATCGAAAACCCTATCTGTTCAGGTAGTGCGTTAAGATACCTCAGGCTCAGGCCCGGAGCGAAACGCACAGCTGGGCTCTTAAATGTATCTATCCTAGAGAACGGGCTGAAATAAGTCTTTAAATGTTCAGCACCTGGATATCTCAGTGCCGACTGAAGGCCCTTATAAGGCGACATCCTGAGGTTTATGAATGGAGGATGATAAATAAACAGAAAAATGATCAGCACTATTAGAATCAATGAAATGGTTTTTATCCTTTTCCCTCCGGAAGTAAATGCTGCAGATAATGGTATTGAAGAAATTATGAAAACAGCATTATCAGGCCCGCAGATGGTCAGAAGATACAGAATTCCTATTGAACCTGTACCTGCACCGAGTAGGTCTGCACCATAAAGCAATCCTGATTTTTCGCTTATAGAATAGAATGCTGTTGCGATGATTAATCCTGCAAATAGAAACGGAATCGAAAGTGTTATGTAGTAAATTCCTATATATAGTATCTGTATCCTTGACCAGGAAAGTCTTACCGGTTCAAATGGAATCTGATTTGAGATGAGATAACTCATAGATATTCCGACACCGAGCAACAGGCTATAAGTACCGATGTTTGATAGGTTCCTGAGTTTCGGATATAAAGATAATATTGTACCGCTTGCCCCGATACCGAGCATTGCAATGCTTATTATCATAAAAGCGAAGTGGTACCACATAGATATAGAAAATAGCCTTGTAAGGGCTATTTCATATGCAAGGCTTGAAGACGAGCACAGGAATATTACAATAAAAATCTTTCGATAATTAATCATGATATTAAGAAGATTATATCTTACTCAGATAAGGACATAAAGGTTTATAAAAGGCGGGGCATTGACTATCGGCAAAATAAACCGTTCAAACACAATATCCCGCCTTTTATCCATATTATGATAAGTCTATGATGTTGCTCAAGCTATCCCTGTTTATCGCTAAATATGATAAAATATAACATGGCTTTAAAGGAAAGTTGCCCTGGAAGCAGAGAGATAAGAACACCTTATCCGGAAAATATACAGTGTTTCTGGTGCGATACTGTTTCTGAGATATGGTCGGATGAGGTGGAGATTGTATGTAAGGGATGCGGGAGAACTATTTCCCGTGAGATTAAACCAATTTGTCTGGAGTGGTGCCCGGCAGCAAAGGAATGTGTAGGTGTCGAGAAATATGAAAGGCTGATGAAGGGCAAGAAGAAGTGAGTCTAAGCCTAAATGAATAAGGAGGGATTGAGGGAATGGATAATATAGAAAAAGAAATCATAACAATAGTCTCAGATGTTTCAGGGTTTGATGAGGAAGAGATAACACTTGAAACAAACTTTTTTAAGGACCTTGAGATTGATTCCGTTAAAGCCATTGAGATCACAGTAGCAATTGAGAAGAAGTTTAAAATATCAGTGAGGGATGAGGAAGTTCCGAATATTACGACAGTAAAGCATGCAGTAGAATTGGTAAATAAACTAATGAACGTAAATGTTTAATATTTTTTGACCTCCTTCCCCCTATCTTGAATGTTAGAGTCCGTCCAGTCAATATGAAAATATGCAGGCGTTCATAGTTGTCCAACCGCCTACAAATGTGCTGTCGGAGAGCTTTTGCTGCAAATATGCCTGCCTGAAAAAACAATAGAATTGCATTTTTTGAGTTCAAATGGATGGCGGGGTGGACGGGACTTGAACCCGCGACCTCTGGCTTGACAGGCCAGCGTTCTAACCGAGCTGAACTACCACCCCGGTAGGCGGAACAGGGATTGAACCTGTGACCTCAGCCTTGTAAGGGCTGCGCTCTCCCAACTGAGCTATCCGCCCAAAAAAAAATTTATACTATATAAAATCTCGCTTTGTCAATGCCTTGAGGTTAAGAAAACTCTTAAAGACTACTTTTTTATAGAGACCGTCCCATTTTCAGGGTTATAATTATATTTCCACAGGTCTATTTCAGAGCGGATCTGGTCTCTTATTTCTTCAAGGCTCTGAGGATATCTGTCGTTTGCAGCGTGATATGCTTCAATCGCCTTTCTGACTGCATACAGATTTGCTTCTTCACCTGCTTGCTGCCCTTTTTTATATGTACCGATTAAGGAATCGCCGTATTCAGATACAGGATTTTTAGGCTTCCGGTCGCATGCTAAAAAGAAGACCAGTGCAAGAATTATCGGGATCAATAGGTGTATTCTACTCCCTAATTTCATAGTGATATTTTATATGAGGGTATCTGTCCTGTCAAATAGATCATCTTTTTGTATAAACCAATTGTATTATTTGGGTTAATATAACAAATGGCTTATACATGGGTTTTATTAGCACTTATTTCAGCCTTTACACTCGCAACGAGTGACGCACTTACCAAAAAAGCACTTGCCCGCAGCAATGAATATCTTGTGGCATGGTTCAGGCTTCTTTTCTCCATCCCTTTACTTTTGCTTCTATGGATTTTTATTCCTGTCCCGGAACTTGATTTTGACTTTTACAAGGCTTTTACACTTGCATTACCTCTTGAGATAATAGCAATCGTTCTTTACATAAAAGCGCTAAAGATTTCTCCGCTCAGTCTAACGCTTCCATTCCTTTCCCTGACGCCTGTATTCTTAATTCTTGTTTCTTATTTAATATTAGAAGAGAAAGTATCTTTCCAGGGTGGCATAGGAATTATCCTTATCGCAGTGGGAAGCTATATTTTAAATCTACACGAAATGAAAAAAGGCATTTTTAAGCCTTTAAAGGCAATAACAAAAGAAAAAGGTTCTGTTCTTATGATATGCGTTGCACTTATTTTTAGTGTTACATCATCGCTAGGCAAGATGGCGATAGTACATTCCTCTCCATTGTTTTTCGGGATTACATATTTTGTATTGGTAACAATTATTTTTGCCCCTATTGCTTTATGGATGGGAAGGAGTGAGCTAAAGAGTTTTATTTCAGGAAAACAATTTAAAGGTCTGCTCTTTCCAGGCATTTTCTATTCAATAATGATAGCCTCTCACATGATCGCAATCAGTCTTACAAAAGTCGCATATATGATATCCATAAAAAGGACAAGCCTCTTAATAGGTGTTATTTACGGATACTTTCTTTTTAAAGAGAAAAGTATAAAAGAAAGACTATCAGGGGCAGCCTTAATGTTCACAGGTTTTGTAATGATTGTAACAGCCTCATGAATTTTATATTATAGAGGTGGTAGATTTTCAATCAAGATTCTAAATGGAAGGAAATTATGCCTGATAAGACTATCTCAACAAAGGGTATAATCAATGCACTCGGTCTTGTCTTTGGAGACATCGGCACAAGTCCCATTTATTCAGTAACTGTAGTATTCATTTTTCTTGAATCCACGCTTGATAACATACTTGGCGTCTCGTCCTTGATAATCTGGACACTTATAGTCCTCGTTACGATTCAGTATGCATGGCTTGCTATGAGCTTAAGTATTAGAGGTGAAGGCGGGACGATTGTGCTTAAAGAGATTCTTCAGCCACTTCTTCGCTCTAAAAAGAGTATTGGTCTTACAACGTTATTGGCTATCATAGGGGTTTCTCTGCTCATTGGGGATGGTGTAATCACGCCTGCTATCAGCATACTGAGCGCCGTGGAAGGCTCTGTACTTATACCGGGTTTCGAGAATCTTTCCAAGACCTCTATTGTTTTTATTGCTATATTCATTGCTATATTGCTCTTCGCTTTCCAGAGAAAGGGGACAGAGAAGGTAGCAGGTGCATTTGGACCTATTACTTGTGTGTGGTTCTTATCCCTTGCTCTGGTTGGGACAGTCGCTATTTCTGAGGCTCCGGAAGTACTCATGGCACTGAATCCTTACTACGGGATAAATTTTCTCTTTGAAAATGGTTTCAAGGGGTTAATTGTCCTCGGAGAGATAATACTCTGTGCTACAGGTGGTGAGGCCCTTTATGCAGATATGGGACATCTTGGTGCCAGGCCAATAAGACAGGCATGGATAGGGATCTTTGTCGCACTTATCCTGAATTATTTAGGTCAGGGGGCATTTTTATTGAAACATCCTGAGGCAAAGAATATCCTCTTTGAAATGGCATTTTACTATGCAAAAGACCTTTATATCCCATTCCTCCTTTTAAGCATATCTGCCACTGTCATTGCATCACAGGCTATGATAAGCGGAATGTTTGCGATAGTTTATCAGGGGATAACTACAAGGCTTATGCCGATGTTCAAGGTAGATTATACCTCCGTTGAAAGGAAATCGCAAATATACATCGGTTCTGTCAACTGGTTTCTTCTTGCAGCTATCATTTTCATAATGCTGGAATTTAAGGAATCGCACCGTCTTGCTGCTGCATATGGCCTTGCTGTTACAGGGACAATGGTACTTACAGGCATCCTGATGACATGGATATTTTATTTGAAAAATAAAAATTTGCTTGCAGTTATATCTGTCATTGTCACTATTGTTGATGCAGCTTATCTTATTGCTAACTTCTATAAAATACCACATGGCGGCTACTGGTCTCTTGTTATTGCTTCAATTCCACTTGCAATGATAATCCTGTATACAAAAGGGCAGGGGAGACTTTACCGGGTGATGGATTTTATGCCCTTAGATGAGTTTCTTAATAAATTTACAAGGGTGCATGCAACAACTGAAAGGATTAAAGGCACTGCGTTATTCTTATTAAAAGACATAAATGAGATACCATTTTATATCACACAAACAATGTTCTTTCATGGCGCTATTTATGAGGACAATATCTTTGTTTCAATCATTAAAAGAAATGATCCTTTTGCGGTTGTAGGTTACTTTAAAGAGGACCTTGCTGAGGGTCTCAGGGTCTTTGAGATACAGACGGGATATATGGAAGTGATAGACATAGAAGAAATTCTGAGGGAGGCAGGGATTGAAGAGAGGGTTGTCTTCTATGGCCTTGAAGATATTACTACAGAAAACATTATCTGGAAGGTGTTTGCTTTAATTAAGAGGGTAACACCGACATTTATCCAGTTTTATAAATTCCCACCGAAGAAGTTACATGGTGTATTCACAAAGGTACGGTTATAAAAATATAGAAAGGATATGAATGCCCTCGATAAATTAAGAAATGCGAAAGAGTTTCTTGAAAAATCCAGTATTGAAGATGCTGCAAGAAATGCAGAATTGATTATAGCACATTGTCTTGGGATAGACAGGGTAACTCTTTACAGAGATAATCCACGGATTCCGGAAAATCTTCTTTCAAAAATAGATGAATTTTTGGAAAGAAGATCAAAAAGAGAGCCCCTTCAGTACGTACTTGGTTATAAAGGATTTTATGGTTTAAAGATAAAAGTAGGCCCGGGTGTACTTATACCAAGGCCTGAGACAGAATTGTTAGCAGAAGAAGCAATAAAGACCGTAAAGCGTGAAGCGTTAGGCGTGATGCGTAAAGCAAAACATTCCGAACAAACCTTAAACTCATCACTCATTACTCATTACTCATCACTGAGTCTTTTAGACCTCTGTACAGGCAGCGGTTGTTTAGCTCTCACACTCGCAAAAGAATTTCCTGAAGCTGAAGTCTACGGTACTGATACTTCAGAAGTTGCGATTAGATATGCCAAGGAAAATGCTGAGTTCAACAGGATATATAATGTGATTTTTTTAAAGGGCAACCTGTTTGAGCCGATAGAAAAGAATTTCAAATTTCAAATTTCAAATTTCAAATTTGATTTAATTGTCTCAAATCCTCCCTATATCAGAAAGGATGATATAAAAGATTTGCAGCCCGAGGTGAAAGACTGGGAACCTGTAGAAGCTCTTAATGGAGGGGAGGATGGCCTTGATTATTATAGAATGATAATTCCTGAGGCTAAAAAATATTTAAAAGATGGTGGTTGCCTTTTGCTTGAACTTGGTATCAACCATGC
>Ga0315268_10005378_pt1 | contig 13772 bp, 21 predicted proteins | sample C1_top_MG_FD_204535 | JGI IMG/M metagenome (GOLD analysis project Ga0315268, IMG submission 204535) | Sediment microbial communities from Yellowstone Lake, YNP, Wyoming, USA - C1_top | ecosystem: Environmental > Aquatic > Freshwater > Lake > Sediment | place: USA: Wyoming | collected 2017-08-01 | reverse complement strand
CCGGCACATTGCTGACCAGGTTGCTGAGCACCGTTGTGACTCCCGCCAGCGTTAGCGGCGATTGAAGCTGCACCCCATGTGCTGCGATCGCGTCGAGCGCCTGTTTCATCAGCATCCGCTCCTTCATGGCACCGTTCACTACGAACAGCCCCAGAAACAGAAGGATCAGGTTCCAGTCCACCAACTGGTAGAGCTTGGCAGCCTTGGCGCGATGCGAACACAACAGGATCCCCGCCCCCGCGAGCGCGGCCGTCGCTCGCCACTCGGCCGCATCAGGGCCGCGCTTCACCAGAAAGAACACCACCAGACCGCAGAGCACCAGCAGCGTCTTGGCGATCAGGTACCAGTCCTGCTCCGGCGAGCTGAGCTGTAGCGGCAGGCTCGACGGGACCAGCGTAGCGCCGTTCTCGGCGGCAAAGTGGCGTGAGGGTTTCGCTCCCGCGGCCACGACTGCCGCTCCGCGCAGCTCTCGCGGAAACAAGACCACGACCAGCAGCCAGCAGAGTCCCAATCCCACCAGCACGATCGGCAGCATGACCACAAAGTAGTGCCCAAATGGCAGATGCGCCACCGTGCCGATGTACATGTTCTGAGGATTGCCGATAATCGTGGCGGCCGAGCCGATGTTGCTCGAAGTCGCCAGTGCCAGCAGGTAGGGAATGGGGTTTCGCCCCGCTGCCAGAAGCGCCGCGCAAAGCAGGGGGGTGAATGCCAGGCACACCACGTCGTTGGCCAGAAGCGCCGAGAGAAGCGCGCTGACTCCGATCAGTCCGGCCAGAAGGCGCTTAGGCCGATCGGTGAGCCGCGTGACAAACCGCCCGGTCCACGCATGAAACCCCGCGACGCGAAGCTGGGCGGAGAAGATCATCAGCCCGAACAGCAGCAGGAGCGTGGGGAAATCAATATGACGAGCCGCTTCCTGGATGGAAATGCCGTGCGCGGCGAGCATGGCGATCGCGCCCAGCAGGGCGATGCCGGTGCGATCGAGGACGAGCTTGGGAAAACGACCCAGGGCGATGCCCGCGTAGGTGACAGCGAAGATCCCCCACATCGCCGTTTCTCTGTTGAAGGGCATCGGTTGATTATGCGTTTTGCGGGCCTTGACACAAAGCCCATGGGAGCTAAACTTTGTGGCTCGTCGATTTTCGCACGGCTGTTGGGCCGCTGGTGTGTCAGCGGCAAGGTGACAGGACGGATATGCAAGGCGATCGGATTCGAATTCGCATGGAGGCCTACGACCACCGGGCGCTGGACGCTTCGGCCAAGGAGATTGTTGACCACGCCAAGCGGACCAACGCGCGCGTCTGCGGCCCGATTCCGATGCCCACGCGGATCGAGCGGTATACGGTGCTTCGCAGCCCGCATATCGACAAGAAATCGCGCGAGCAGTTCGAAATGCGCACCCACAAGCGCGTAATCGACATTTTCGAGCCCACCGCCCGCACGATTGAAGCGCTCAACCGCCTGGTCGTACCGGCGGGCGTGTTCGTGAAGATCAAGTTGTCTTAACGACTCGTTGTGACATGCCCCTGCTTCAAGGGGCGTTTTTGTAGGGTGTGCTTCAGCACGCCAATTACGGACCGTGGGGTTCACCCAAGAACCCGGCAATCCCGAAAGGGATCACGGCTCCGCGGAGCTTATTGCCGTCCGCGGACGGTTTTCGGCGGATGCACCCGCCGCCTGATGGAGCCGGCACGAGACACCCTCGGGGATCGTCTCCTCTGCCTGATAACGATGACACCAGCACTGCTTGGCAAGAAGCTCGGCATGACCCGCATCTACGACCCCAAGGGAAACGTCGTTCCCGTCACGGTCGTGCAGGCGGGCCCCTGTCATGTGACGCAGGTCAAAACGGTCGAATCTGACGGCTACCGTGCTGTTCAGATCGGGTTTGACGACGTCAAGGCCCGTCACAGCACCATGCCCCTCATCGGTCACGCCGCCAAGGCCGGCGTGGGACCCAAGCGCTATTTCAAGGAAGTGCGCCTGAAGGAACAGCCCGATCTGGCCGCCGGCGCTCAGATCGATGTGAATCTCTTCAAGGATGTGAAGTTCGTTGACGTCATCGGCAAGAGCAAGGGCAAGGGCTTCGCCGGCGTGATGAAACGGCACCACTTTGGCGGTCAGCCCGCCTCGCACGGAACCGAGCGCAAGCACCGCTCGCCGGGCACCATTGCCTCCCACGCCACCTGGCGCGGCCAGTGCGGCAAGCCCAAGAAAGGGCTTCGCATGGCCGGCCACATGGGCTCCGACCGCGTAACCACCCGCAACCATGCCCTGGTCAAGATCGACCCCGAGAAGAACCTTCTGCTGATCAAAGGCGCCCTGCCCGGCGCCAACGGCTCGCTGCTGTATGTCCGCAAGAGCATCACGGCGCGAATCAAGCCCGTGGCCGAGCAAAAGCCGGCCGAGGAGAAGAAGAAGTGACGGTGTAGCAGGATTGGTGTGCTGAAGCACACCCTACGGAAGACGACCATGATCGAGATTCCGATTTACAACCAGGCCGGCCAGGAGATCGAGAAGTTCCAGGTTGATGAGAACCGGCTCGGTGGCGAGGTGCGGCCGGCATTGCTGAAGCAGGCCCTGGTCATGTACCACGCCAACCAGCGGCAGGGCACGGTGCGCACTCTGGCGAGAGGCGAGGTCGCCGGCTCCACCCGTAAGATGTATCGCCAGAAGGGCACCGGCAACGCCCGAACCGGCGGCATCCGCAACCCGATCAAGAAGGGCGGCGGGCACGCCAAGCAGAAGCGCCCCAAGGACTGGCGACTCGACATGCCCCGCAAGATGCGCCGGGCGGCTCGTGACAGCGCCATCCTCTCCAAGCTCCAGAGCAACGAGGTCCGGGTCGTCGATGAAATCAAGCTCGAGCAGGCCAAGACGAAGGTCGTCGCCGGAATGCTCAAGGCCCTGGGCATCGATCGCACGTGCCTGTTGGCGCTGCCCCAGCATGATGAAGTCGTCGAACGCTGCGCCCGGAATATCGAGCACGCCACGCTCACGACCGTGGGGCAGCTCAACGCGTGGGATATCCTGCGCAACCGCACGCTGCTGCTGACGAAGGCAGGCCTGCAGCAGATCCTCGCATGATGACTGATCCGCCCCCGAGGCGGATCAGTTTTTTGCCGGGCGTCCGGCCGAGATAGGAAAGTCATGGACAACACGAACGTCATCATCAAGCCGCTGGTCACGGAGAAGAGCACGCACCTTCAGAACACGCAGAACGCCTACGCGTTCCAGGTGCATTCGAAGGCCAACAAGCGGCAGATCCGCCAGGCCATCGAGCAGCTCTATTCCGTGAAGGTGCTGGATGTGCGCACGATGAACCGCAAAGGCAAACCGCGGCGAGCCCGCTACAAGATGACCACCACCGGCAACTGGAAACGCGCGATCGTCGTGCTGGATGAGAATTCGAGAATTGACCTGTTCTAGGTAGGTCGGGCATTCCTGCCCGACGAGACATAGGAAAGGCGCCAGCCATGGCCATCAAGTATTACAACCCGACGTCGCCCGGCCGAAGGGCCGGCAGCGTGGTGGACTACAAGGCGGAGCTGACCAAGTTCACGCCCGAAAAGTCCCTGCTCTCCCCCCGTGTTCGCGCCAACGGCCGCAATAATCACGGCGTCATCACAGCCAAGCACCGCGGCGGCGGCAACAAGAAGATGTACCGCATCGTCGACTTCAAGCGCCGCAAGGACGGCATGCCGGCCAAGGTCATGGGCATCGAATACGATCCCAACCGAAGCTGCTTCATCGCGCTGATCCAGTACGAGGACGGCGAGAAGTCCTACATCCTGGCCCCCAAGGGCATTCAGGTCGGCCGTACTGTCATGAGCGGCCCGACAGCGAGCCCCGACGTGGGCAACTGCATGGCGCTGGCGAACATCCCCGCCGGCCTGGAAATCCACAACATCGAAATGAACCCCGGCCAGGGCGGCAAGCTGGTGCGCTCGGCCGGCGGCGTGGCGCGGCTGGGCGCCAAGGAAGGCGAGTGGTCGGTCATCATCCTGCCCTCGGGTGAAATGCGCCGCGTGCGCAGCGCTTGCCGCGCGACCATCGGCCAGCTCGGCAATCTCGACTGGATCAACGTGAGCATCGGCAAGGCCGGGCGCAGCCGCCACATGGGCATCCGGCCGCACACCCGCGCCAAGGCCATGAACCCGATCGATCATCCGATGGGCGGTGGTGAAGGCCGGGCCAACGGCGGCCGGCATCCGTGCAGCGAAAACGGTATTCCTGCCAAGGGCGGCATCACCCGCAGCCCTCGCAAGAACAGTGAAAAACTGATCCTGCGCCGGCGCAAGTTCGGCCGCTTCCAGCAGCGCCCGCAGACGGTGAGTATGTAGGCGGTGAGTCCGTAGGCATCGAGAGATACGAGTGGACAGTGGATAGTAGAGAGTAATTGCGGATGAGCGAAGAACGGGTGAAGCAATGAGCAGAAGCGCAAAAAAAGGACCTTTCGTTGCGGAAAAGCTGTTCCGCAGGGTCGTCAAGCTCAACGAGGCCCGGGCCAAGCAGCCGGTCAAGACCTGGGCGAGGGCCTGCACGATCATCCCGGAGTTTGTGGGTCACACCTTCGAGGTCCACAACGGCAACAAGTTCCTCAAGGTGTTCGTCACCGAGGACATGGTTGGCCACAAGCTCGGCGAGTTCGCGCCCACGCGGATTTTCCGCGGGCACAGCGGCCGCAAGGCCGCCGTTCCGGGAGCGCCGGGCGCAGCCCCATCGCCCGCGCCGGCCCCGGCCAAGTGATGTTGGGTCCGCACTGCGGACCTTTCGTCGTGCGGTGCGCTGAAGCGGGCCCTACGAGGTGTAGATATGCCTTACGAATCGAAACATCGGTTTGCCCGCATCGCGCCCCGCAAGGCGCGGCTGGTCATGGACCTGATCCGCGGGCGCGACGTCGACGACGCCCTCAACCTGCTGGCTTTCAGCAAGAAGCGGGCCGCCGTCATGATCGACAAGGTCCTCCGCTCCGCCGTCGCCAACGCGGGCGAGCAGGAGGCCGACACCGACGCCCTCTACGTCAGCGAATGCTGGGTGGACCCCGGTCCGATCATCAAGCGTTTTCAGCCCAAGGACCGCGGCAAGGCCTACGCCATCCAGAAGAAGACCAGCCACCTCGTCATCAAACTCGAGGAGCGCGAGGAGTAACAAATGGGTCAAAAAGTCAACCCCCTCGGTTTCCGCATCGGCATCACGGAAGACTGGAAGTCCAAGTGGTATGCCCCCAAGCAGGCCTACGGCGAGTTCCTCGGCGAGGACTTCCGCATCCGCCGCTACATCGATGAAAAGCTCAACCGCAAGCCGCCATTCGCGGCCGTGAGCGACATCCTCATCGAGCGCACCCGCGAGGAGGTGCGCGTCACCCTGCGGACCGCCCGCCCGGGCCTTGTCATCGGCCCCAAGGGCGCCGAGGTCGACAAGCTCCGCGAGGAGCTCGAGGACCTGATCAAGCGCAAGGTCGGCCCGATCAACGTCATCGAGATCAAGAACCCTGATCTCAACGCCCAGCTCGTCGCCGAGGCCGTCGCCGAGCAGCTCAAGAAACGCGCCAGCTTCCGCCGGGTGCTCAAGCAGCGCACCGACGCGACCATGCAGGCCGGCGCCAAAGGCATCAAGATCCAGGTCAGCGGCCGGCTGGGCGGAGCTGAAATCGCCCGCAGCGAGCACACGGTTGTGGGCTCGATCCCGCTGACCACGCTGCAGGCCAACGTCGATTACGGTTATGCCATCGCCTACACGACCTACGGCACCATCGGCATCAAGTGCTGGATCTACCGCGGGATGTACGGCGAAGAGGTGCTTGAGACCGACATGCGGCCAGGCGGTCCGCGCCGCGGGCGGAGATAGGATAGTGCTGAGGACTGAGTGCTGAGCAATGAGTTCAGGTCAGAAGAAGGTTGGTGACGTATGCCATTGATGCCCAAGCGGGTGAAGTTCCGCAAGAGCCAGCGCGGAAAGATGAAGGGCAACGCCCATCGCGGCAATACCGTTGCGTTCGGTGATTTCGGCCTGCAATCGCTGGAGAGCGCCTGGATCGACGCCAGGCAGATCGAGGCCGGTCGCGTGGCGCTCAGCCATCATCTGCACGGCGGCGGCCGCTGGTACATCCGCATCTTCCCGCACAAGCCGGTCTCGGCCAAACCGCTGGAAACGCGCATGGGCAAGGGCAAGGGCGAGCCCGAGTTCTGGGTGGCCATCGTCAAGCCCGGCACGGTCATGTTCGAGGTTGGCGGCGTGGATGAAACCACCGCCAAGCGGGCGCTGGCCCGCGTCGCCCACAAGATGTCGGTCAGGTGCCGCCTCGTGTCGCGCAAGATGGCGCTGGCGTAAACACAGGAACACGATCATGAAGATCAAGGAAATCCGCGAAAAAACCTCCGAGGCGATCGGGCACGAGCTGGTCGACCTCCAGAAGCATCTGTTCGACCTGCGCACGCAGGCCGTCACCGAGAAGCTGGAGGACCCCAGCCAGTTGATCAAGACCAAGCGTGACATCGCCCGGATGAAGACAGTCCTCCGCGAGCGCCGGCTCGCCGAGCAGAAGGCGCAACAGCCAACAGGAGAAGCCGGGCGCTGAAAGCCGGCTGAGCACACATGACGCAAGCGAATACGACGTCCCCGAAAAAGCGACCGCAGCTCCGAACGCTGCTGGGTGTGGTTGCGTCGGACAAGGCCGACAAGACCATCAAGGTCGTCGTGGAGTACCAGACGCGGCACGCGAAATACGGCAAGTATCTCAAGCGCCGCACCGTCCTCCACGCTCACGATGAGAAGAACCAGGCCAAGGAGGGCGATAAGGTCGAAATCGCCGAGTGCCGCCCGCTGAGCAGGATGAAGCACCACCGCCTGGTGCGCGTCGTGGAAAAGGCGCCGGAGCGGGCCGTGCAGGTTTCGGCCGAGGAAGTGATGACCGGCAAGGCGCCGGAAGAGCAGTAGACACGTAGGGTCCGCATCGCGGACCGGGTGTGGGGGCGGCTTCAGCCGCCGTCCCCTGGAGATGTTCAGCGGCGGCTGAAGCCGCCCCTACAGAGACGAGACGGCCATGATTCAACAACAGACGTATCTGGACATCGCCGACAACACCGGCGCCAAGCAGGCGATGTGTATCAAGGTGCTGCGCGGCAGCAGCAGCCGCGGCAAGTTCAAGCGCAAGGTGGCGCATATCGGCGACGTGATCATCTGCGCGGTGAAGAAGGCGCTGCCCGCCGGCGAGATCAAGCAGGGCGAGATCATCCGCTGCGTCGTGGTCCGCACCAAGCAGCCGACGCGCCGCAGCGACGGCTCCTACGTGCGGTTCGACCGCAATGCCGCCGTCGTCATCGACAAGGACGGCAACCCGCGCGGCACGCGCATCTTTGGCGCTGTCGCCCGCGAGCTGCGCGAGAAGAACTTTATGAAGATCGTTTCGCTGGCAAGCGAAGTGGTCTGAACCGCCATTCGTCGCTTGTGCAGGCGACCCGATGACAAATGACCAATGGCAAATGACAAAGGACAAGCGCAATGGCAAGGAATATCAAGACCGGTGACCAGGTGATGGTGATCGCGGGGCGCGACAAGGGCCGCACCGGCCGCGTCCTCCGCATCCTCGCCGAGCAGAACCGCGTGGTCGTCGAGGGCATCAACCGCGTGTGGAAGCATGTGCGCCCCTCGCAGCGCAATCCGCAGGGCGGACGCATCCAGAAGGATGCGCCCATCCACATCAGCAACGTGATGCCCATCGATCCGTCGAGCGGCAAACCCACTCGCGTCCGCGTGCAGATCATCAACGGCGAGAAACACCGCGTGGCCGTCAAGACCGGCACCGACCTTGGCCGGATCGGCAGGAAAGCGACCGCCGGACAGGCATGAACCAGAGAGGCACACCCATGGCCGAAAAGGAAAAACAGGACAAGCCCCAGGGCGAAGGCAAACCGCCCAAGCAGGGCGGCGGCGAAAAGAAGCAGCAGAAAAAGCCGAAGGGACCGGCCGCCGAGCCGCAGGCCGCCGCCCCCCAGGAGCCGCAGGTGCCGGCGCCACCGCCCCGACTCTACGAGAGATACCGCCGCGAAATCGCCCCGGCCCTGGGACAGAAGTTCGGCTACGGCAACCTGCTGGCTGTCCCCCGGCTTGAGAAGATCATCATCTCCATGGGCCTGGGAAGGGCGGTCACGGGCGGCGAAAAAGGCCGCCTCGAGATCGCCGAAAAGGAGCTGGCCGTCATCGCCGGGCAGAAACCCGTCCGCTGCAAGGCCAAGAAGAGCGTCGCCAACTTCAAGGTCCGCGCCGGCATGGAAACCGGCCTCAAAGTCACCCTCCGCGGCGCGCGAATGTACGAGTTCCTCGATCGCATGATCGCTCTGGCCATCCCGCGCGTGAAGGACTTCCGCGGACTGGATCCCGCGGGCTTCGACAGGAACGGCAATTACAATTTCGGATTCACGGAACAGACGGTTTTTCCCGAGGTGAACGCGGCCGACGTGACGTTCCAGCAGGGCATGAACATCACGCTGGTGACCACGGCCCCCAGCCCCGAGCAGGGGCGCGAGCTGCTCAGGCAGTTCGGCATGCCGTTCCGCGAGACCTCCAGGCAGGAAAAGTAACATGGCGACCAAAGCATGGGTCAACAAGCAGAAGCGCCGTGAGGGCCTGGTGAAGAAGTTCGCCGAGGTCCGGCGGCAGCTCAAGAAGGAAAAGAATTACGCCGCGCTGGCCAAGCTCCCGCGCGATTCAAGCCCGACGCGCTCGCGCAACCGGTGCCAGATCACGGGTCGCTCCCGCGGCGTGCTGCGCAAGTTCAAGATCTCGCGCATCATGCTCCGCGAACTGGCGCTGGCGGGGCAGATACCGGGATTGAAGAAGGCAAGCTGGTAGAAAAAGAAGTGCTGAGTGCTGAGTTCTGAGTGCTGAGGCATTCGGAACTACCGGCAGCTCAGCACTCAGTACTGAGAAGAACGATGAACAATCAAGATCCCATCGCGGACATGCTCACTCGCATTCGCAACGCCAACCGGGTCGGGCGGCGCATGGTGCTCGTCCGCAACAGCAAGATCTGCTCCGGCATTGCGCGGGTGCTCAAGGATGAAGGCTACATCGAGGAGTTCGACGTCATCGAGGACGCCGCACGCCAGGGCCACATCCGCATCCGGCTCCGCTACGCCAGCAACGGCGAAAAAATCATCCACGAGCTCGCCCGACACAGCAAGCCGGGCCGCCGTGTCTATCGCAAGGTCGACGATCTGCCCAAGGTCCTTAACGGCCTTGGCATCGCCGTCGTCAGCACCAGCAAGGGCGTCATGAGCGACCGCATGGCCCGCGAGCAGAACGTCGGCGGCGAGCTGCTGTGCACCGTAAGCTGATTGTCATGGGTCATTAGGCATTTGTCATTGGACTGACGGAACACGAATGACAGATGACAGATGACAAAGGACCGAAATTATGAGTCGAATCGGCAAGAAACCAGTCCCCATCGTCGCGGGCGTGAAGGTCTCCGTGGCCGACCACCTCGTCAGGTTCGAGGGCCCCAAGGGCAAGCTCGAGCTGGAGGTTCATCCGGCCGTTGACGTGAAGCTCGATGAGCCGGGCAAGCAGTTGGTCGTCACCCGCCGGGATGATCAGAAGCAGAGCAAGGCGTTGCACGGATTGACGCGCGCCCTGCTCAACAACTGCGTTGTCGGCGTGAGCCAGGGATACAGGAAGTCGCTGGAAATCCAGGGCGTCGGCTACCGCGCCGAGCTGAAGGGCAAGCAGCTTGCCCTGACGGTCGGGTTCGCCAACCCGCGAATCATGAACGTTCCGGATGGATTGAACGTCCAGGTGGACGGCAGCCTCATCCACGTTTCGGGTGCCGACAAGCAGCTGGTGGGAATGTTCGCCTCCGAGGTGCGGAAGGTCCGAAAGCCTGAGCCCTACAAGGGCAAGGGCATCCGCTACCAGGGCGAAATCGTCAAGATCAAGCCGGGCAAGGCAGTCACTGGCGCCGCCACCGGCGCGTAACCGCCGATCGTCCCCGGCACAACCGGGCCCTCGAACTCAGCCGATGGCCCCTTGAGGTTGAACAGTCATGGCCGACAAGAACAAGGAAAAATCGAAACGCTTGCAGCGCCGCAAGTACCACGTGCGATCCAGCGTGTTGGGCACCGCGCAGCGCCCACGGCTCTCGGTGTACCGCAGCAGCAAGCACATTTACGCGCAGCTCATCGACGACATGAGCGGCCGCACGCTTGCCGCGGCCGCCAGCACAGCCAAAGATCTGCGCGGCGAACTGAAGAACGGCGGCAACCTGTCGGCCGCGCGGCTGATCGGAAAAGCGATCGCCGACCGCGGCAAGGCCGCCGGAATCTCCGCCGTCGCGTTTGACCGCGGCGGTCGAAAGTATCACGGGCGCGTCAAGGCTTTGGCCGATGCCGCGCGCAAAGCCGGATTGAAGTTCTAACTGAGCAGAACCATGGCCGAACAGCAACAGCAGCAACCAGCAGAAGCCCCGATCGAGCAGCAGCCCTCGCCCCAGGCCGAATCGCCGCGCGAAACGCACGCGCCAACCGCCGCGCCAGAAGCTCGCGCCGTCCCCGAAGCCGCTCCGGCCGCTCGTGCCGAGCACGCCGAGCGCCCCGCGCGCGGCGGCGAGCGCGGTGGCCGCGGAGGCCCCCCGCGCCGCGGCCAGCGTGATCGCGGAGGCGCTCGCGGCACAACCGAGGAGGAAGGCGGCGTCGAATCATCCGTCGTACGCATCTACCGCTGCGCCAAGGTGGTCAAGGGCGGCCGCACCTTCAGCTTCGGCGCCCTGGTCGTCGTCGGCGACCGTCACGGCAACGTGGGCATCGGCTACGGCAAGGCCAACGAGGTGCCCCCCTCTGTCGAGAAAGCCACCAAGGATGCCCGCAAGGCGATGTTCAAGGTCAACCTCAAGGGCGGCACGATCCCGCATATTGTGAAGGGCTCGGCCGGCGCGAGCACCGTCGTGCTCGTTCCCGCCCGCCCTGGCACCGGCGTCACCGCCGGCAAGAGCGTCCGCCCCGTGCTCGAACTGGCCGGCATTACGGACATTCTTTCGAAGGCCTACGGCTCAACCAGCGCCAAGAACCTGGTCAAGGCCACCATCGCCGCCCTGCAACAGCTTCAGGGCAAGGAGCAGGTCGAGCGGTCCCGCGGCGTAGCGCTCGCCGCCGGCGCCGGCGAACTGGATTGACCGCATGTAGGGTCCGCACCGCGGACCAGGAAACGTAGGGTCCGCTTCAGCGGACCGGTGTTTCTCCGGCGTTCGCAAACGACCGGGAACGCGACCGAACCGAAGAATAGAAATCGGACAACCGCCATGAGCATGATCAACCAAATCACCGCCCTGGTCCCTCGATACAAGAAACGCCTGCGTGTCGGCCGAGGCGAATCGAGCGGCCACGGCAAGACCTGCGGCCGCGGCACCAAGGGCGCCGGCGCCCGCCAGGGCGGCCCCCACTGGAAGCCGGGGCACGAAGGGGGCCAGACGCCCCTGCACCGCCGCCTGCCCACGCGCGGCTTCAGTAATGACAATTTTGAGAACCGATGGTACATCGTCAACGTTGAACAGCTTGAAGCGTGCTTCCAGGACGGCGCCGCCGTCGACGCCAGCGCGCTGATCGCCGCCGGCCTTGTGCCTGATGCCAGGCGACCCGTCAAGATTCTTGGCGACGGAAACCTGACCAGAAAACTAACCGTTCAGGCCGGCTGGTACAGCAAATCGGCTCACGAGAAGATCATCGCCGCCGGCGGCGCGGCGCTGAACGGCAAGGGCGAACCCTTCGAGTTCCCGAAGCCCAAGAAGAAGTTCGTGCCGCGGGAACAGGCCCAGCAGGGCAAGAAAGCCGCCAGGGCCGAAGCCGCCAAGCCCGAAGCGGCAAAAGCCGAACCGCCCAAGGCCGAGCCCGCGGCCGCTCCCGCGCCGCCCCCGCCGGCTGAATGATGCACGCGGGCGGCTGGCCCCGATTGCCGCCAGGCGGCAGCAGGAAGAGATATGTTCAAGACCCTTATCAACATCTTCCGAATCCCCGAGCTGCGCAACAAGGTGCTGTTCACCCTGTTCATGCTCGCCATCTACAGGATCGGATATCACGTTCCCATCCCCGGCGTCGATCAGGGCCGCTTCAATCAGCTCTCCGACAAGCGGCAGGGCGGCGGCGGCGAGGATACGCCCGCCGGCAGGCTCGCCGACTACGTCGCCCTCTTCTCCGGCGGCAATCTCAGCTCAAGCACGATCTTCGGCCTGGGCATCATGCCCTACATCTCGTCCTCGATCATTTTCCAGTTGCTCATCACCGTCGTCCCCGCACTCGAAAAGCTTCAGAAGGAAGGCGAGACCGGCCGGCGCAAAATCCAGGAGTGGACGCGCTACGCGACCGTCCCCTTGTGCATCATCCAGGCCAGCTTCTGGCTGGCCCACATGCACTCCGAACGCTTGGTGATGACCGAATACAGCGGGACCTTCACCTTCTGGTTCATGGGCCTCATCTCGCTGACCGCCGGCTGCATCTTCCTCATGTGGCTTGGCGAGCAGATTGACGAATACGGCCTGGGCAACGGCATTTCGCTGATCATCCTGGCCGGCATCGTCGCCCGCATGCCCAACGCGATCATCCAGCTCGTCCAGCAGAGCGACCTCTCCATGGCCGCCGGCGAGGACAAGATCAGCATTGGCAAGGTGATCTTCCTCGCGGCGTCGTTCGTGTTCATCGTCGCTGGCTCGATCCTGATCACCCAGGCGCAGCGCCGAATCCCCATCCAGCAGGCCAAGCACACCCGCGGCCGCAAGATCTACGGCGGCCAGCGGCAATACCTGCCGCTGCGTGTGAACCACGGCGGCGTGATGCCGATCATCTTCGCCCAGTCGCTGATGCTGTTCCCCGGCGTGCTGATGGGCTGGATCGCCGGCGCGTTCGATCCCGCCAGCCGCACCTGGGCCGCCACCACGTTCCGCTGGCTCAACAGCCAGTTCGCCTACGGCTCGGGCTTCCTCTACATCGTCCTCGAGCTGGCGATGATCTACTTCTTCGCCTACTTCTGGACGACCGTGCAGTTCCAGCCCAAGGAAATGGCCAATCAGCTCCGTGACTACGGCAGCTTCATCCCCGGCCTGCGCCCCGGCAAGCGAACCGCCGATTACCTCGAACGCGTGATGATGCGCATCACCTACGTGGGTGCGGCGTTTCTGTGCATCATCGCCGTGGTGCCCACCGCCGTGTCCCAGTCGATGCACATCTCCTACATGATCTCGCAGTTCCTCGGCGGCACCGGCCTGCTGATCGTTGTCAGCGTCGCCCTCGACATGGTGCAGCGCATCGAGGCCAACCTGCTGATGCGCAACTACGGCGGTTTCCTCAGCGGCCCCGGCGGCAAGGGCAAGCGGATCAAGGGACGACAGTACTAGGAAATGCTGAATGGTGAATGCCGAATCGGGAGCCCGCATCATTCATCGTTGATGATTCATCATTGGTTGACATATGCCCGTGATCCTCAAATCCCGCCGCGAAATCGAAATGATGCGCAAGGCGGGAGCGGTGCTGCACGAGATGGTCAGCCGGATGAAGGCGGCCGCGGTGCCTGGAGCGACGACGGGCGAGTTGGACAACATCGCCAGGCAGGTGCTTGAGTCGTCGGGCGCGGTCTCGCCGATCAAGAACTATCCCGCGTACAAGCCCGGTGAAGGCTTTCCCGGCTATACGTGCATCAGCATCAACGAGGAAGTGGTCCATGGAATTCCGGGCCCGCGCGTCCTCAAGGACGGCGACATCGTCAAGATCGACGCGGCGCTGTCGCTC
>Ga0315268_10005377_pt1 | contig 13772 bp, 18 predicted proteins | sample C1_top_MG_FD_204535 | JGI IMG/M metagenome (GOLD analysis project Ga0315268, IMG submission 204535) | Sediment microbial communities from Yellowstone Lake, YNP, Wyoming, USA - C1_top | ecosystem: Environmental > Aquatic > Freshwater > Lake > Sediment | place: USA: Wyoming | collected 2017-08-01 | reverse complement strand
CCGGTGCTCACGGGTGAAGCCAATGAGGAGCTTTTTGATCAAGTGCTGCACCTTGCCCATGCCCAGGGTGTTGAGGTCGGCTTCGAGTCAAGGCCAGACCAGGATGAGGCCATCAAAGGCATGTATTCCGGTAAGACCATCTGGGTAAAGCCGGAGGAATCCCGTGCTCAGCAGCTCAAGACTTTTATTCACGAGGTAGCGCACTACTACTCCGAAGGCGTCTTCCGTATACCCAGGCGGGATGCCGAGACAATTGCCGAGAGTGTTGCCTTTACTGTTGGGGCGCATTTTGGCTTTGATACCGGAACACGTTCTTTCCCCTACGTCGCCCTGTGGGCGCAGGACAAGAAGGTCCTTGAGCAGAATCTGGCGGCGATACGCCAGGTGTCCACCAGAATCATCGAGGGCTTGGAATCACTGGCGAAAAAGCCAGTAGGAGTGGCTTGAGGCACGGTCATGGTGATGGGACTGAGACCAAATAGAGGTGGTTTTCTTCGGCCGTTTGGTTGCGGCTGGTTTATAAGAGAGTTTCTATTGGGGAATGGTCCCGAGGGTTCAACGAGGATTGACACAGAGCGCGGCGCCGCACAGTCTGACATCAACTACGAGTACAAGGAAGCGCTAGCCAGAGCCACGGCCAGGGAGCGCGCCGAAAGAATAATCAGTCGGCAGGTGATCAGGGGAGTGGATATCACCGAAGAATATGCCGAGGAGATTTATCAAAAAGAGTTAAAGAGAGTGTCCCGAAAGTTTACCCATATGCGGTACCACTCGTTCCTGATGTACTTCGGGGTACTCAAGCGACTTGGATGGGTGGAAGTCACCGACCAGACCGAGCCGTCTGCCATTCAAGATAACTACCCTGCTGCTCCAGAGCGGGTATACTATCGTCTCACCAGGAAAGGCATAGGAGCCGGCGAAGAGCTTTGGTCAAATCCACTCTTTACCTTGTACCCCGAAATCGGCCCAAGCCATATGAAGAGGTCTGATTAGTCGATCTGAATACCTACTCTCTTCTTCAAAGCCAACAAGATACTAGAATGTTACTTTCTATGCAATCCGCGTACCTAAGTCGACGATTTCAGTAGCGTAATCACTTATAATTATTATTCGCATTCAGTTTGCAGGCCAAGTTTGAGTTTGCTTATACCGAAGCACGAGTATCATGGATATAAGTCCGACTATTGCCGTGATAATCCCAATTGTGGCGTGCAAATGTAACGCGTTAAGGCCGGCGTTGACAAGGAAGCCAAGGACGTCAACAGCGACTATCAGAATGAAAGTAACCACTGAGAACCACTTTACAGTGGACATTGTCAATCCTCCTTTTATCAATGGACAAGATGAGTAATTATTGGCCCGTCTCGTTCTCTCAAACGGCCACTAGCCCTCCGCTAACCAATAGCTAACCAGCAACCTGGGTCGGCAGCCATCATGTCGCCGGTTTCCTCGTAAGCCCTGCCCCGGCAGCCAGAGCAGGCGATTCTGTAGGAACAGTCCCCGCATTTTCCTTTGAGCAATTCTCTCTGACGGAGTTGGGCAAGAGCCGGTGAATCTTCCCATATGGAAATGATGCTTTGTTCCCTGATGTTGCCCAGCCTAATCTGGAGCAGCATGCATGGATTTACCTCGCCGTTACACGTTACCATCACGTAGCCCATGGGCATGCCGGCGGCACAACCCCGACCGTAATAGGGTATCCTCTGTAGCATCTGCGCAGGGAAGTGTTTAGGCTGTATGTGTTTTTCTTGGAGCAGGATAGGGTACATCGGGCATGCCGGCACCCTTATCACGATGGGGCAGTCTTCCTGAGCTTCTGCGAGCCACTCCATAGCTCGTTTCCTCTCATCAAGGTCCAAGAGCTGCTTGCTGGATTCTCGTTTGGCCCTTCCAGCCGCCACCAGGTCGAAGAGCTCGGCGGCGTTAGCGCCGGAATCCACTGCCAGACGCAGCATGTCACCCAGTTGGGGTAGCGTCTCCTTCCTGATGACCATATTCAACTGAAATGGCAGGCCTGTCGCCCTGCAGGCTTCCAAACCCCGCATGGTCTGTTCGAAGGCGCCAGTCATCCCCCTAAAATAATCATGGGTACTGGCATCGGCGGCATCGACCGAGATGGCTACAGCCCTGACCCCGGCATCAAGCATCTTCCTCGCCATCGTCTCGTCAATAAGCGTGCCGTTGCTGCCGATGGTAGTCCTTATGCCTTTTGATGAGGCGTACTTCACAATATCAAGAACGTCTGGCCGGCAAAGAGGTTCTCCACCATCAATAACCAGAAGGCGTATTCCCCATCTGGAGAGATCATCCATGAGCCGGAGCGCCTCCGCTGTTGACAATTCGTCAGGGGCTGCCTCAACCGAGTCGCTATAACAGTGCTTGCATTTCAGATTGCACTTTGTAGTTATGCTGTAAGAGACTATAAACGGAGGACCAACCTGCATTAAACAACCACCTCCTCATTCGCAATGCACGGCGTTCATCATACCGGCACAGACTTATTCTTTCAATTATTGCCAGAAAGGTGCTTCAGATAAAACGGAAAGCTAATCGATGTGGCCAAGTAATATTTATCAATTTCTTGCAACCACATCCGGTAAGAGCCAAAATCCGATGGAATGGGGCTTATTGATATTCGAGATCAATGGCCACAGCATAGTAAGACGGCTTCCGATTTCGATGCTGCCCCGAAAAGATAGCAGTATAGCCAATTACGCTCTTAGGCCATCTCTTGCTTAGGATACAGGTACCTTAGGCAGATGCGCCAGTGCCTCCTTCACCTTTTCTTCGGGATAGTCATAGTCCTCGAGCTTACCCGATAGATAAGCATCGTAGGCAGCCATATCTACATGTCCGTGCCCGCTATGCGCCAGAAGGATGGTCTTGGCTTCGCCAGACTCGCGGCACTTCAGGGCTTCGTCAATGGTCACCCGGATTGCATGCATTGTCTCCGGGGCACTAAGGATACCCTCGGTGCGGGCAAAGGTTATTCCAGCCTCAAAAGTTGACAACTGCGGCACTGCTCTGGCTTCAACCAGGCCCATATTGTAGAGATGACAGATAATGGGTGCCATACCGTGGTAGCGCAGCCCACCAGCGTGAACCGGCGGCGGCATAAAGTCATGACCCAGGGTATACATCTTTAACAATGGGGTCAGCCCAGCCACATCGCCGAAGTCATAGGCATAGGGTCCTTTGGTTAGAGAGGGGCAGCTTGTAGGTTCCACACAGATAATACGCAGATTCGGCTTTTTGCCTTCAAACTTATCCTTAATGAAAGGTAGGAACATTCCCGCAAAGTTCGAGCCGCCGCCGACACAGCCAACGATGATGTCTGGATAGAAACCCGCCATCTCCATTTGCCTCCTGGCTTCCAGACCGATAACCGTCTGGTGCAGCAGGACATGATTCAGCACACTACCCAGTGAGTAGTGTGTGTCCTCCCGCGAAGCGGCATCCTCAACCGCTTCACTGATAGCCAATCCCAGGCTACCGGGACAGTTCGGATCTTTCGCCAGAGTCTCCCGTCCTACCTTGGTATCCGGACTGGGGCTGGGCACACACTTGGCACCCCAGGCTTCCATCATATTGCGGCGGTAGGGCTTCTGTTTATAGCTAACGGCAACCATGTATACTTTTATCTCCACTCCGAAGAGGGCACCAGCAAATGCCAGCGCGCTTCCCCACTGCCCGGCACCGGTCTCAGTAGCGATGCGCTTGATACCTTCTTTTTTGTTGTAGTAAGCTTGTGCGACTGAGGTATTGGGTTTATGGCTTCCCGGCGGGCTGGTACCCTCATACTTGTAGAAAATCCTGGCGGGCGTATCCAGTGCTTTCTCCAGCCGGTATGCCCGGTGCAGCACGGTTGGTCTCCATAGCCGGTAGGCAGCTTGGACTTCCTCAGGGATTTCAATGTATCGCTCCGGGCTGAACTCCTGCATAATTAAGGCCATCGGGAAGAGCTTTGCCAGGTCGTTGGGAGTGACCGGTTTGCCGGTGGCGGGGTGCAGTACCGGCGGTAGCGGTTTGGGTAAATCAGGCAAGACGTTATACCATTTCGTGGGCATATCCTTCTGGTCAAGAAAGAACATGGCTTTATCCGTTTTTTTCATCGCAACCTCCTTCAGATTCTAATTGTGCCCATTAGTTTCATGGCACAAACTAGTTAGGGGCACTCTAGCCTAGCAAGTTAGCTTTGTCAATCTCGAGCTCATTCAGGTTATAGTACTGGTTGGTGTAGAGAGAGATTAGAATGGCACAAGAAACAGATAACTGAGTCTTATTCAAGGGAATCACAGATCTCCTTCATTCTTGAAAGAATCTGTTCAATCTCAGTTTTCAAGGATCTAAACTCATGCCTTGATTCCTGAGTTAAACATCCTATTCCTATTTTTCTCATTCCCTCCAAAGCAGCGCCTTGAAGCACTACCATTCGCTCATGTGCTTTTAAGTACCTGCGGTGTAACGCGCCGAATTCCTGGATTATTGATTCTGTGGCTTTCACTGTCCCACCTCCTAAACCCACTGTCGCTAGTCTGAGAGAAACCGGGAAGCCCTGGCATCCGGGAAGCCCTGGCATATGAAGGAAAACCCGATTGTTACTTCTAATTTCTGTCCTCCCTTCTCTTTAATATTCTAACAAATTTAATTTCCAGTTTATTCTATAAAGACCTTACCAAGATGATAATGCCTGCGCCGACTAGCAAAAAACCACTGGCTGTATAAATAGCATCTCGGTATTCAGCCACCTTTTTAAAGTAGGGCATGAGCGCTCCAAGAGCAATACCGGCGAGTAGGAATGGTAACCCGTAGCCCAGAAAGTAGACAAACATCAGGCCTCCGGCACTCCATGGGCTTCCGGTGTTGAAAGCCAAAGTCATGATTGCCAGCAGTATCGGCGTTATACAGGGTGCATGCACGACGGAATAAACAGCACCGATGATAAAGGAGCGCAAATACCCGGTTTTTATTCCGGTCTGGGATGGCAGGTGGCACTCATAGTTTATCTTGGGAAACCGGATGGCGAGTATCATGTAAAGACCAAGAACAATTAGCAATCCACAGGAGACAAAAGTAAACAGCCAGGCATAAGAATTTAAGTAGTCGCTTGCAAGAGCCACCAAGATACCAACCAGAGCCAGAAACGAACCCAGGCCCAAGACAAAAAAGAGCGAATGCAAAAAAGCTGGCAAGTGCCTTTTAGCCGATTCATCCCTGGCGAGCTCCGGGCCGGCCAGGCTGGCCAGATAAACAGGAATTAAGGGGAGATGACACGGGCATAGAAACGAGGCAATCCCTCCGCCCAGAGCTGCTAATATACTTATGCTTTCCACTTAATGATGTACCTTTTATATCCAATGCTTATATTTGTGGCGTGTTGGGTGCTGTTGTGGAACTATCCATATAACAGATGCCACTCCAGGCACAGTAGTATTCCTTACATACCCTGGGGAACATATCGATTATATCCTTTACCTTGGTCGCCGGTGTTGGGTTTACCAGCTTGCCTGCCATGCGGTTAGTGCGGCAGGCGAAGACGGCCGCTTCCTTCGGTGTCATACCGGCATATACCAATGCGGAAACCAGCCCGGTTATGGTATCTCCCGTGCCGCCGATAGGCTCCAGAGTCGGTACATCAGGTTCGTTTATGGTTGCCAGTATCTCACCGCCCTGAGCTATGTAGTCTCTTTTGCCTTTGACAATCAGCATCCTGGCGGCGCTTTTAAGCAGGTATGCTTCTATAATCTGCTGCGGAATCTTCGACGCGTCGCAGTCGAAGAGGTGATGCGAGATATAGGCCGGATGGGTAGCCAGCGGGTCAGCCAGGAAGGCAATCTCCGAGGGGTCCGGTGTGAAGATATCAAACTCACCAGCTAAACCAGCCCCCTTGGCGGCATACATAGCACCGGCGTCGGCTATTAAGAAGGGGCGGTTAGCACCGCCCTTGACGGCCTCACAAAACTTCTTCATTAGCGACATTATTGGCTGGCTATAATGCATGGTCAATACCTCTGGGGACAACTCAACAATGTGTTCAATCAGATACTTGTATATATCGCGGGTCCCCTTGCCGTCTCCGATGTCGCCGGCCACAAGGACATGCGGTGCTTCCAGCTTGAAGTAGTTGGTGATGGCCAGCGCCGCGCTGATCATGGCACCCGTGCCCTGGGTGCGCGAAAAACGCTGACCATTCGCAAACAGATAGTCACCTTCCTGCCGCACCTGACCGTAGGTCATCGTCAGGTTCTTATCGGGTATGGTACCGAATAGAAGCATCATGGACGGCTACCTCCATTGAAGATGTCAAGGGCTTCTTCGTAGGCTCGTTGCAGCATGGTGGCGCACAGAGTGTAGCCCAACTTGTTGGGATGAGGCGCCGAGGCGAGGGGTTTGTCCACCATCTCGGCGTTCAGGTACGGGATGTCAGGGCACCCGCCGCCAGAGATGTTGACGATAAGACCGCTTTCCTTTTCAAAGGAGAGCTTCATGTTGCCGGCTTTGACCATCACCCACTTGCCAAAATCGGTTACTTTCACCACGTCGCACATCCGGGAAACACCCTTTGTAAGTGGTGTAACCTGAACATATGGCACATTCCTTTCCTTAAAAAGTCGCTCTATGCCCGCCTGCTCAACCAGGTTGATTTCCAGCGCCAGGTCACAGCCCATGCGCATCTCAGGTGGTGGGGCTATCAGCTTGACCTCGTAACCAGCTGCCCGTACTGTTTTTTCGCCTTTCATGGCCTGTGCCACTTCCTTAAAGATAACGATACCATCGCCTGCAAAGGCAGTCTTATTCATAGCGACTAACCTCCATATCAATCTTCAGATTCAGTTCAGGACTACTGCTTTAGCTGGAAATCTCCCAGTATCTTATCAAGCGTTCTGGCTTCTGTCTGCAGAACCTCTGTTCCTGCTTCGGCAAGAGCGTAGCCCGGCCCTTTGCCGATCAGACTCTCCCTGGTCACCACGATATCTGGTTTATACGCCAGGAGAAACTCCGCGACCTTTATGCCTCTTCCTTTTTCGAGATCAGAATAAGGATTAGAGACGATTTCCTGTTTCAGCACTGCCTTCTCCTTGCTATCTATATCCACGAGGGCAAAATAGGGGGATATCCCGAAGTCTTCGCTGATTTGCCCTTCCCTGTTGCTAAGGGAGATAGCATACCTCAACCAAGTCTTCGTCTCTGGTTCATAATGTACTAATATGCGGTCAATGTTGGGCACAGCAGTCCTGATATTTTGCTCAATTCTCTGGCTTACCAGGTGTGCCTTCTTCAGGTCCGTGGTGCGCACTGTAATGCTGGCTTCAACGAAAATGTAGCGCCCCGAATTGCGACCGACGAGATTCTGTACAGTGCTGACCGCTGGCTCTGTCTGAATGAGAGAGCGAATCTTTTCTAATATCTCGTAACTGACAGAGGCATCAAGCAGGACTCGCATGCTACTGACTAATAGCCCCCACGCCGCATAGACAATGAATAACGCAATAATGCCTGCGGCAATCTTGTCCAGGGGAAAACCAAGAAGTTGACCAAGAAGAGCAAGGAACACTATTGTGGAACCTAAAACATCGACCGTAAATTGACTTCCATCTGCGATCAAGCTTGGCGAGTTATACCTCTTGCCTGCCTTTAACTCATAACGGCCAAAGAAAAAGGGGACCAAGATGATGAAGGCTACAGCAGCAAGTATCCAGCCGCCATAAGATGGGGATGGCGCTCTGGCGCTAATAGCCTCAGTGACGATTTCATAAGCAGTGAAGAAGAGTAAAAGTGCAATGATAGATGACACCAAATTCTCTACTTTGTAAAAACCATAGGGGAAATTACGGCTCCTACGACGTGAAAGGATGAGGCCCATGATGACAGCTATCGAAGCAAATACATCAACCAGTGAGTGAAGGCTGTCAGCCCTGAGTGCCAGGCTGCCGGTGAAGAAGGAAAGTGTGAGCTTCACAGCTACTAATCCTATATTTACGGCTAAGGAAAGCCAACCAACCCTGATAATTGCGGCTGGTATCTTCTGGCTGCTATCTGTTTTTGACATCTTTCTCGGCCTATCAAACATCTTTGTTATTAAGCTGGTGAACGTGTTTCTGCAATGGGCCGGTATGCACCAGGACTTCCACTATACCTGGTACCAACGCCTGGATCGCTTCGGTAACAGCCTCGGTAACCGCGTGAGCCTGAAAAACTGACATATTGCCGTCCACGAGGACGTGCAGATCCACCCTCACCTGCCCGGTAGGTCCGCGAGCCCGCACGGCATGACAATCCGCTACTCCGGGAACCTGCCTCGCCGCCCTGGTAATTCCTTCAAGGTCGATGACTGCGCTATCGGTGAGGATACGGGTTGCCCTGCTTACTACTTTAAAAGCCGCCCACCCCAGCACGGCGGCAATAGCTACGGCTACTATTGGGTCAAGAATGCGGATTCCTAAAGCACCTCCCAGCAGCGAAAACATAACCGCCCCGGATATCAGCACATCACTGAATGTGTGTAAAGCATCGGCCTTAATGAGATCGCTGTTAAGACTCTGGGCCCTGCGCCGCTCCCACCAGGCTATGCCTGCACTGACTAACATGGAAATCCCGACAATGCTATAACTCAGCCATGTAACGACGGGTAACTGGGGAGCCGTGAAACGGTCAATAGCATCGCTCAAGATATCCATTATGGCCAGTACCAGGAATCCACCGATAACAAAGCTGGTTAGGCTCTCATAGCGCTCATAGCCATAAGGGTGGCTGGGGTCCGGAGGCCTGGTGGCCATAAACACACCTACTAGTCCTATGGCGCTAGCGCCGGCATCAAGGAGGGAATGAAACCCGTCGGCGTACATGGCCAGGCTCCCGCTCGACCGGCCGTAGAGAAGCTTTGCAGAAGCCAGAACAAGGTTGGCGGCGAGGACAACCACCAGCGTCCGGCGCATGCCTGAGGCGCGCTGATGCTTCTGCTCCTCCGCAGCAGGCATAACCGTTTTCTCACTGAATTGTCCAACCATCTAATGACCGTTCAGAATCCGTTATTTCATATCGCTGGTAATAACCGTATTAACGCCCCGGACGAGGATTAGGCTATTAAGGCGTCACGCGGCGCCGATCTCCGCCGCGGACTGTCCAAGGTCAAGTCTGTAAAGCTTGTCTAGACTATTCAGGTGGTCGATATAAAGAATGCCATCCAGATGGTCTATCTCATGCTCTAGGGCCTGTGCCAATATCCCGGTAGCTCTGATGCGCATCGGTTTACCGTACCTATCCACTCCCGTGACGGTTACCGCCGCCGAGCGCTTTATCCTCCCCTGATAGCTGGGGATGCTGAGGCACCCTTCTACCACTTCGCGCTCGCCAATGCGTTTGATTACCCTAGGGTTAACGAGAGCAAACAGCTCTTCTTCTGGCATATGAAGTACACATAGGCGCAGCGACACTCCCACCTGCGGCGCAGACAAACCCAACCCCGTAGCGTTCGAGAGCGTGTCTTTCATATCTGTTATCAGCTTGAGAATGGACTTGTCGATAGTCGAGATACGCTTAGCTTTTTTGCGCAGTATCGGGTCGGGGAGGCATCTGATAGGTTTGATAGCCATAATAATTCCAGACTCCTCAGGGCTTACCAGAATGAATTAACTTGCCCAATCGGCGGGTCATACAACGCCCTCACTACTGGGATGATTAAAAAGAGATAACCCTATCCGCTTCTTTTATCAAAGTTACCAGTTCCGGCATCTTGGCTTCGATAGCTCCCTTTATGAGCGGCATACCTTTAGCCAGGCCGCAACGTGTCAAGCAGGTGCTGCATACCTTGACAGGGACGCCTTTAGCTATTAGTTCTACGAGCATATTGCCCAGGTTGGTATCATACCCACCTGGTAAGATGCCTTCTCTGGCCAGGTCTACGGCGTCATTCATCAAGAAGATAGATACGCTATCTAATGCTTTAAGGATAAAGTCAGCCAGGCGCAGAGCGTTTCTGGTCACATCCGAACCATCATAGGGGTTTCGGTTGAGGATAATAAGTAGCTTCATCTATCAATCATCTCCCTTTCATTTAGTAAATCGGCCAAATCTGCTTTGGTTTGGGTAGTTGACAACTGATCTGATAGACGATATTATAATGAACATATGCTCATAAGTCAAGGGAAATTATGGTAAGACCCAAGAAATGCAGAATGGTCGCCTCGATGCCTGGTGTCACCTATTACAAACCCGCAGGTATACCTCTCAGGTTCTTGAACGAGGTCAGGCTGTCTATTGAAGAGGCAGAAGCGCTGCGACTGAAAGAGCTTGAAGGATTGGAGCAGTCCGAGGGGGCGGTCAAGATGGGTATTTCACGCCCTACCTTTCAGCGCATACTCTCCTCAGCGCGCAAGAAAGTAGCTGACGCTCTGCTTAATGGCAAGGCTATCAGAATTGAAGGCGGCAATTTTCAGATAACTGGTACCCACCCTTGCTGTCATAGGGGCCATAACTGGGTAAGGCAGCTTGATTCCACTAATGCGAATACCGCCAACTCTCCTGTGTGTGGGAATCCGGAGGCCCGTACTGACTCTCCCTCAGACGAACCCGTTCAAAATGGCACCGCAGCGCAAAGCCCAGCCAGGGCTACGAAAGAAAAAGGGGTTCCTTTGAGGAAAGGAGGCGAGCAGCCATGAAAATACTCGATGATGTGCTTAGCAGCCTGGATTTTACAGCAATCGTAAAAGATATAAGACTGGGCGTCATGCATACCGGCGTGGTGAGCCGCGGCTGTGGCCTGGCATCCACCTTGACTCATGATGCCTTCAAACAAGAAGGCCCTCATATGGTCGAGCCGGGAAATCTGCTGGACAGGACAGCGCATGAACTGGCGATTATGGCAAACTCGGCCAGGATAATGGAAGCGGCCATAGGCATGGCCACCATAAACTCTCTAATCCAGTTTGATGAGGCAAATTGTGTCGCTATCAATGCAGCTGAGATTCTTGCTGAAAAAGGGAAGGGCAAAAAAGTTGCCATCATTGGCCATTTTCCTTTTATACCGGCGTTGAAGGAACGGGTTGGGCAGCTGTGGGTGATTGAGAAGAACGCACGTCAGGGTGACTTTGCTGAGCAGGAGGCAGATAGCATATTGCCTCTGGCCGATGTGGTGGGAATTACCGGCACTGCTTTTACCAACCATACCCTGGAGCACCTCCTGGAGATCTGCCGGCCCAAGGCTTACGTCCTGATGCTGGGTGATACCACCCCCATGTCTCCCGTGCTTTTCGACTACGGCATAGATGCCGTATGCGGCGTCAAGGTGGTTAACACCGAGCTGGCGCTGAACTGCGTGAGTCAGGGTGCCAATTTCAGGCAAATCAGGGGTATTCGGCTGCTTACCATGTTTAAGGAAGGGAGTTAGTCACTTGGTATTGAGACAGATTCGGACACATATGACTGTAATCCTATCTATTGTGGGCTTGCTTTTTATGATTACCGGTTGCTCTCATCCCTCCTCCGGACCAGTAGCTGTGCTGGCCGCCGGCGGTGCCAAACCAGCTATGGACGAAATCTGTCAGGCATTCCGCAACCTAAACGATATCGAGGTGGAGGTAAGCTACGGTGGCGGCGGCGAAATGCTGTCAAAAATGCTAATCAGCCAGCAGGGGGACGTTTATATTGCACCGGAGCAATCATTCATGGATACTGCTATGGAAAAAGGTGCCGTTGACCCCAATACAATCAGCAGTGTGGCTTATATGATTCCGGTGATTGCCGTAGCCAAAGGCAACCCGAAAAATATACAATCGCTTTCTGACTTAGCCAAACCTGGCGTGCGTATAGCCATTACCCGTTCTGAAACCACTTTATTGGGACGCTTGGCGCCGGAGATATTTCAGAAAGCCGGCCTAGCAAAGGAAATCGAAGCCAATATCGTAACGCAGGCTTCAGACCCCAATAATCTCATGACTATTATTATTATGGGAGGAGTAGACGCAGGAATAACATGGAACTTCTACCAGACATCGGCATCAGACAAGTTAGATTTCATCTTTCTATCCCCTGATCAGATCACCGGGATTGGAGAAATGCAGGCTGCGGTTTCAACTTACTCTATCGATATCAAAGCAGCAAAGAGTTTCATTCAATTCCTTGTTTCGGAACAAGGTCAATCCATTTTTCGAAAGTATGGCTATATTACCGATAAACAGGAGGTGGACAAATATTGGAAGCAATCCCTATCTTAGAACAAGCCAGACCGGAATTTGGCCGCATTGCCCGGGATAAATCCCTGATGCAGGAGCATATCCGCGTAGCAATTAGGCCGCTATCGCCGCGTCAAGCCATCGGCACGCCCACTCGGCAGGATTTTCCCTTGCTTACCGGCAAGGAGGTTATCGTGGAGGCGGAATTTCGCGAAAGCTACGGGCAGGCATTTACCGATCAGCCACAGGTTTTTGATGGTAGCCTTCAGGATGTACTCGAGCTTCCCTTAAACGAATCCGGCAACAGGGCTATCTTCCTTTCAACATTAAATGCGGTAACCAGCCATCTTGGAATGGCGGACAGGGTACGTCATTGCAAGGATGAAGAACCTGAGAAATGCGCTGCGGAAATAGCTAATGAGCTACTAAGGCGCTTCGGGCAAGCCAGTATTGGCATGATAGGCTACCAGCCAGCTATCCTCGAAAACCTGGTTAAGGTTTTCGGTGTAGCTAAAGTGCGCTGCAGTGACCTTAATCCCAACAACATCGGTACTGTGAAATACGGCTGCCGTATTGACAACGGTAAAACAGACAATCTTGACCTGATACGAACTTCCGGTGTCATTCTGGTAACCAGTAGCACATTAACCAACAACACCCTTGATACTCTCTACCGGGTGGCTTCTCTGGCGGGAAAACCAGTTATTATGTTTGGCATTACGGGAGCAGGGGTGGCTGCGTTACTGGATCTTGAAAGGTTGTGTTTCTATGGGCATTAAATTTTCAAAAAATATAGGAGGAGAGAATATGAAATACGCAATACCATTAAGCAACGGGCAATTATCGCAGCACTTCGGGCAGTCGAAAGAGTTTATGCTCATAGATGCTAATGGCAGCGACAGGATAATCCATAAAGAGATCCTTTCCACGATTGATCACAACTGCGGTAGCCTGCCCAGGTTGCTGGCTGGACAGGGTGTGAAAATTGTTCTGGCAGGAGGAATGGGGATGTCGCCACGCCTGGCTTTTGAGAGGAGCGGCATAGAAGTGGTGTTAGGCGTCTCCGAAGCAGATCCCGAAAAGGCAGTCATCGCTCATATGAACCGAACACTGGTCAGCGGTCAGAATGTCTGCGAACACGGCGATACCGTTTGCGACCATGCAGATCATCATGAAGAGCATCATGGAAGCTGTCACTAAGCCCTAGAAAGGATGTTAGCATGGCAAGTGAAGAGGAGATACGACAGGCGTTAGGCAATTTATCCCTGCCCATGCTCGGGCGCAGTCTGGATAGCCTCAACGTAGTTCGCTCGGTTATGTACAGCGACCACTGCGTTAGCCTTGGATTGGCGGCGCCGGCGCTGAACGAACTGGCACAAGACATATTAAGAGTCCAGGTTACCAGGGAACTTAGAAAGCTGCCGGGCGTAGATCAGGTGGAAGTGAGTTATTTGGATAGCAAACCTGCCGAACTCAACGAAATCAAGCATGTCATTGCCGTGATGAGCGGCAAGGGTGGGGTGGGCAAGTCGTTAGTGAGCGGTCTAATAGCCATCGGGTTAAGGAGACAGGGCTATCGGGTAGGCATTCTGGATGCCGATA
>Ga0315268_10005375_pt1 | contig 13775 bp, 17 predicted proteins | sample C1_top_MG_FD_204535 | JGI IMG/M metagenome (GOLD analysis project Ga0315268, IMG submission 204535) | Sediment microbial communities from Yellowstone Lake, YNP, Wyoming, USA - C1_top | ecosystem: Environmental > Aquatic > Freshwater > Lake > Sediment | place: USA: Wyoming | collected 2017-08-01 | reverse complement strand
AGGCTCAAGATGATGAATGATATGATGCTCAACTAAGCCAGAATAACTAGATCTTGAGGTTACCCATAAGGGCTCGCCAACTATTTTTGTCAGTTCAGAGATGTTAGGCCATAGCTGATAAAACAACTTTGAAGCCAAAACAGAATCTTGCAAGTTATAAAGACAATACTTGCGCATTTCAGCATCAGCTATCTTGCCTTTCGTTGCCTGAATCTCTTTGTTTATCTTATTCAAATCAAACTTAAGCTTCTCATCGCCAACAAGCTCTTTTGCTACCTCATTTAAAGTTAATGTCTCGGATTGCAATGTCGGCGAGATAATGTTTTCAACAAACTTGAAAATGTCTATATGAACTATGCCCGGAATTTTTGCTGAGCTCACAATTCCGCGGACAAAAGTTATATTTCCAGAATCTAAACCTATGTCAAGCTTTACTTTCAGTTCATCTGCACGATCGCGCAAATAAGGCAAATCAAAGCCATCTGAAAAATAGCCGACTAAAAAGTCTGGCTTCTCTTTTTGCACTATTTCCTTGAATTTTTCAATCAGCTCGCGCTCGCTCTTGACAAATTCTACCTCGCTCGGCGCGTTGTTGAAATGCTTCCATGTAAATACTTTTCGAATTTTGTCATTTGCTACTGAAATCATTAACACTTGTCCCTTGCCCATTTCGATTTCTGTAGATTCTATATCAAAAGCCAATATTTTCGGGAAAAAGTCATGCTGCTTGTCGCTTAGCTTGATTGTCTTCGCCTTGAAAAGAATATCTACATCCGGCGGCTCGATATCATTAACATAGAGCTCCTTTTTGTCAAGCTCTTGACCCTCGACATTATGCCATACCAATGGTCTTAGATTTTTTTCTAGAAGATATCGCGTAACAAAATTTATGTCTGTTTCTTCTTTTTCCTCTGTTTCAGGGAAATTTTTTACTATATCTTTGATTGGAATAATATCCTTGTGATTCTCAACGTAAACTTTCAGGGCTTTAATCTCTTGACCAAGGAAATTTTTCTTGACTATTTCCACTTTTTTTACTGCGCCGATACGGTTAGCAATCTCTACTTTTACTTTTTTCACCCCTTCAGCATATTTTTCCAAGTTTACATGAGCTTTTGGGATCAGGTAAAAGAAAGAGTCACAACTATCAAAAACGCATATGCTTTTTCCATTATTTGTCTTACCAAAAAGCCTTATCCATGTCACACCGCTTTTATCGTCCACATAGTCCATGTCTAGTGGAATAAAACTAACATCCATGGCAACAAGAGGCATCAGTTATTTTTAAAGTTTAACAGCCATAAAAAACGAAAGGTTTATAAATAAGTGTTACTAACAAATAGTAACAAATAATGGAGATAAAAATGTTTTACAGAACATTCCAGGCAGTACCAAAAAAAAGAAATAAGAATATAAGAAAGTTAGCTGGACTAACAGGCCTTGCTGTGCTTCTATTTTTGGGTGGTCATTTTGGCGGTTTAGAGTTTCAAAAATATAAGGACGAAAGAGAAGCAATAAAACAAGAACATTTCACTAAGCTCTATAATCCTAGAATTATTAGATATAAGGCTGTGCCAGGGGATAATCCTTGGGAGGTTTGCAGTCAACACAGAGGCGAAGAAAGAACTAATGACATACTTCCGATATATTTTTTATTGAACGATGAGCAAAAGATAATGTATGCGGGTAAAACATATAAGATACCTTGCTATGACATGCCTGCAGAGAATAAATAAACGAGGTAAAAATGAGAAGTTTAATATCAGAAAGAAAAAGACTTGAGAAATTGGTTAAGCTAGGCAAGACAGGAGATGTCGATAAGATAGCTGAGAGAGCTCAAAGAAATGGAAACGCGGTGCTTTATTTTTTAGCAAATAGTGCACAAGGTCATGGCGAGGAAAATGTTTCTGACAGAAGCCTTTTTTACAAAGGATGGCAACAGGCGAAATATACAGAACAAACAGAAAGAGCCAAGCTTAATAAATATCAAGCTTTCTGCGATGAATCTGGCGGACTAAGACTTACTGATTTTGGAAGACAAACTCTTGAAAAAATAGAACTATTAACAAAATATTTTCCAGGAAAATTCAACAGGCAACGTTTGGAAAAACAAGATCCTGTAAGCGTTGGCGCTCTTTTTAACAGATTTTATATATCTGCAAATAGAAGATTAGAAGAATGCCTTTAGTTAATTTTTTATATTTAGTTTTCTTGATTATAGCATGGGTTTACAGATAGGCGAGCTTGTGCCGAAAAAAGAGATAAAGATAGAAGATTTGAAAGGCAAAATCATAGCAGTAGATGCTTTCAACACACTGTATCAGTTTCTTGCTAATATAAGACAGCCTGACGGCACGCCCTTGATGGACAAGCAAGGCAGAGTCACTTCGCATCTAAGCGGCCTTTTCTATCGAACAACAAACTTGATGAACAAGGGCTTGAAACTTGTGTATGTTTTCGACGGAATTCCAAGCAAGATGAAGGAAAAAACAAAAGAAATACGAGAGGCAAGAAAGCAAGAGGCTAAGCAAAGATATGAAGAAGCCAGGGCAAAAGGCGAAAAGGAAGAAATGTTCAAATATTCGAGGCAAAATCTGAGATTAAATGAGGAGATGATAGATGAAGCCAAGGACTTATTAGAAGCATTGGGCATTCCGGTTGTGCAAGCGCCGAGCGAAGGCGAGGCTCAATGCTCTTACATGGCGAAAAACAGAGATGCTTTTGCAGTCTCGAGCCAAGACTATGATTCTTTGTTGTTTGGTGCACCAATATTGATACAAAATTTATCTCTTGCAAGAAAAAGAAGATTAGCAAGTGGCGCGTTAATTCCTGTAATGCCTGAGATGATTGAATTAGATGAAGTACTTAATTCATTACAGATAACGCATGAACAGTTAATATGCTTGGGCATCCTTGTAGGTACAGACTTTAACCCTAGCGGCGTCAGGGGCATCGGTCCTAAGAGAGCGCTGCAGCTGGTTCAGATTTACAAGCAGCCTGTGCTACTATTTGACGCATTGCAAAAACTTGTACAAGAAGGCAAAATCCCAGAGCCTAATTTCGACTGGCCTGACATCTTCGAGATTTTCAAGAAGCCGGACATAACAAAAGACTATAAAATAAAGTTCAAGGATGTCAATGAGAAAAAAGTCAAAGAGCTTTTATGCAAAGAGCATGATTTTTCTAGTGAGAGAGTCGAGAGCGCGTTAAACAAACTACATGAACATAAAAAAGAGCGGAGCCAAAAGGGACTGGGTGATTTTTAGTACAATGTTCTCTGCAGGCTTATTATTATCATGATCAAGCCTGCTATCGCATCTATTGCCAGAAAGACTATAAGATTTTGAGGCAATGACGCAAGGAATGCAAATGCATAACCTAAGCTTATTAAAATAGCTGCTACGCTGACAACTAAGATAATAATGCCCAGTATGAACATCCACGTTTTAACTATTGACATTTTCAGCCTCTTTTCTTCTTTTTATTAGGGATTTAATATTTTTAAAGTTGTCGTTATCTTCTTATTATCAATTTCTCATGCTTTAATCGCTTAATCAATGCAAAGTTATTCGTGCTTTTCTGGCCATGCTCTCTATTGCCCTCATCCTTCTTATGTTATTGTGATAAATTCTTCCGTCAGCTCTTTCAGCAGGATTGTTAGAATTTCTTGATGGTATCCTTCTCCATCTGCTTGTCACTGCTTTAGTCTCATTGGCATATCTATCGTATAATGCTTGCAAGTCTCTTTGTCTTCTGACCAGTTGCTGTGCTGGTTGTCTTTGTTGCTGTTGTGGTTGTTGTTGTGGTTGACCTCTGCCAATAACTATGACAGTTGCATGCGCTCTTGACTCGCCGCCAGGACCTCTTGCAATAGCTATGTAAGTCGTTGTTTCATTTGGCGCAACAGGGACTTGTCCGCGAGGGCCGAATTCGCCAACACCTGCGATTCCAACAACATTTGCATTCCTCGCACGCCATATTAGCCTTGCGCCTTGTCCTTGCCTAATTCGAGTAGGTCTTGCAAAAAATCTTATTCTAGGAGCTCCGGGCATTCTTCGAGCTCTTTCTCGTGGTTGTCTTGGTTCTCTAGGTTCTCGAGGAGGTCTGCCGCCGCCGAACATTCCGCCGCCAGGGAAGTTCACTTGAGGCACATGACCAGTTAACTTGCCTATCAACCATATTATGAGCTTGACCACTGAAACGAGTAAAATGACTATAGCAGCTGTATCCAACAATAAACATAGCTCCTGCGGCAATATGCCAAGAGGCGGACAAAGCTGGCCGCGAGCATAGAAAAGCCATACTAATGTTACAGCCAATAGTATGAAAAAAAGACTGATCTTAAATCTCCGAAGCTGGAGCCATAGCAAAAAAACTATTGCTGCGACAAGAAGCAACAAGAAAATGTTGCCGAACCTGCCAATTACAGCGCCGTAATAATAGACAATGCCAAAAGAAGCTATTATGCCGAAGACTATAGAAGCTACAAGCGCAGCGCCTGGAGCTGACTTGAAAACGCGCTGGAATACAAACCATAAAAAAGAGAACATCAGCAAGAATATCAGGGCTGCATTGACCCATTCATTCTGGGCAAAAGCTGAGATGGAAAAATTCTCAAACTGTGCTGACGCAAGACTTGAAAATAATATGCATGACAATAAGACTAATGCTACAAGGACGAAACCTCTTTTCATAAATAAAATAATGGCCTGTTATTTAAAAATTTATGGCTTGAGCTCGAGAATTAGCTTGTCTTTGTCAAGGTGATATTTTTTTATTGGCAATGACACAGGGATTAGCTTGAAATATGCCTTGTCCTTTGCAAAAGCTTTAATCTCTATGCTGTTCTGAAGCTTGTTAATCATTATATCCTTCTCGTTCTTGACGCCAGGAAGCAAGATCTCATAGATTATTTTGTCTGTCAATCTGCGGACTTTTGTCTCAGGCTCTTCCCGAGGCAGCTTGGCTATTCTCTTAGCATCTTTTTCGTCAAGTTTTATCACAGGCAATGAAGCTTCTTTTTCCTCTTTCTTTTCTCTTATTTTTGCGCCGTCACCGAGCTGCTTAATCTGAATCACAGGCTCGCCTTCGGATGAGCTGGATATGTTTATGCTCAGTCCAGAACTTATTATGTTCGGCTTATCTTGTTTTTCTGTCTCGGGCAGCATTTTATCATATTCTTTGAACTGTTTTTCTATCTCGCTTGTCATCTGCTTGACAAGTTTCTCGAAAGGAAGTTTCAGGAAAAAAGGCATGTTCATGGCATCTTCAACTTGTTTCATCATATCATCTACTTCCTCGTCTCTTTCGGCCTTTGCTTTCAAGTCTGCGCCACAATGCGGACAGTAAGCATAGCTAGCGTCTATTTTCTTGCCGCATACGCACTTGACTTTCTTGCCGAACATGCCGCTATGATAAATCTTTAGTTTTTAAATCTTGTGAAAATAGTTATCGACGAATAAATTCATGGGCTAAAAACAGTCCATAGGTTGCTCATGATTATTTGTCACTACTATAATAGGACAACAATAGAAAGATTTATAAACTCTAAAAGCATGTAATATCATGGCAAATCAAAGGAATTACAAGGGCAAACAGGAAAAAATAGGTTATGAAGAGCATAACAAAAAAGGAGTTTTTCCTAAGACTGAAAAGGGATTGAACGAACTTATGGACAATGAAGAGGATTTGTCAGAAAAAACTAAATACTAAATTAAATAAAACAAAAGGAAAAATAAAATGACAGGCGAAAAACAAGCTTTTGAACAAAACTGGCAAAAGTATGGATTAGCTATGCTTGCATTTCCAGGCTATATGGGTGGCAAGCCTAGTGACGAAGACAAAGCATCTGCAAGACTACACTTAAGGAAAACTAGAGATCTTGAAGGTCTTACAGAAGAGATTGCAGAGACTGGTGTTTTTGATGTGAGAAAAGCATTCGGCGCAGACGCTGGACAATATGAACAATATTTCGGCGAACTTACTGTTGACGAAGCTTTACAGCACATAGCACTTAATCTTGGCTACACAAGCGGGTTTGAACCAGCAATGACAAGACACGGCAAAAAGAAAGTCAAAGAACTTGGTGAATCTGTAAAGAAATACAAGGAAGCTGCAGAAGCTTATGAGAAAGCTGGACAAACAAAAGATGCAGGTGCTTCAGCAAGAGCAATAGAAGAGATGAAAAAGTACGAAGATGAAGCACAAGTCTATGGAAGTGTAAATATGTACGACAGATTGAAACTTTCAACTGTTTACAGCAAAGAAATAGCAGGCGAAATGATCCGTGCAGACCAGAAAAAGTATAAAGAGAAAGCTTAATTTTAATTTTTTAATTTTATTTTCTCTTTATAATATAATTTAAAAATTAAATATAAGAATGGAGAAAGGAAAATGGGAAATAAACAAACATCAGAAGAACAAAATGGATTAACACCAGGAATTATGGAAATTGCTTACTCGATTAGAGACAGAGCCTTACAAAGCGCCCAACAAAGCGGCGACTTTGAGAGAGCACAAAGGATAAATGAGCTCCTTGGTGAGATTTCCATTAAATACCAAGAACCAGTCTTCTTAAGAAGACAGATGGATTGATTTTTACAGTTTTATTACAGAAAATGGCTATCGCTACAATAAGAATAGTTAAAGGCGCAAAGATAGAAGAGATAGTGAAAAACGAAGCAGAGGACACATCACCACATCGGTTAAAAGATGGTATGGGAAAGCTAATTCTTGATGAAAATGGCACTGCTTACGTGATAAGGAGAATGGCGCGCATAGTCGTTTCTGAAGTCAAAACATCTCAACAGTTATATAATTTCTTAAATGAACTAGCGAAATATAAAGAGCAGATACAAGAGATACACAGAAAAAAGTAATTTTATTTTTTTTCTTGTTCTGTTATTATTTTGTTAATTATCTTAGACATCTCTCTGACAAACAAGTCAGCGCGGTTTTGCCATTCTTCTATCTCGCGGCCGGATACTTCAGAGCGAGAGCCATGCAAAATTTCATGAGCCAATGTATAAAGGTCGCGGTACCAAGCAATGAACTTTGGATCAAGCAGCTTGGAGATAACAAATGCATCATGCAACATTTCTGCAACTTGTTCTGGTGAAGGTGGAAGCCTCTTGGCAGCGATGAGCGCAGCATGACTTGAATCAACCATTGCCCAGTATAATCCTTCGACGCCATTTAGTAGCGAGGCTCGAGTTCTTGCCAAATGCAATGGTGCTCGCTGTAAGATAACATAGATTGCTTCTGGCGTGCTTCTTATTTTGCCTTGACTGAGCAATACTTTTAATGGAGTAAAGAAACCGCCGAAATCTATGAGCGGCTGACCGAACCTTATGATGTTTATGATAACAGGCTCGCCGCGAATCATCTCTTGCCACCATGTGCTTAGTTTGACACTGTTTATGTGCAAAGACTTATGATAAGGATTTTCTTTTATCAGTTTGCCTAGCTCTTCGCGATACCAGGCTATAAGCTCTGTGTCCCATTGTATAGAACAGTCATCGATAAGAATAATCAAGTCTATATCAGAGCCCTTGACAGCCTTGCCCTTAGCAGTTGAGCCGAACAAAACAATTGACTTTATGACCTTGCCAAACTTCTCGTAAGCTTTAGTTGCAAAATCGTAAGCTATATCCTGGTCATCTTTCAGCTTGAGTGTAGGATATTCTTTCTCACTAGCTTTCTTAGCCATTTCTATCTTTTCTTTGCCTCTTTTTTAATAATGTAATAATGATTTTTTGTTTTTTAAACCTTACTTATTCCATCGGCGCGCCTGCAAACCTTTGGCCTTTGCCAGGCAACTGTCCTCCTATTTCCATTGGCAATGCTGAAAAGCCTCCGCCATATGTCCCAAAATGCTGCTCAGGCAACATCATGCCGTAGCCTGCGCTGTAACCTGCTGGCATGCCATATGTCCCTCGTACTTGGTTCCAGAACGGCTGCATGTATGCTGCGTAGAGAGGAGAGCCTAAAGCTTCAAGAACATAGGGTGTTGGCGAGACTTTATATTGGGCAACAACACCGCCTGCCTCTACGATCTCGCGACCTTTGTAGCCTGCTCTTTCAAGCTCTTTCATAATGTCTTTGAAAGGAACTATACCCATGCCAGGTACAAGATGCGTGTCGTCAAAGCCAAAATTATCTGTTAAATGCACGTGTTTGATAAAAGGAGCAATTTTCCTTGTCTCTTCTGCTATTACTTTTGCGAATTTCTCTGGCTTGAATACGCCTTTTTCCTCGCCATAACCGTATTTTCTAATCTGGGTGATATGGCCGACGTCCCATGTCGCGCCTATAATCTTTTTGGCGATTTGTTCTGCCCTGTCTACGCTTATGCCTTGCTTTTGCGCTCTTTCAACAAACTCTTTTCTTGATTCTTTTATCAAGTTCGCAAGTTCTTCTGCGCGGCTGAACACAGTGCCTGGATAAACATTTTCCATGCTTATTATAGGCGCGCTCTCGCCATATTTTTTATAAGCATCTAAGGCGACATTTGCGATAGTGACTTTGCTTTTTTCAAGTGTAAAAGCTTCAGCTGGCACATACATCTGTGGCGCAGGAAGTTTGGCAAGCCTGTTTAGGATTTCATTATATCTTCTTGTCATCTCATAAGGATTTTCTTTTGCAACTTTTTGCGCTTCTTGCCATTTCTGTCTAGCTTCTTCTACTATCTTGTTAATCTTTTCGTATTCTTCCTTGTTTTCTTTTTCAGTTGGCGCATATCTCATGGCTTCATCGAACATATGCCCTAGTGCCATGTTAAGGTCGTCATAACGCGCTTGTCCTAGCTTTATCATTGTTATGCCTTGGTTTTTTTCTGGTGTTAGTTGTTCTGACTTTAGTCTGCCTTCGTCAAATGCCTTAAGCTCTTCTTTTGTTACAAGCTCCCAGCCGTTTTTTATCATGTCATCTGCAAGCAACTTGCTATGGATAATAGAAGTCCTGTTCGAAGCCCAGCTCCTGTCATTTATTTCCTTAATCTCATCCATTGGTTTAGGAATTTCCTCTCTTATTGGAAAAAGTTTTGGCTTTATCTCAAGAGGCGCGATTTGTCCTGTGTCTCTGTTGACTACATATAATATTTTTTGCTCTGGCTTGCCCTCGACAACGCGCCATTCACTAGAAGGCACGCCACCTGTTGCATGTATATTAACAGGAACATTGCCCTTAGGGTCTAGTTCATGCGCTCTGTCAACAACTTGCTTTAATCTTCGTTCAGACTGTTCTCTGTAAGATTCATTCCACCCCTCGCGAGTAAAGCCAGCTGGATCAACTATTGGCGCATGTATTGACAAGTTAGCGCCTGTGAGCTTTGCCATTCTCTCGAACTCTTTCCAGTGGTCTTTTGGAATTGTTTCAAAGAGCTCTGGCGACAAAGGTTGTAGCTCGACATTCTTTATACCTTCACTAAGTCGCGCTGTCACTTCTGCGATTTGGTTAGCTGTCTGAGGCGAAGTTGGAGCGCCTATTCTATAAAAAGGAACATGATAACCTGTAAAGGAAGTGCCATAGCTAGGCTCTAAAGGGCCGTAGCTGCCTTCATAGAAACTTTCAAGAGATTTAGTTTCATAAACCATCTTTCTTCCCTCTTTTATATAATATAGTAGTTTAAATCTTTATTAATATATTGTTTAAAATATAGTCTCGTATTTCTTAACTTTCTTTTGAGGATGCCTGAATTCAGGCTCGAAAGTCGCGGGTTTTCTTTCTTCTTTTCTTGTGTCGTATTTTATAACTTCTTCAAACCTTTCTTCTCTGACAAAAGGCGATTCTCTTTCTCTTGGTGCGCGCCTTATTTCCATTGTTTCACGGGATTCGCGGGCGCGACGCCTGTCAATGTGTCGGATTTCTTCTGCTTGTCTTTCCTCAAAGTCTTTCTCTGGTTCTTTTAGCTGGTCAAAATACTTGGTGCCTTCGCCATAAAGCGAAGGAGTATATTTGGCATGTTCTTTTTCTTTCTCGCCTTTTTTTTCAATCTCTACACCGCGTAAAAAATCCTCTAGCTTGAACTCAGGTTCTGTTTTTTCTAGAACAGGCGTAGTGGGTTTGCTTACTGTCTCAAACTCAAGACTCGGCCCTTGCTCCTCGACTATGCGTGGCTTTTCATGCTGCTTTATCTCAATAAACTTTTCTTTCTTCTCAGCTTTTAATTTTGCCTTAGATTTTTTTAGTTTCTTGTTATTTTTTGGCATTTTCAAGATTTTATTTTTTATTTAGTAGAACGCCAGCCGCCGAGTTCCCATTGTGGCTCGACGAATGAAGCCATGCCATGACTTTTCTTGTATATATCATAGATTTTGAAACATAAACCTGCTGCCTGCTGTTCCGCATAAGTCCTTAGAATAGATTCTTCGAAGCTGTCTTTTTTTATCTTGCCTATTTCAAGCGGCTTTTTCTTTTCTTCTTCTGGCTTTTTCTTCGGAGCTGCAAATCCGAAAAAACTTGTTTCTTTTTTCTCTTCTTTTTCCTTGCCCAAGAAATGTTCGATGTCTTCTGTTATCTGTTTCAAGCTTTCTTCTGTAACTGCCTCGACAAGCTTTAAGGCATCTGAGAAATCTTCTTTTTCAAGCTCTTTATTTAAAACTTCGATTTCTTCGCTGTTTAGCGCATAAGCCTTGAACTTGACCTCTGCTCTGCCACCAAAGACAAAGCCGCCTTGTTGCGTGCGCGATGGAATGCCTCTGAATGTGAAGTCTATAAAAACACATACATTATAATCTCTCTTGAGCTTAAGGTCGCGGAATGGTCTTGGAAGTATGCCTGCCTCGGCTTCTTTTTTTGCATCTATCTTTTGTTTGCCCATCAAGCTTAGTTCGAATATAACTGTATTGAAAGCATTGACGAGAGAGGCTTCTTTCAATGTCTTGTCTTTCATCATTAACTGTTCAGCTGCTTTCAAGTATGGCTTTGCCCATCTTGTGTAAAGCTTTAGCGCGCTGACCTGGCTTTTCAAATATGATTTTTCTATCTCAAACCTTTTCCTGAGCTCAGCCTCGCTTCTTTTTTTCCACTCAAAGAACTCAGCTACCCTTGGTTTTAAAATTCTTTTAACTCTCTCATTTAAGTCAAGCTTGTCGACATCTTCAGGACTTTTGGCAACCATAAACGCATCTCTCAAGGTTGTAAAGCCTAGCTCTTGTGTCATTAAGTTTATACTGCCGCGACCGCGCTGCAAGTCAACCTTGTCCATCCATACTTGTTTCAAACCCAGAATGCCTGCTTCTTTTTGTTTAGGCTCTTTGCTGTTTGCCAAGTCATACTGTTTTAATCTTATTTCAAATTCTTTCAGGTCATAAAGCAAATTGATTATAGATTTCAGGACAACATTTACTGAACCGAGGATTTTCATGCCTTCTTCCTGCATCTTCGTGGCTCGGGCGCCTATTTCAGCAAAGTAGCCCCCGCCAGGCGTTGCAGAAAAATTATCAATAATCTTCTCGACGCTAAATCCAAGGTCATTCATAAAGTCAAGTATCCAGAAATAAACTGGTTCGAGCTGTTCGACAGCGCTGTCATAGACAAGACTATGCTCCCAAACAGGCTCCTTATACCGAGGATTTATCTTTGCTATTATGTCTGCTGCTGGCATATAAGATTGTAGAAAATGAAATATTTAAAGGTTTTTGAATAACTCGAGAGTAAAGCAATAGGGCAATATTTATAAAATCTCAAGGCATTAGGAAAATATGAGATTTTCATTTTTCAAAAAAAGAAGGCCAGATAATGAAGCTATCATTGACTTGGGCAGATTAAATGCTATAGAGGAAAGACAAAAGAAGATTGAGGCTGCAGCAGTTTCTCAATCTAATGATACGACAAATGCAACTGATACGAGTTTCTTGAGCACGTTGGCAAGTGCCGCAGCTTCTGACAGCGCACCTGTTGCAACAAGCTCTACAAGTTCTTTTGACATTGAAAAGCTTGACAGAGTAGACAGAAGAATAGACAGATTCTTGGAAAGGCTTGAGCTTTTAGAGAGAAAGATGTCAAGAATAGAGTCAAGACTTGATATAAGATACTAAAATGCTCAAAACACAAAAACAGGGATACAAAGTAAACAGGTTCATATTTTTCTTGTTCATTGTCTTATGTGTTTATATAGTAGACCGCTACACAAAATATCTATCGAGTTTTGTTCATGGTTGCCTCGGCATTTGCATAAAGCAGTCTACTAATTATGGTGCGGCCTTTAACTTACTGCAAGGATTTGAATGGACGCGAGCCTTGCTGATTATCGTTGGCATAGCTGTCTTGTTCTTTACAGCATTTTTTTATTTCAGGATAGACAAGAAAATAACCATATTGCATCTCGGCTTAGCATTCTTGTTCTCTGGAACCTTGGCGAACATGATAGACAGGATTTTTTATGGCTTTGTAATAGACTTCTTGACAATGCCTTTTAATTTCCCTTCTTTCAACATCGCTGACTTGAGCAATTTGGCTGGTGTGATACTTCTGATAATATATTTAATAAAGAAAAAATAAGAAAAAGTAAAAAAGAAAAATTAAACAATCTCATACACGACAGAAACTCTGGCGTTTACCTCTTGCTGTGATGGCTGAATGTTAGTTGTTGCCTGTTTTGCTTCTCTAGCACCTACAATGCCGCCTGCATTCGCATATATTGGCCAAGGATTATAGTCAAAGCTCATATCAGATATTGAAACAACCTTGCCAAGTTTTTTGCCAAGTCCAGAAGCCATTGCCTCTGCCTTTGTCTTCGCATCTTCTGTGGCTTGCTTTAATGCCTGTGCCTTGTATTCATTTTGCTTTGCCGTGCTTAACTCGAAATTAATGTAGTTTATCAGCGCGCCTGCATCCACGCCGGCATCTATAGTTTTGCCTATCTTGTCTGTCTCTGTTGTATTAAGCTCTACTTTTATAGAGTGTGTTGCCTTATAGTCCATAATAGTGTTATCGCTCCAGTTATATTCGGGATATATGTTGAAATTTTCTGTCTGTATCCTGTCACTTGTGATGCCTATCTTTGTCAAGTTAGCTATTGCCTTGTCCACTATTTCAGAGTTTTTGTCCTTAGCTTCTTTGGCTGTAGAGCCGTTTGTTTCTACACTGAAATAAACTGTGATTATATCCGGATTTGCTTTTATTGTAGACTGACCTTGAACATCAACTGTGTTGCCCGGCTGTCTTGACAAAAACAAGAAAGTGCCTATAAGTGCGAGCACGATGACTGCTACCACGATTATTAAGGTTATCTTGACAGCTTTTTCCATTTCTATTTTTTTACCTCCTTTCACTTCTCTTTTATCATTTTTATTTACAATTTTTTCCAATTTAGGATTAGGAATATTATTAATACAATCAAAGCGCCGAATAAAAACCAGAGCCATGGTTCAAGAGCAATGCTTGTCATAATATTTTGGCTCACCTGAGCGCCGGCAGTTATGTTTTCTCCAAACTCTCTGGCCCCTTGAACCATTTTCTCTGTAACCTGGGGTTGTGGACTGAATGTTTTTATTAAAAATGCTAGTATGCCAGAAACTGCTACTACCGCTACAATTGATTTTACCTTGTTTGAGGTTTTAGGTGAAATGACTATTGACTTATTTGAAACTTTGTAAGTCATGATTTTCTTGCCTTTTGTGCTCCAGAAAAAAGTTTTTGCCTTCTCTATCAAGCCTGCCTCGACAAGCTTATTGATATTATATTCGACTGTGTTTAGCGGAATTTTCAGTTCTCTTGATATGTATGTTTTGCTTGCCTCTTTTTCAGCAAGGAAGTCTATAATTTTCTTGCAT
>Ga0315268_10005374_pt1 | contig 13776 bp, 13 predicted proteins | sample C1_top_MG_FD_204535 | JGI IMG/M metagenome (GOLD analysis project Ga0315268, IMG submission 204535) | Sediment microbial communities from Yellowstone Lake, YNP, Wyoming, USA - C1_top | ecosystem: Environmental > Aquatic > Freshwater > Lake > Sediment | place: USA: Wyoming | collected 2017-08-01 | reverse complement strand
ATGGCTGAGATTTGTCCAACATGCGGGCTTCCTAAGGACTTATGTGCTTGTGGCGAAATAGAGAGGGAACAACAAAGAATCCGCGTACGGCTTGAAACTCGAAAATATGGGAAACCTTCCACGATAGTTGACGGCATAGACGAAAAAAACACGAACTTGGCTGGAATCGCTCAGAAACTGAAAGGCTTCTGTGCATGCGGCGGAACAGCGAAAAACGGTCAGATTATGCTTCAGGGAGACCATCGTGAAAAGGTTCGCCAATTTCTGGTAAAAATGGGATACCCTGAAGAGAACATAGAGCTTCAATAGTCGTCAATACTGGACAGTGACAGTAATATGGGGTTGCTGCGAGACATGTTTGATGTATTTAAGACGCTAAAACGCCGGCAACCGTCAAAGATCTATTGTCCAAAATGCGGAAGCTCAGGTATTCATTTAGCGAGTGGTGCGGACTTTTGGCTGACGCCTATGAAATACTGCTGTGAAGAGTGCGGGTACCATGGTATTTTAGTTATGGAGCTTGAAAAAGAGGAAGATTAGCCGGACAGAGCGGGTTGCGACTACTCTGGAAGCTCTAGGTTCAGTTGTTTCTTCAGAGTTTTGTAGCGGTTTCTAACCGTGACTTCGGTGACGCCTGCGGCTTCGGCTATGTCTTTCTGTGTTTTCTTCTCGTTGTTCTGCAAACAAGCGATATATAATGCTGCCGCGGCCAGTCCCATGGGATCTTTTCCAGCAGCCGCCCTTCTCTTCCTAGCCTCTCTTAGAATTTGTATAGCGATACCCTGCGTCTTACCTGAAATCCCGGTTCTTTCAGCGATTTTTGACACGTACGTGAGGGGATCCGCTATGGGCATGTGCACTTCGAGTTCACGCAACAAAAGCCTGTAGCAACGGGCAACGTCTTTCTTGTCAACCAGACTTGCCTCTGCAATTTCACGGAGTGTTCTTGGTGTCCCACTTCCACGGCAAGCTGCATAAAGCGCTGCGGCAGCGATAGCGGCGATGGATCTGCCGCGTACTAGGCCTTTGTCCAAGGCTTTGCGGTACGTGACGGCTGCCTTCTCTTTGATGGGCGGGGGAATGTAGACCTTGTCTGACAATCGATCAAGTTCAGCCATTGCTTGGGCAAGGTTTCTGTCAATGGAAGAGTGTACTCGTGAACGTATCTGCCATTTCCTCAAGCGCCACATCTGCAGGCGCGTTGACAATGGGAGCTTCCTGCCGAAAGCGTCCCGATCCACTTGACTTATGGCCGTGGATAAGCCTTTATCGTGAACAGAGTAGGATGTTGGTACTCCAACGCGGCTTCTTGACGCTTTCTCTTCCTGGGTGAAGGCACGCCATTCTGGACCTTTGTCCATCATTTGCTCATACAGCACAAGTCCACAGTCGCCGCAAACAGTTTCGCCAGTGTCATAGTCATGAATAAGGTTTGAACTACCGCATTCCGGACATTTGTCCAGTAATCGCTGGCGAGCACCGCTTTCTTTCTTACTCAATTCTCTTCGCCTCGACTGTTATTCGTAGAACCGTCGTGGTTCTTCATCATTTTTCAGAAAACAGAACGTTCGGTTCCGCGTAGCTATCCACGTGCCATGTTTCAATATATAAGCTTTACGGTCTGTTCAAGAGTATCTTATTCACAAATTTTGAATACTTACAAGTGCTACACACTCTAACGGGAAAAGTCGATCCACGTGATAACGCTTCCTGAAAAACTGCGAAAGGCAATGGAGAGAACTGTAAAGGAGCTAAGCGTCAAAGACAACGTGTACGGTATAGGCCTCTTCGGAAGCTGGAGCCGGGGAGAGGCTGAACCATCAAGCGACGTTGATTTACTCATACTCGACAAGACTAACCTCGCTTATGAATATGTTGAAAGAATTCAGGCCGGCGGCTTTCTCGTGGACCTAGATCACGTTCCGAGACAATGGATTCATGGGCCAATTCCGCCGGAAATAGACCAGAAGCTTTACGAGATGCAGATCCTGTACGATAGAGACTGGTCACTGACGAACACGAAGCTTTTGATGGGCAAGTCCTATGCTTCGCCTGAGAGAGTTGAAATTCGCACTGAAGCACACGTGGTTGAATCAGACATTTACTTGAGTCGTGCAACCTCGGCCCTTTCAAGGCAAGATTTCGGGAGCTCATATCTCTTCGCCGTTGTGGCGTTGGAAAACATCCTGAGGGTTCCGATCGAGATTGCGCTGGGGTCTTTTTCAAACAGTCGGTTCATCGAGACGCTAGAGTCCTCTTTGGCGAAACTTGGGATGCACAACCTTTTCAACGGATATGTGGAGATAGCAAGACTCAGCAAAGTTGATGATGCAGGCGTTAGGCACAAGCTGGGACTTTTCAAAACGATTTGGGACGAAATAAACGTTGTAGCCAAGCAGCATATTCCAACACTTGAATCTTCTCACTTCACGGTCAGGACCAAGCTGAACTACTATCTGAACCCAGCTTTTCTCCAAGGAGCCGTGAGACGTACGATCTCGTTGATTGATTCCGGAAAGACCGCCGAGGCCTCACATTATTTGAACAACATCCTTATTGACATCACTGAAAACTATGTCTGGCTAAGATCTTCAATTGAAAACGTCAAAATAGACTACACAACACTGATACGCTCATTCGAAAGCCTGGAGGAGAACAATCCCAGAAGCTATGAAAATCTCTTGAAGTTTCTAAACCTAGCCGGGGTCGATAAAACCACGGTCTCTGACACTGTAGAGAAAATCCGAGCAATCATAATTAAAACACGGCGAGACAGGAAAGATTTGATCAAAAACCACTTATTAAAGAGTTGAAAAAACTATACGGGATTTATTAAGATGATACGTTGTTCATCTCAGTAGCCCGGAGCAGCCCGGTGGAGGAAAGAACATCTTTCCGCCGACTGTAGTGGACAAGCATAGCGGGCTTTGGACCCGCCGACGAGAGTTCGAATCTCTCCCGGGCTACCATTCCACGTGTTGAAGAATACTGTTCCCCTTTTTCTTGCTGTGATTAGGGCGTTCCTACCCAATTGCCCAAAGATTGTCTTCTCGGAGATTCGATTTTGAACTCAGACGTTACGTAGAAGATGATAAAGATGTTTACACTAAGAAGCAGAGGCGGGCTTCCTTAAAGGTGAACGGACTTGCTCGCATCGTTGGGAGTTTGGCGATCGATCGGAGGTCTACTTGTTACGCTCATCACAATGGGACAGCTGACCTTGTTGCCTCTCCTAAACCAACAACCTCTAAGCCAGTCGGCTACTCTGGGATTCATCTTGACGGTCGTGGGGTTCTGTGTGCTTTCAACCGAGTTTGTACTAGTTATCCATTATGACAGGGAAAGGTCTTGGTTTGTTGGTGAAACTGCAAAGTCTACCCTGTACAAAAAGGACAAGAATAAGCGTCAAAACGATTGACCCGTCTCTTCAAAAATCCAGCCCACGTTCGCTTGCCGCTGAGATTTTGATTTCCTCGCTTATCGAAATCCTTTAATGTTCTTACCACGGAGCTATATCGAGCGAGGCTCATGAAAGCGTTCATTTCAGTCGATTTGGAAGGCATGCCCTACGTTGTTATTCCAGGCCATTTAGGTTTGAAAGGTCCACTCTACGATGAGGCAAGAAGGATTGCCACAAGAGTGACGGTGACTGTTGCCGATGAACTCTGCAAGAATGGTTTTGACAAGGTTGTCGTTGCCGACAGCCACGGACCTATGGTTAATATTCTGATTGATGATTTGCCTGAGTACGTGGAGATTATTAGGGGCTACCCAAGACCTTTGAGCATGGTTTCAGGAGTAGAAGGTTGCGACGCTGCCTTGTTTCTTGGGTATCATGCCAAATTTGGAACAGCAAAGTCCTCATTCGATCACACTTACAGCGGAGGAAGCATCAACAAAGTGGAGGTCAATGGAGTTGCCGCGAGCGAGTTTCTTCTGAACGCATATGTAGCAGGAGAAATGAACGTTCCTGTTGTATTGGTTGCCGGTGAAGCTCAACTGCTGAAAGATGACGTTAAGCCGTTTGCACCATGGGCTGAGACTGTCACGTTGAAGCATTCCTTGGGTAGGGTTTCCGCCAGAAGCTCTAGCATGGTTGAAATTGAGAAGGAACTGAGAAAAGCTGTGAAAAAAGCGATAGAGAGCAAGAATGATGCTGAACTGTTGCTGACCAAAAAGCCGGTGAAGACGAGGATCACTTTTTTGGTAAGTCACTTTGCAGATGTTGCGGAGTTGTTGCAGATAGTTAAGAGAATTGACGGATTGACCGTAGAATACACTTCCAGCAACATGATTGAAGCATACAAGACGTTTGAGCACATTGTTCTCGCTGCAAGTGGCATGTCCGCTCACCTTGAAAGCCTTAGGTAGCGCGCATGCGTGTTCCTAAATTCCTTTTTCAAGTGTGAGAGATGGATCGTCTTCCAAACGATGCTTCAAGTATCCCTAGGCACATTACCCTCGATAGTGCGCGCTAGTGGCTTGCGTAAGTATCTTCGTTCAATTTCGCCTTGAGTGGTTTGAGGTTCCTGTGTCCATATATCGGATTTCGACATATATCGGGGCTTAGAGTAAGCCGTATATTAAGTCATACGATATAATGTGTATGCAAGCCGAACAAAAAAACAGTTCAACAATAATACAGAAAGAGGCGAAATTGATGAAGCATGTTTTTACCACGAATTGGCCAGAAGACAGAGTATGCCCGTCACAAACACTCGAAGCCAAATCACGTTGCAGTACTGGGCACGTTTTTGCTTACGAAGAGACATTGATGCACAATCTAGGCTTTGAAGAATGCCTGTTGGAAGCGGTGGATGAGGAATTGTCGTCGCTGGGAGAGCCGGTCAAACGAATAATATATTTCCATCTGAAGAGGACATTTAAGATTACGAAGAAAGAGATCCCTCACAGAATCGCAGAGTTTTCCGATGCTATCGAAAAGATCTTAGGTGACGGAGCCAAATTTCTTGAGATTCAGATAATGAGGCGACTGTATCAGAAACTTGGCAAAGACACGCTATATATCCCGGACAAAGACGTCCTAATATTCACTGAATACATAGAGGCCGCTAGGCTGGCAAGTTATTCCCCGTAGCTCTCTCAATTCCATGACTCTCAGCTCTCGAAAGTTTCTGCTGTCGTCTGTGAATTCGTGGTTCAAATGAAAAATTTACAGAAAAACTTAAAAGCCTAATGCAATCAATTGAGAACCTCGAGAAGAATGGTAGTAAACCAATTTTAGGGGAAACTCTCCTTTCTCCCTTTCTCCCCTCTACCATTCTCCTCACAACAAAAACCGACGAAGAACCTCTATAGACATCAGGGATTGATCCTACAGAAGATTCTTCTATGGATGAGGTGAGGTCTGCTTTTCAAGCTGATTTCTGATGTGGCCTTTCGATTGAGTTTTTCGAACTTCTGTCGCGTGTGAAAATGCAAGGTTCTTCAGGGGTTGGGCATTGCATAGCTGGGTGATACAAGCATTTTCTCTTCTTGCCACTATTTTCAACTTGTCGGGGCGGATTTCGTCCCTTACTTTCCACTTTGTTCATGTCTTTATTCCTGCGGAGCCTTGATTCAAACAGGTTACGCCCTCGCTTTGGCTCGTCAAGCTGAACAGTTTATGACTAGGGAGTCAAGTTTATTTGACTTGCGTGAATTGGCCAGCGTCGGCCAAAGATAACATTCTTGAGAGAAAGCTTTTATTAAGGTTCAAAACTTACTGCCTTGAAAGATGATGATTATGAGTCTACAGAAAAGCGATTTCATAGTTATCGATTACGTCGCTAAGGTGAAGGAAACAGGAGAAGTCTTCGACACGACCAGCGAAGAGGTTGCCAAGAAGGAGCATTTGTACAAGGAAGGCGACATTTACGAGTCCAAGCTCGTAGTGATAGGTGAAAACTGGGTGATGAAGTCGCTAGATGAAAGCCTGACAACGATGGAAGTCGGTAAACCCAGTGTCGTTGAAATAGCGCCTGATAAGGCCTTCGGGAACAGGGATCCTGAAAAGGTTAAGCGTGTTCCCTTGAAGCAGTTGCTTGCTAGAGACATAAATCCGAGTCTTGGAATGCGCGTTGAATACGGAGGGAAGATGGCAACTGTTCGGGCCATGGGTGCCGGGCGGGTTCTTCTGGATTTCAACCCTCCTTTGGCGGGGAAAACACTTGTTTATGATGTTACGGTTCAGAAGAAACTAGAGACTGTGGAAGACAAGGTGGCCGCTCTTATTCATCGCAGAGTTTCTGCTGTTGAGGCGGCAAAGTTCGAGTTCACGGTTAAGGCGAAGGCAGTTAGCATTGAAATGCCTGAAGAAGCCTTCTATTTGGAAGGGATTCAGGTTGCGAAGAGAGGCATAGCCTTAGATATTCAGAGATTCTTCCAAGACATAGCTACTGTCAAATTCACTGAAACCTTCAAGGCTGAACCTAAAAAAACTGAAGCCAAGCCAGAGAAAGAGGTTAAAACAGAGAAAGAGGTTAAAACAGAGAAAGAAGAGAAGCAAGAAGAAAAAGTGGAAACCAAGCCTTAGCTTCGTATGATCTTTGCGTGAATTGGCCTTTTTTTCAACGTATGGGATATCCCCAAATGAGTAGGTCGTTTAGATGACTTCTGTCACTTTCGCGAGATGTTCATAGCCTTCTTTGCCTAGGTTGAGCTTGTTTAGAATAGTGTATCTTTCGGGTCTTATCGTTGCGGCCATTTCTAGGGCTGTGAGCACGTCCTGTCTTTCCACGCCAAGTTCTTGGGCGTTGGTAGGTGCGCCGAGTTGTTTCAAAGCGTCTCTTATCCGTTTCCAGTCTTGTTCGTGAAGGTAGGACATCATGATTGTTCCAATGCCGCAACGTTCTCCATGCAGAGCGTGGTTCGGTCTAATCATGTCGAGAGCGTGGCTGAAGAGGTGTTCGGAGCCGCTGCATGGACGGCTGCTTCCCGCAATGCTCATGGATACGCCGCAGCTTATTAGAGCCTCTATCAGAATCCTCAGGCCTTCTTCGTTTTCGTTCCTCATCAGTTGGACGTTTTGCATGACGTGTTTGGCACTCATCAATGCCAGACTGGCTGCATATCCGCCGTAGTACTCGTTTCTTTCTATGTGTGCGAGTTTCCAGTCTCTGACGGCAGTGAGTTTGGCGACTACGTCTTCACAGCCACTGATGGAATAACGCCATGGCGCTTGCATTATGATGCTCGTGTCCGCTATGATGGCTAGTGGTGCTTGAGCCATTATTGAGTAAGGTTTTTCGAAGCCTTTAATGGACGCGACAGGACTGGCTATTCCGTCGTGAGTGGCTGTGGTTGGGACGCTGATGAATGGGATCTGTTGCCATGAGGAGCTGCATTTCGCGGTGTCTATTTTCGTTCCGCCGCCTACTCCGAAGACGATTTGAGGTTTCAGTGCTCTTATTTTTTCTTCGACTGCTTCGACGTCTTTGACCGTTGCTGTCTCAACAAGAAACGTATCGACGGTCATTCCTTCTTTTTCAAGGATTTCTTTGACTCTTTTTCCGGCAATGTCATATGTTCTTAAGCCGGCTATGATTAGTGCGGATTCTTTGAATCCCAGTCGGTGGACGATTTCACCTGTGCCTTCTATTACTCCGTGACCAACGATTACTTCTCTCGGAAGCTGCATTCGATGACTTTCCAAAGGCACAACAATCACAGCTGCAGTTCACTTACGTTTTCTAGCGTTGTGTGTTTTTGAACCTTAATAAAGATGTTCATAAGGACATCTTCGCGTTCTCTTCTGAACAGTCAGCCAAGGCGTCCATGATATGACCGAGCCTTATTATGACCTCATTGGGATGCATCGTGTGTAGTTGATCTTGCGAGAGTCTCTGTTTTTATCTTGATTTTTCGAAGCGTAATGTTAATTAATGCCTTGGTTGTGATTACATGATGCTACTTCCTTGTGAAGTATTTAGTGACGCGTTTAGGTTTTGGGAGAAACTGAAGATGTTAAGTAATAATGATGTGGTCAATCGGTTAGCGTTGAAAGGGACGACGACGATCGGCGTTGTATGTAAAGATGGAGTGATACTCGCTTCGGATACTCGTGTGACTATGGGTTTCTACGTTGCTCACAAGCATGGAAAAAAGGTGTATCAGATTGATGACCATCTGGCTATGACGATTGCTGGGAGTGTTGCTGACGCACAGAGAGCTGTGGATATCCTGACGACGAACGCGCATCTTTACAGGATAAACCTGGGTCGACCTTTGCCCGTGAGTTCCGCTGCGAGAATACTGTCAAATCTCTTGTTTTCAGCTCGGTACGTGCCTTTGTTGGCGCAAGTTCTAGTGGGCGGAGTAGATTACACGGGGCCGCATGTTTTCTCAGTTGATCCGTTCGGCAGTTTAACCGAGGAGAAGTATGTTTCAACAGGCTCTGGTTCGCCCGTCGCATATGGCATTTTGGAGGACAAGTTTCGGGAGGGCGCTTCGTTGAAGGAGATGCTGCCTGTCATTGTTAAGGCTGTTAACGCTGCTATGAAAAGGGATTCTGCAAGCGGTGATAGTTTTAATGTCGCAGTGATAGATGAGAAGGGATATCGGGATCTGACTGAGAAGGAGAAGAAGCAGCTTCTAAGTGATTGAGGAAGCATAAGTCGTGCCGTCAAACTCTGATAGAGAGAAGATAGAAATCACACAGTACATTTTGGAGCACGTCCCGAAAGAGGCTGAAGTGACAAGAATAGAGTATGAAGGGTCGACGCTAGCTGTCTACACGAAAAGACCTGAAGTGCTGGTTGACCAAAGCAGCGTTGTCGCCAACATAGTTAATGTGATAAGAAAACGCATCGTCATACGTTCTGATCCGTCAGTCAGGCTTCAGGAAATTGAAGCTGAAAAAATAGCAAGGGACATCATTCCTCCTGAAGCCGAAGTGACCGATATAAACTTTGATCCAAGCCTAGGCGAGATAATCATTGACGCCAAGAAACCAGGTCTCGTCATCGGGAAAAACGGCACTGTCCTGCAGGAGATCATCAAGCGGACTAAGTGGCGGCCGCACGTTCTCAGAAGTCCACCGTTGAAGTCCAAGATAATAACCCACATGCGTCATTACCTTCATTCTGAAAGCAAAGAAAGAGAACGCATACTCCGCACCGTGGGAGAAAGAATTTTTAGGCCTAAAGCCTTCGAAGTTGGAGACGTAAGGATCACCGCCCTCGGAGGAGTTCAAGAGGTTGGCAGATCTGCTCTACTTGTTCAAACTCGAGAAAGCAGCGTGCTCTTGGACTGCGGCATTAACCCCGGTTCAACTAGGCCTTTTGAGGCTTTTCCGAGGCTGGACAACCCGGCTTTCGAAATTGAATCCTTGGATGCTGTGGTCATAAGCCATGCTCATCTTGACCATTGCGGTCTGCTTCCATTTCTCTACAAGTACGGGTACGACGGTCCAGTTTACTGTTCAGCACCGACTTCTAACATGATGACGTTGCTTCAATTAGACTACTTGGACGTCGCAGGCAAGCAGGGTGTAACGCCGTACTATGATCAGAAAGATGTCCGCGAATGCGTTTTGCACACGCTTCCCTTACGATACGGAGTGGTAACTGACATAGCTCCTGATATGCGGTTGACGTTGCACAACGCTGGCCACATTCTAGGCTCGTCCATGGTTCACCTGCACATAGGCGAAGGTTTGCATAACGTTGTCTACACGGGCGACTACAAGTATTCAAGAACCATGCTTCTGGAAGCGGCGACGACAGAGTTTCCAAGGGTCGAAACAGTGATTACCGAAAGCACCTACGGTGGCCCGGATGATATCATGCCTTCAAGAGTCGAGGCTGAGGAACGGTTGACCTCCGTTGTAAATCAAACCTTGGAACGTAAGGGCAAAGTTCTGATTCCTGTTCCGGCCGTCGGTCGGGCGCAGGAGATAATGCTCGTTCTTGACGGTTACATGCGGCGTGGATTGATGAAAGAGGCGCCCGTGTTCATTGAGGGAATGATTTCAGAAGCCACAGCGATTCACACGGCGTACCCAGAATATTTGGGTCGCGAAGTACGCAACAGCATCCTTCACGATGGAGTGAACCCGTTCCAATCAGACTATTTTACTATTGTGGAGCATCCAAGCATCAGACAGGAAATCATTGAAGGCGAACCGTGCATCATAATGGCTACTTCTGGAATGCTTGAAGGCGGACCGGTCATAGAGTATTTCAAGAGCTTGGCTGACAACGAGAACAACTCAATAGTATTCGTTAGCTATCAGATTGAGGGCACGATGGGCCGAAGGGTCCAGAAAGGCTTGAACGAAGTGGCAGTGATGACCTCCGAAGGCAAAATGGACGTTGTGAAGGTCAGACTGCATACCGAGTCAATTGAAGGCTTCTCTGGGCACTCAGACAGACGACAAATATTCAACTACATAACTCATTTACAGCCCAAACCAGAGAGAGTTGTCGTCTGCCATGGTGAAAGAGCAAAATGTCTAAGCATGGCCAACTTCATTGAAAGAAGATGTGAAGTTCAAACACTAGTGCCAGCAGTCATGGAAACCTTTAGGCTGCTGTAGGGATGGGCTCATTTGAAACCGAGGCTTTTTCCCGCCAAATTTTCACGTTCGGAGGACAGACAACTACTCGCTCTTCGCCGAGCCTTGCGATGTCTCCGCCTATCGACTCTGCGAATTCAGACAACTCGTTGACGGCGCGTTTGACGTCATCAATGCTTTTGTTCGCAAGAGGAGTCATTCTCAGAATCAGGATGTTTCCAGACTTGACCTCCGTCTTCACGGCCTCTAGGTCAGACAAGTCACGAAGAGGCATTGCTTTCAAGTAGGTCTTGCCAGAACCAGCTTTAACCTCAGCTTCTTTCCCCTCCTTCTTAGACTTGCGAAGTATCCCACTCAATCCTGGCAAGTTTCTCCTCCTTTGCTTTCTATTTACATTCAAGAGTTTAAGGTTTTTTATTAACTCAACGTCTGGATTCCTAATATGTATCGAACTATTAAAGGATTTTATGAATTCATGATCAAGATTCAGCCTTCACCGAGCCGGCGTGATAAGCTGCTTCATTAAATCCCACGTTCTGTCTCCGACAAAATGCGCGTTCTTAAGGACGATGCCTTGCTTGACATTCTTTGCCTCTTCCACAGAGTACAGGGCTTCGCCTATTGCCAACGGTTTCCCATGTTTCTCGTCAATAACGCATACAAAGTCGCCCTTGCTGAATTCTCCTTCAAAACGCCTAATCCCGGGCGCCATGATGTTTGCGCCCTTGCAGACGTATGGAACTGCTCCCATGTCTACAACGACCTTCGGGGCTCTGTCGAAAAATTCTTTGAAGATCAGTGTTGGGTAAACAGTGCCTTCGGTTCTGGCCATTATCGGCCTTCCGTTTATGAGGAAGATTTCGGCGAATCCTGTTTCGACTGCTTCAACCCTTGGTTTGTCTTTGAAAATCTGCTGCAAATCAACTTTGAATCTTTTTGACGCCTCGCCTAGAACCCCTTTTGATTCTTTTTCTTTCAAGAAAAACCGTCTGAATCGTTCAGGCATTCTCTTCTCTCTTAGATAAGGTTTAAATCTGTAAGGTTCGAGTATAAAAGGCATAGCATTTAGGTTGAGGGTGAAAAAATGAGCGAAATGACTACCGAGATCCTTGAGCAAAACCTTGGAAAAATCGTGCTCGTAAGACTTAAAGGTGGAAAAAACTTGCGTGGAAGACTCAAGGGATTCGATCAACACTTGAACCTAGTCCTGGAAGAAACAGAAGATACCACCACTTCAGAAAACGTTAGGAAACTAGGATCGATAATCGTCCGAGGAGACAACGTAGTTCTTATTTCACCGCCCCCAAGGTGACATCCTTTGGGAAAGGGAACACCCTCCTTTGGCAAACGTGCTGGGAAAAGAGTCCACATAAGATGCAGGCGATGCGGAAGAAGATCCTACAACGTGACCAAGAAACGCTGTTCAGCCTGCGGTTACGGTGAAAAAACCGTCACCAAAACATATTCTTGGCGAACCAAAACTCTGCAGAGAGAAAGAACGCGTTAAGAACTCAAGCTTATTGTGACGATTGGTAGTAGCCTTTATCAACCTTCACGAAAATCAATGGGCCTTTACTCTGAGTTAGTTCTCTTGCCTTCCGTAAGGCGTCGTTGACAACATTCAGGATCTCTTCCTCGTCGTTAACGTATTCTCTTTTCTCCTCGCCAAGTTCCATTTTCAAGAGGTTTTCAGCCAAAATCGTTGTGCCACAAATCTCCCCGTTCTTGACAAGCGTCGACACAACCACATCTGTCATTTCCTGACGGTTCGAAAGCTTGTGCCATATTGGCTCAGCGTTGTTGAGAATCTTCGTAGCACGATTCCACTTCTTTGAACTCTCGTTGCCTATCAGAAGCTTAACCCTCTCCTTCCATTTGTTCAGCCAGATTCCAGTCCAGATCCCAAGAAACTCCGTAAGTTCGCTTGGGTTTTCATTAAAGACCTTTTCAAGCCTCTCTACAGTCTCACATTCGCTCGCATCTTTTCCAACGAGGGCCCAATGCACCTTGAGGTAATTTGTCAAGTCTTGACAAGCTATTTGGAGTACCTTACGGTCTGAACCTAGAACGTCCAGCATTGGGTTCTTGTCCTTGAGTTTCTCTGACAAAAGTATTTCAACGAAGTTCATAGGTACTCCCGTCTCGAAGCCTTCTCCATTCTAATCTAGACCTTCGCGCTTTTAATAAGCTTTATTCGTTGTTGCTTCTATAGTTCTCTTCAAGAGCTTTAAGCTATATTATGTTTCTAGAAATATTCTTAAAGCCGATTTCAGAGTCTAATCAAGAAAAGCTGGCAATTCATTGATATTTTCCAAAATCAAATCTGGCTTCTCCCTTCTCAGCTCCTCCAATGAAAAAATACCTGACAAAACAGCAACGGTCCTTGCCCCAGCGTTTTTCCCGGCTCTAACATCAACGACGGAGTCTCCAACGACTATGCAGTCACCTATTTTGACATCCAGCTGTTTTGAACACTTGATCAGAGCCTCAGGGGAAGGCTTCGGATTTTTCGTATCTCTTGATGTCACCACATTCTGAAAATACTTTGCGAGATCGAATCTTTCAAGTTCTGCAATCACTTCTTCACTGGGCACGCTACGTCTCGTGGTTAGAGCCAACTTGGCCTTTTCTGAAAGCTTCTTGAGTGTTTCGGCGATGTTTGGGAACGGCTTCGTCTTTGCAGCCGTGGCCTCATAGTATGCTTTGAGATAGATCTCCCTGAATCTTTTTACGTCAATCCCCTTTAGCAATTCGTCTATGGGCATATCCTGCTCAAGCCTCTTAGGAATCTCAATCATCGTCTTGATGTCAACCACCCTCTGTCGCAAAGCTGCGAAAGCAGTTCTCGCGGCTTCAAAGTAGGCTTCTCTTGCGTCCACCACCGTCCCATCCAAGTCTAGGAGTATGCCTTTAACCTTCAACTTCTTGTTCTCCAAGTTCCATCCTCGCTTAGGTTGTGCTTGTTGCTACTATTTGTTTCGATAGGTTTTTATTCACAGCAGGTTGTCTAAGGTAAATACCCGATAAATCTGTTTAGAGGCAGAAACACTAGGATTGATGGGCGATGGTCAGAAAAGCGCGCATACGCTTGACAAGCACCGATTACTCAAAGCTTGAAGAAGTATGTGGAGAACTGAAGGTCATCGCCCAGAAAACTGGAGTTAAGATCAACGGTCCAGTTCCACTGCCCACAAAACGGCTGAAGGTCCCTGTTTTGAAGTCACCTTGCGGTGAAGGAACTGCAACATGGGACAGGTGGG
>Ga0315268_10005371_pt1 | contig 13777 bp, 13 predicted proteins | sample C1_top_MG_FD_204535 | JGI IMG/M metagenome (GOLD analysis project Ga0315268, IMG submission 204535) | Sediment microbial communities from Yellowstone Lake, YNP, Wyoming, USA - C1_top | ecosystem: Environmental > Aquatic > Freshwater > Lake > Sediment | place: USA: Wyoming | collected 2017-08-01 | reverse complement strand
CTTTGGCAAGATGGTCTTCTGCCATGCCCAGATCCGGCTCCTTTTGTATCAGCCTGGGCGGCGATTCTTTTGATCCCGCAAAGCATTTATCGAATTTGTCGTACATGAGGCTCACCTTCCTTCAGAACAAAACTCCAGAAATTCTCTTCCCCGAAAAATACGATCCTTTCATCCCAAATATTTTTGTAGACAGGCTCTTTCGACCATAACTTTTCCAGTTCCTTGATCGAGACCGGATGGAATGAGATTTCTTTACCGGTCAGCATTTCCTGTTTTTTTATTATCCCCCCTATTTTAGCTTTGGTTTTTCCATTATCAAGGAGCACGAAGAGAAGATCGATATCGCTTTCCTCCCTTTGATGGCCTCTGGCTACGGATCCGAACAGCAAAATAAAATAGATGGAAGGGCGGTATTCCCGGACTATCCGCATCACCAGATCCTGGGCAATGAAACCTTCCTTGCTTCCTTTGACAAAATTGATCTTTCTTTCCAGTTCTGCAAACGCGAGGGCCTTCTGGACAAGCTCATTCTGCCTGTTGAGGCGGTAGAAAACCTGTTTCCCTTTTTCTTCCCTTAAGAGGGCTTTCTGGGCCACCAGTTCTGCCAGGTAAGCGCCGGCCCTTTCATGGTTCGTCCCTGTCATACGCTCGATCTGCCTCGCATACAGTTCCTTGGACGGGCCGTGCAAAAAAGCTCCCAGGAGCTTGAATTCCGGGTTCAACATGGATTCATTATGGCAAGTATCATATATAAATGTTGATAAACCAGCCATATGGCTGGAAATCCAGCCAATAGAATATTTATCGGTGCAATGGGTTGCTTTTCAAATGTATTCGGCCACGGAAGCCTATTTTCAGCACCTTTAAAATCGCTCCTTCCCATTATCGCTTTTAGGTGGTGTTTGTGGTTAGTGAGAGCGAGGACAGGAGCGCATTATTCGGATTTTTATTTGAAACAGCTGTCAGAAGGGAAAATCTCGCCTTGGTCGGTAAAACCTACGGGAAAGCTGAAAGCGATGTAGTAAGGAAACAGATCGAAACCGTGATGAACGCTCAACTCGATCATTTTTCTGAAACATACGTGTTAAGGGACCAGATCGTATCCTGTCCGGCTATGGAATTGGTCCAGGTCTATCTGGATGGGGAGGCGAATCTTCCCGATTCTACTCTCATCAGGATTGCTAAATTCCTGGGGACGGTCAAAGAGATCGAATCGCTGTCGAAGGTTAACCGGAAAACCGAATCGGTTGCCGTGAAAAAAGCCTGCAAAACCGCTTTCCAAGGGATGATCGCTGCTTTCAAAAAGGAAGGAAGTTGTGATTTTCTTGTACAACGGGGCCAGCATTTTCCAGAAGAATTAAAGCAGGAACGGGATGCCGCGCTTATCGCTATCATAGGTTCATGGGCCAAAAATTCCCAAACCGAACAGATCGTGGCGTTCATTGAATCGTTCGGCGACAGGCTTTCAGCCCCTGTCAAGGCCTCAGCGGAAAATACCTTTGGGAAATCGGTCTCTGAGATTGAATTCATGAGATCGCTCGACGTGCTCGCCAAGTGCGGCGAACTGTGCTTTTTGACTAGGATTTTACTTGAAGAAATATCCTTTTTGGGAGGAAAACCTTCCCGCACCCAGGCGCTTATCGAGAGCGCGATGATAAGGGCGATGGATGTCGCAATCACCCAGGATTGGGTAAATCCCGACAGGGAAGCTGCCGAATATATCTGGAAGGGGCACAAGGTTATCAGGAATATCCTTGAATCTGGCTGCTCTGAAAAGGTCAAGGCCAAAGCCAGGGAGTCTTTGAAAAAATGTGACATTCTATATGGCACTTCCCCGCCAGTATTGACGGCCAAGGAATATAAGGAAATCGAGGTCTTGATGCCTGATCTTGGCAAGCATAGACGCAGAGTCAAGTCATACGCCCAAAGCAGACGATTGGTCGAAGATTTAAAGAAAGGTATTGCCCGGACAATCCATGCTCCGAAAGAGACTTCTGATCAGAAGCAGAGGCGTTTGAGGGAACGCAGGCCATTGTGCTGAACAGAACGCTGGGATGAGCGCTCTAAATATTTTTTCCCTTTTAAAATTTTTATTGATATAAGAAAATATTTGGTAATAAAAAATTCAGATCATGCCTTCTTCCTTGAGGATCCTTGCCTGGAGCGGGAAATATCTCCAGATGATCTCCCCTTTGGTATCGCCCTGGATCTCGAAGATCTTTACAATCACGACATCGCCGTCCTTCACCCAGATCCTGTTCCTGAGCTTTCCCGGGATGCGGCACATCCTCTCCTTGCCATCCTTGCAGGCAACGCGCATGCGCGAGCCTCCCATAAGGCCTGTGACTATCCCAAGGGTCTCCCCTTCGTGCGGAAGCCTGAGCCTCCTCCTCTCCTCCTCGACATTCAGCGGCGCGGAAGGCGGCCGTCCATGCGGTTTGTGGTGTCCTCTGAATCCTGCCAACATCTCACCTGATTGCCGTCCTGGCGCCGCAGCTCTCGCAGACGAGCTGGCGCAGGCCATGGCCAAGTTCCTCTATGTGCGTGTCCGGCCTGTTGCACTGCCTGCACATGACCAGCTTCACGACGAATTCCTCGAATTTCTTGTTGATGATGTCTCCTGTGAGTTTCCTTGCGAGTATTAGGCGGTCGTTCTGTATCTCGACCGGGACAGCGAGCTCTTTGGATAGGTATTTCGCTATCAGGCTCGGCTCCCTCCTGACCTTGTCAGCGACAGTTTTGAAGTTCTTCACTATAGTCTTGTTGCCTTCCACGAAGAATTCGAATTTCGGCATCTCGAAGCGCTCTGTCTTCGTCACTTTCTCTGGTAGGTTGGCGTATATGCCCGAGAGTAGCTTGTCATAATCTTTCTCAGAACTCATGATTTTGTTAATACAGGGACGGTATTTTAATGTATCGTGGTCGTTCATGTCCCCTCTTTCCAGCTCGCCAGGTATTTCACCTGCTCCTCAGTGAGCGTGTCTATTTCCACGCCGAACGCAGATAGCTGCAACTCAGCGATTTTCGCATCTATCTCTTCAGGGAGCATGTGCACCCCTGGTTTCAGCTTGCCCTTGTTCTTCACAAGATATTCGCAAGCGAGCGACTGGCCTGCAAACGATGTGGCCATGACCTCTGACGGGTGCCCTTCTGCCGCAGCGAGGTTCACTAACCTGCCCTCTGCGCATAGATATGCCCTCTTCCCGTTTATCGTATATTCATCCAAGAACGGCCTTATCCTTTTCTTCTTCCCGGCCTTCTCTATCGCAGCGACATCTATCTCGATATCGAAGTGTCCGGAGTTCGCGAATATCGCGCCATCCTTCATGGCCTTCACATGCTCGAGCCTGATGACATGCTTGTTGCCGGTCACGGTAACGAAAATATCGCCTATCGGAGCAGCCTCTTCCATGGGCATCACGCGGAACCCATCAAGTTTCGCCTGCAATGCGCAGAAATGGTCGACTTCGGTCACAATCACGTTCGCCCCCAAACCTTTCGCGCGCAAAGACAATCCCTTTCCGCAATCGCCGTATCCTGCGACCACGAAGGTCTTGCCAGCAATCAGCGTATTTGTAGCTCGCAGGATTCCATCTATCGTAGACTGACCTGTCCCATAATAATTGTCGAGGAGATGCTTGGTCTTGTTATCATTGACAGCGATCATCGGGCATTTCAGCGCCCTGTCCTTCTCCATGGCCCTCAGCCTTATCACGCCGGTGGTAGTCTCTTCGCACCCACCGATCAGTTTCGCGAGCTTGTCCGTGTGTTTCGTATGTATCGCGGTTACTAGGTCACAGCCGTCATCGATCGTAATGTCAGGCGAGTACGAAATTACCTTCTCTATGTACTTGTAATACTCGTCCCTGCTCTCGCCCTTCTTTCCGAAGACATTGACTTTCTCCTCGGCAAGGGCTGCAGCGACATCGTCCTGGGTGGAGAGCGGATTGCACCCGGTAATCGCGACAGTAGCTCCGCCTGCTATCAAAGTCCGCACGAGCACGGCCGTCTCCTTCGTCACGTGGAGCGCAAGGCCAATCACCATGCCCCGGAACGGGAGCTCTTTCTTGAACCGCTCCCTGATCTTTAGCATGATCGGCATCTTGGTCTCAGCATAATAGATGTTGAGCCTTCCCTGCTCTGCAAGCGAGATATCCTTGATTTCGTATTCGTGTTTGAGTGCCATGAGATGCTTTTCATCAGGGAAATGATAAAAATAGTGGCTATAGCCAAAAAATCCAAATTAGGATTCAATCTTCCCTTGGTGCGTCCCCAGATTTTTTCGGTCCGGTTGTCAAATCGTCGAATAATCCTTTCGCAAGAATCCTCGCGCCGCGGTATGTCGCTTCCCTGCCGGTCAATTCAAGAAGATAGATTTTCCGATCTAAGACCATGCGCTGAATCACATCGCCTACGATATGACCGTTCATGGTGTGTATCGCAAGATAGAGCAGAATGCCGTCTTTATCTCCGAAATGCTCCAATAAGGAATCCGCCGCTGCCTCCTGCATCTCGGCATCCTTGGATCTTATGGCGAGCATCAGGACCGCGGTGAGGCAATGGGGATTTTTCGCCTTGGCGCCCTCTACTACTTCGTCTAACCTCTTCTTCATGATCGCCGGATCATCTGCTTTTTCTATGTATCTGATAAGGTTTGCGGGTTTCATGTTCGCGATGACTAACCGCGGGGAATCCTGGCCAGCTTCAACTGCATCAGCCACTTGCCCATGCAGCAAGCTGCCGGCTGAAGCAAACCTGGCCCTTTTCCCGTCGATTCCTATCTTCAGGATGAGCCCCGGGGCCGTTGCCACTGCTCTCCCGAGCGCTTGGTCTTTGTGCTGTTTCATTATTCGTCCTGCCATCTCGGTTACCTCAATAAACAAGATTTGATTTTTTCTGATGCTCCAAGGCATCTCATTGCTTGAATCTGGCAATTAAACAGCCTTGGCCGTATATTTTTTACTATCAAGTATAACTATATCCTAGTAATATATTTATTCCTTACCATTTCTAGAAGCAAGAGATTCACATGGACCTAGTCGTAGCAGAAAAACCGAAAGTCGCGGAAAAGATCGCGCACGCCCTCGGAGACGGAGGGAACATCGTAAGGAAATCGCATAACGGGGTCTCATATTATGAGACCACCCACAACGGGAAAGAGCTTGTGATAGCCCCTGCTGTCGGCCATATCTACACGCTCGTCGAGCGCGAGAAGTCAAACACATACCCTGTATTCGATATAGAATGGGTGCCGGCCTACCGCGCTTCCAAGAAAGCCGATTACACCAAGGCATACGTGGACACGATCCAGAAGCTCGCGAAAAAAGCCGATACGTTCGTATCTGCCTGCGACTATGATGTCGAAGGATCCACTATCGCATATAATGTCTTCCGCTTCGCTACAACGATACGCGAAGGCAGGAGGATGAAATTCTCAGCCCTCACTGACGAGGACCTGATATCGGCTTATGACAACAGCACTGATTTCGACTATAACAACGCATACGCAGGCGAGACGCGCCATATCCTGGACTGGTACTACGGCATCAACCTGTCGAGAGCTTTGATGAGCGCCATGCGCGCTGCTTCGCGTTACCGCGTGCTCTCGATCGGGCGCGTACAAGGCCCGGCCCTAGAAGTCATCTGCAGGCTGGAGAAAGAGATCCGCGCTTTCGTCCCGACGCCCTATTGGGAGCTGACTGTCAAGATCAAGGATACGGAATTCACGCACGCGCGCGGCCGTTTCCTGGATGAAGCCGAAGCGAAAACAGCGCTCGAGCGCACGAAAGACTCTGGTTCGGTCGTGGGCGTGGAAAGGAAGGAGCAGACCATCGCGCCATCCCCGAACTTCGATTTGACCAGCCTCCAGGTGGAGGCGTACAGACTGTTCAAGTTCTCGCCATCGAGGACGCTCGAGCTGGCGCAGACTTTGTACGAAGCCTCATTGATAACATACCCGAGGACCTCGTCGCAGAAGATCCCCCCGTCAATAAACCTGCCGCACATCATCACGGCGCTAGCACATCATCATGAATACACGTCCATAGCGAAGACAATCACGCAGAACAAATGGTTCACCCCTCTCCAGGGAAAGAAGGACGATCCTGCGCACCCGGCTATCCACCCGACAGGACAGAAGGGCAAGATAGACGGGGCTGAGAAGCAGCTCTATGATCTGATCGTGCGGCGCTTCCTGTCGTCTTTTGCTCCGCAGGCGAAGAAAGCCCGCGTGCGCGTGGTCGTGGAATCCGGAAGCGAGCAGTATTCCGCTTCAGGAAGCCGCATAATCGAGAAAGGATGGATAGAATTCTACGGACCGTACTATACCAGCGAGGATGTCGAGCTCCCTTCATTCTCAGAGAGCGAGAAAGTTGCGCTGGAAGAGCGGAAGAAGACCAAGAAGGAGACGAAGCCGCCGAAACGTTATACCCAAGCTTCATTGGTATCGGAATTGGAGGACCGGCATCTCGGCACCAAGGCCACGCGCTCTGTCATCGTCGACACGCTGTTCAAACGCGGTTATGTTGATGGGAAATCCCTGGAAGTCAGCGACTTCGGCCTGAAGGTCTGCGAGGTCCTGGAGAAATACGCGCCTGAGATCCTGGACGAGCAGCTCACGCGCAAGCTCGAGGATGAGATGGAAGGCATCCAGGATGGAAAGGTCGAGAGGGAGCATGTCATCGCGGAAGGGAAAGAGATACTTACCAGCATCCTTTCAAAATGGAAAAGCAACGAAGCCAAGATAGGAAAAGAGCTCCTGGAAGCGCTGAAGGTGACAGAGCAGCAGGAGAGCATCCTCGGCCCGTGCGACAAGTGCGGCAAGAACCTGCGCATAATACACATGAAGGACAAGCGCCAGTTCATAGGGTGCTACGGCTATCCTGCGTGCAGGAATACATATCCGCTCCCCTACGGCGCTCTTGTGAAGCCAGCCAACCGTGCTTGCCCTGATTGCGGAAAGCCGATGGTGAGCGTTAAAAAAGGAAGGACGCATTACACTATGTGCGTGGATCCGAACTGCCCCTCCAAAGCGAGGTGGAGGACGGCAGCGGCGGCGAAGGCGCAAACGGGCGCAGCGACAACGCCAACACCCGCTTCCGTAACGAAAGATACAAGCGAAACGAAAAGCAAAGAATGAACGAAGCGAAAGATACGAAACGAAAAATAAGTAAAAAGACGCGGGCAGGGCAAGCGAAACGAAAAGCAAGGAATAAATAAAAAATCCGCGCGAACGTAATCTCGAGCGTCGTCATCTTCATTATTTTTTCGGGTGTGGTCTGCATGAGGAAAATCCGCGATTTCGATGTCAAAGGGAAGAGGATAATAGTGAGGGTCGACCTCAATTCCCCTGTCGAGAACGGCAAGATTACCGGCAGCGCGCGCATCAATGCTCATGCTGTCACGATAAAGGAGCTCAGCGAACGCGGCGCGCGTGTCATCGTGCTCTCGCACCAGGGCCGCGAAGGCCATGACGATTTCATAGGGCTCGAGCAGCATGCGAGGCTCTTGCACCACAAGGTCGGCCGTGACGTGTTCTTCATAGCGAACGTGGTCGGATCAGAAGCCGAGAAAGCCATCAAGCAGATGAAGGACGGAGACATCCTTGTCCTTGACAATGTCCGATTCCTCCCCTGCGAGACCGGCCACAAGGACGGCCTCGGCGAGATAGTCCATCACCTTTCACCTATCGTTGATTATTATGTCCTGGATGCGCTGTCCGTCGCGCACCGCAAGCACTCATCTGTTGTCGGGTTCTCGCACATGATCCCCTGTTTTGCCGGCGATGTGCTCGCAGCCGAAGTGGAAGCTGTAGAGCAGGTCAGGAAATGCCAGGATGTGACATTCATCTTCGGAGGCTCGAAAGTCGAGGACTCTTTCTCTGTCATGAAGAAATGGCTCGATGAGAATCGGGCCAGGAAGATACTCCTTGGCGGCGCGCTTTCAGTGCTTTTCCTCAAAGCCGATGGCAAGGATATCGGGGATTCCAAGGATTACATCAAGAACGCCGGTCTTGAGCAGTTCATTCCGCAGGCCAAGGCGCTTCTCGATACTCATCGGGACAAGATAATGCTTCCCGTGGATGTCGGCCTGTCTATCGATATGAAAAGGGTCAATTGCGATTCAGGGTTGATTACAAAGGGCCAGATTTGGGATATCGGCCCCCAGACCGTCTCGCGCTATGTGGAAGCGATCGACAATTCCAGATGCGTGGTGATGAACGGCCCGCTCGGGGTCTATGAGCTTGAGGATTTCGGCAAAGGCACGCAATTCATATTGGACAGCATAGCAAGGAGCGACTCGTTCTCGCTTTTAGGCGGAGGCCACACCATCACAGCGCTCGAGCGCTTCGGGATCGACAAGAAATATTTCGGCTATGTGTCACTCTCCGGGAAAGCTCTGATAGAGTACCTGTGCGGCAAGCCCCTCCCGGGATTGGTCGTGCTGGATGAGAATGAGAAGAAGTTCAAGATCAAATCATGAAGAAGCTCATGACCAAAAGCTGAAGAAGAGGTTCAGGAAGATATTATCATTCAAACCTCAATGATTCGACCGCATCTAGTTTTGCGGCATTCTTGGCCGGGACATAGCCTGCGACAACGCCGACAATGAAAGAGAATGCAAGGGCGCCTATCATGACCTCTGGTTTTATCTGGCTCGGGACGCCGAGTTCGCTGATCAGTCTTGAGATGAGATAGCTGAAGACCAAGCCGAGGACCCCCCCGACCAGCCCGATTATCCCGGATTCGATCAAAAATATCTGCATGATCATTTTATTCGTAGCACCAACCGCTTTCATTATCCCTATCTCCTTTGTGCGCTCGAGAATGCCCATGAACATTGTGTTCGCGATGCCTATGCTCCCGACAAGCAATGATATCGCAGCAATGCCGCCAAGGAAAAGGCCGAGCGCCGCTGTGATATTGCCGACCTGCTCCCCTACATAGGCGGCAGTGATCGTCGTGAAATCCTTCTTCTCCTCCCGCACCTTATGGAGCCGCAGCAGCTCCTTCGTGATGAGCGCTTCGACATCCTGCGGATTCGTCCCTTCGGTGACCTTCAGATGGATTTCGGTGAGCTGCTTGTTGCCCTGGAAGCCAGGAACGATATCCCTCGCGTCTTCCCTTGGGATGTACACAACTGTATCTGCGACAGCCATGAGCCCGCCGCCTGATTTTTTTCCTATCCCGATAACGGTGAAGCTTTTGTTCTCGATGATGATCCTCCTCCCGATCGGGATCTTCTCGTCGAAGACGCTGTCGGCTATATCATACCCTATGACAGCGACGCCCCTTTCATTCTCGCGCATCCACCTGCCGGATCCGATATCATAAGAATATATGTCCGAGAACAGGTTCGCATCAGCACCGATCGAATACAGCGAGATGGTCTGGTCCCGGTATTGGACATTCGTCCGCCCCTCTATGGTCGCACCGATTATACCGACCCCACTAAGCCGCTTGATTGCTTCAAGGTCGTTCTCGGTCAGCATGCCCTGCGGCCCGTAAAGCCCGCCAGTCAGGCTGGCTTTCAAAGATCCTGGCTGTACCGATATCACATCATTGCCGAAAATGGATAGCTGGCTCCTGATGTACAGGTCAAGGCCTTCAGCTATGGAAACCATGGTGACGATCGCCAGCACGCCGATCACGATGCCGAGTATGGTCAGCCAGCTGCGAAGGCTCCTGCGCCGCAGGTTCATGACCGCATACTCTGTTAGATCCCGTAGCATATCATTTCCCCTTGCCTTTCAGCTCGCTATACTGGCTTATCTTCCCGTCCTTCATGTAAAGCGTCCTCTCTGCCATCTCCGCCACGTATTCCTCGTGCGTCACCACCACTACGGTCTTGCCGTGCTTGTGGTGGAGCTCATCGAACACTTCGAGCACCTGCTTGGCGCTTACCGAATCCAGGTTGCCCGTGGGCTCGTCCGCGAGTATTATCTCCGGATCGTTCGCCAGCGCCCGCGCAATCGCCACCCTTTGCTTCTCCCCGCCAGAGAGCTCGTTCGGGTAGCTGCGGATCTTGGTCCCGAGGCCCACTGATTCGAGGAGATCCTTCGCCCTATCTTCGCGCTCCGCTTTCCTGATGCCTTCGAACATCATCGGCATGGCGACATTGCGCAGGGCATCGAGCGTAGGGACCAGGTTGAATGCTTGGAACACGAACCCCATCGTCTTCCTCCGGACGTGCGCCAGCTCATCTTCCCCCAGGCTGCTTGTCTTCATGCCGTTGATATAGACATCGCCTTCGGTGGGCCGGTCAAGGCAGCCCATGATGTGGAGCAGTGTGGATTTTCCGGAACCGCTCCGGCCTCTGATGATCAGGAATTCCTCTTTCTTAACGCTGACAGTGACGCCATCCAGCGCCCTGAAGCCGCCGTCAGGGTATATCCTCTTCACATTTTCGAGACGGATGGTGTCCCATTCGTGCGCGACCCTTTTTTTGCTTCGGCCGCCCCTTCTTCTCTCTTCATCGCTTGCCATCGTTCACTTTCCGTACAGATCCTTTATCCTGCCCAAAATCATCTCTTCTATGCCGAATTTTATTTCTTTGTTCGGGATTATCGCTATCGCTTTCCATCCGATCCCCTGGGCGTATGCGACGCGCGCCCTGCGGTGGCCGTCCAGCAGGACGTTTTTGCCTTTCTTCGCAAGCAAAAGTATCGGCGTGGAATATCCGCCGCTTATCCCTGAACTTATCATCCTCATCTTCTCGGCTGCGGACGCCTCTGTCTCGTCCCCGGCAAAAGTATAGAATATTTCTCCAATCTCCTTGTGGCTGAGCTCCATCTCCTTTTTCGTGAACGATATGCCCGGATACAGGTTCTGATAATAAGCTATCAATTTATCGCAGATCCTCTTCTCTTCATCAGGCGGAACAAGTCCAACTACCATCAGCATCACCAATCCAATAAACCCCCTGCAGGTTTTAATCCGTTTGCCAGCCATCTATTATCGGTCCTTATGGCCACGCTATTGATACGAAACGCATCCATCCTTACGCCCCGTGGGCTTGTCGAAGGGAGCATGCTGATAGAAGGGAACCGAATCGCGAAAATCGGAAGCATCGCTCAAATCGGGAAGACAAGCGCTAAAGCCGACAGCATCATCGATGCGAAAGGGAAGATCGCGATTCCCGGCCTTGTCAATGCGCACACGCACGTATCGATGACGATACTTCGCGGGTATGGAGAGGATTTGCCTCTTGATCGGTGGCTGAAGGAGAAGATATGGCCCATAGAAGCCAAGCAGAACCTGGCTGATGTAGAAGCCTCCGCATACCTCTCGTTCTGCGAGATGATCCGCTCGGGAACTACAGCATTCGCGGATACAAGCCTTTTCGATCCGTCTGTCATCATGAATGCTGCCAAGAAAGCCGGGATGCGCGGGATAGTTGCGCAATCGTTTTTGGATTTCGGGAACGAGAAAAAAACAAAAGAGGCGCTCGCCAATCTCGCATCGCACGAAAAAAAGAAATTTGAAAAATCTGTTGGGTCTCGCGAGCGCGATTTGGTTTCATTATCAATCGCCGTCCATGCGCCCTATTCCTGCTCAAGTGAGCTCCTCATCAAAGCCAAAGAGACAGCGGATAAAACCGGCCTGAAACTGCAGATTCATGCAAGCGAGACCCGGAAAGAGATTTTCGATTGTTTAAAGGAGCGCGGGAAATATCCCATAGAATATCTTGAGGATATCGGTTTCCTCGGAGAGAATTGCATCCTCGCGCATGCAGGATGGCTTACGAAACGCGAGATAGCTTCAATCGGGAAAAGGAAAGCCTCTGTCGCGAGCTGCCCGATCAGCAATTTGAAGCTGGCGACAGGCGGCATCAGCCAGATAACAGAGCTGGATGCAGCCGGAGCGAATGTCGCTCTCGGGACAGATAGCGCAGCCAGCAACAACTGCCTGGACATGTTCCAGACAATGAAGATGGCATCTCTCTTGCAGAAACATCACTACTGGAAAGCGGATATACTCTCCACCCAAAAAACATTCGCGTTCGCAACCCAAAATGGCGCGCGGGCGATCGGTTTCGATAGCGGCACTATTGATATTGGGAAACTCGCCGACATCGTCCTTCTCGAGCGGGGTCCGAACCTCGTCCCCGCCCACGATATCCTCTCGAATCTGCTCTTCAGCGCAGGATCTCAAAATGTCTGCGACGTGATCATAAACGGGAATATAATCATGCAGGGCAGGAAGATCCTCAACCTGGACGAAGCGAAGATAATGGATAGGGCGGAAAAAGTTGCGCAAGATATCAAAACGCGTTGATACTTTTTCATGCCGTTCGTCGTGGAACCTGAGATCCGGGCTCCGGCCATCAATAAAAACATTTTTAAATGTTTCTATGACTTATTATACATACATTTTAAAAATTAACTACGATTTTTGGTGGGATGTTATGGAATCAACAGCTACTAAATGCCCTGAATGCAAGAGCAAGCGCCTGGTCCGTGATTACGAGAAAGGCGAACTGCTCTGCGCAAGTTGCGGACTGATAATTGCAGAGAACATACAGGACCTGGGTCCTGAATGGCGTGCCTTCGATGCCGAGCAGAAGGAGAAGAAGGCCCGCGGCGGAGCGCCGATCAAGTTCATGAGGCCGAACAAGGGCCTTGTGACAGAGATCGACCAGTACAACCGCGACATCCGCGGCGGAAAGATAAGCCCGAAGAAGCAGGCTCAGCTCTACCGCATGAGGAAATGGCACAAGAGGGTATCCATCGCCACCTCCATGGAGAGGAACCTGGTCATCGCGCTTGCAGAATTGGACCGTGTGGCTTCAGCCCTCGGCCTTCCAGAGAACATCAAGGAGAGCGCAGCCCTCCTCTACAGGAAAGCTGTCAAGGAAGAGCTCATACGAGGAAGACTAATCGAGAGCGTCGTAGCTGCCGTAGTCTATGGCATCTGCAGGATGCAGGGAATCCCGAGGACCCTGGACGAGATAGCGCGCGCATCCGGTATCGAGAAGAAGGAAATCGGACGCGCATACAGGTTCCTGAAAGCTGAACTGAATATCGATGTTCCGCTCACTGACCCGGCGCAGTATGTCCCGAAATTCGCAGCTGCCTTGAAACTCGGCGGCGATGTCCAGGACGATGCTGTGAAGCTGATAAGGAAAGCGCTCAAGAAGGGATTGATCTCAGGCCGGGGCCCGACAGGTGTCGCTGCGGCCGCCCTTTACATAACTAGCGCGATGCACGGGGAGAAGAAGACCCAGAAAGAGGTCGCGGATGTTGCCGGCGTGACAGAGGTCACGATCAGGAACAGGTACCGCGAGCTCAAGAAGGAACTGGGGCTGAAGATCAACCTCTGATATTCTTTTTTCTCTTATTATTTTTTAATCATCTTTTTCTTTAATTCGAGCCCTATCTAGTTTTTTTTGATCAGATTGTGATTATTCCTCATCGGGTTTTATCCCTAGGTCTGTCGAACAATCATCATCTCGTTCTAGATGGGGTCTCGTTTGTTTTTAAAAGGCGTGCGATGCTAAAAGGAATCCAATGATGAAAATGCAATACCTATGAGACGGCTTTTAGTGAGCTGTCGATGATTAAGATCTTGAGTTCTGACGAACGTAGTGAGGAAGAACTCTAGAGATGGCGAACGGATCGCCGTTCGACGGATCTTGAGTTCTGACACAAGCCTTTTGTCTAACGTTTTCTGAGGGCAAAAGGCTGGTGTTTATCTAAAACCATGAGGGATTCGTCAATTTGTTTCCCCTTTACGAAAAAGAAAGAGACGCACAAAGAAACGATAGACGGGAAGCGGAT
>Ga0315268_10005370_pt1 | contig 13778 bp, 6 predicted proteins | sample C1_top_MG_FD_204535 | JGI IMG/M metagenome (GOLD analysis project Ga0315268, IMG submission 204535) | Sediment microbial communities from Yellowstone Lake, YNP, Wyoming, USA - C1_top | ecosystem: Environmental > Aquatic > Freshwater > Lake > Sediment | place: USA: Wyoming | collected 2017-08-01 | reverse complement strand
AGAGGATCGATGGGTATCTTAAGCTCTACCTGGACAATGGCAATATGGATTGGGAGGACCAGGTTGATACCAAAAAAACGCCGGCGGAATCATTCGATACCCTGACCGATTACGCAAACTTCGGCTTTCGTACCCGCCAAACAATTGTTCCCTGGACAAATGGGGAGATCATGACTGGCTTTGATCTTGACTTTTTCGTCGGCAAAGTTACCGAGGCCAGGCCATCGGGCGATCACAGCATGGATGAGAAAACTTTTCGCATCGCTGCCCCCTATCTGGCCATAAACCATCAGTTCGGACCGAAAACGGGCTGGCACATCACTCCCTCGGCTGGTGTCCGCTACCTTGACCACAGCCAGTTCGATGATCAATGGGGTCCGCAGGCAGGCATGGTCCTGGGATATAAGGAGGCGACAGAGCTTCATGCCTCCTATGCCAGAGGAATTAATTATCCGGGTATCAATGTAATTGCCCAGTCAGATATCTCCTGGCTTGGTAATACCCGGTGGAAGGATCTTGATCCTGAGATTCTGGACCATTTCGAAATCGGCCTTGCCCATACCTTCAGTCCGGTGATCAAGGCTGATCTGACCGCCTTTTTGGACGAGGGCCGGGACCGATATCGCTTTGTGTCTCCTCCCCCTCCTCCTGCGCATTATGAAAATATTGAACAGTATAAGACAAGGGGAGTCGAGACTACGCTTACCCTCACTCCCTTCCCTGATCTGGCTTTGTTCGCAGGCGGAACCTATCTGGACGGTAACCCCTCCGACCTCCCCGATGTCTTGAAATGGAGCGCGAGCACCGGTTTGACCTACCGCTTCCTGAAGCATTTTCAGATTATCCTTGATTCCCTCTATCTTGACGATCACTATGTCACCAATCCCCGTTTCCCCGGGGCGAGCGATAAGGTTGGTGCAGCATTTCTTCTCAATGGGAAGGTAAGCTATGAGTTCTCCATTCAGCCTGGGAAGGTGAGCGGTCAGATTTATCTGGCCGGTGAGAATCTGCTGGACAGGGAGTATGAGTACAAAAAGAACTATCCTATGCCTGGAATAAATGCAATGACAGGATTGGCTGTAAAATTTTAAAGAAGCTGGTATTGTTCAAGCTTCGGTTAATCTATCGACCCTATTCGTATAACAGGTATTTTGTCTGATGGAGGTAATAAGGCAGTGAATTCGGAAAAGCCAAAGAGGAAAAAGAATCTGCTCGCTTCGGTCCGCAGGATGTGGCTCATAGTGGTCTTGGCGCTTTCAGCGTTTTTTGGGGTTGCAGGAGCGCCCCGCGTGGCAGTCTGCCATGATATCAAGATCCCGGTTATCGTGGATACCGACATGGCGCTGGATGATGTGCGGGCGCTGGCAATGATGTTCAACTCTGCGCATGTTGAAGTTAAGGCCATAGTCACCTCGGATGGATCATCATCTCCAAAGGCGGGGTTTGAAAATCTGCTTCGTATCATGAAATTTTTGGAAGTCGCGCATATTCCGGTCGGTATGGGAAGAAGTCTGGGTGAGGATGCTCCAGCCTGGCGGGAGCGTTCAGAGGCGCTTGGCTGGGCACAACTTCCCCCTGCACAACCTTCGAACGGCATTGTCACTATCCCGGACGCTGTCAGCGTAGTTAACGATGCTCTCTCCCACGCAGGAGGGAATAAGATTACCTATGTTTGCCTTGGCCCGCTTACCAATCTGGCCGATGTGCTCAGCCGGAATCCATCTCTCAAAGCTCAGATCGGAGGTATTCTTTACTCAGGAACACCGCCCGATGCACAACCCGATGCACTAAAACCGGACTGGAACACCAGGCGGGATCTGAAATCGGCTCAGGTTGTATTCAATGCCAAGCTCCCTCTGTATACCTTTTCCCTTAAGGAGGAGGATCTTCTCACCTTCGATTCCAACCTCTTTGAGGAGATACAGAAATGCAGTTCTCGATCCTCCCTGCTGATCGGTCTTCTTCATCGCGACAGCAGAATTCAGGAACTTTTGAAGAAGGGGCATTTCAAGGTATGGGATGAAACGCTGGCCCTTTATCTCAACGACTCTTCCCTGTGGGGCATGGAGCCGATTCAGGGGAAGTCTTCCCTTTTTTGCCTGTCGAAGTGGGATCGGAAGACAGCCAGATCCGCTTATCTGGAATTGGTATCAGGAATCGAAGGACAACGGATCAGCCCCAGAATCCCTGTGGTCCTGGAACAATATCCCACCAATCCCGGCGATTTCCGGGAGGATCTTCGGCCTTTGATTCCGAAAATCATTGCGGTGCATGGCATCGAGGAATGGAAAGCCACACTTTTGACCAATGAGCTTCACCGCCACATGGGGATTTATTCTATTTTCGGAGCTAAAATGGGTATCAGAGCCAGAGAGATCCTCGGTGCCTCGCTGGATGAGCTCCAGGTGGAGAGCCATGCAGGTTTGAAACCGCCCATGAGCTGTATGAACGATGGACTTCAGGTGGCAACCGGATCGAGCCTCGGCAGAGGGACCATACGGGTTTTGGAAGATGAGCCAGCAGCCGAAGCCACCTTTACCTTTGGACAAAAAAGACTCCATGTGCGGATTAAAAATGACATCTCACAACGTATTCAAACAGATATCAAGGGGATCGTCCAGCGATTCGGAGCCTTGACACCCCAGTATTTTGAAGAGGTCAGAAAACTTTCCTTACAGTATTGGGCAGATATGAGCCGTGCCCGGATATTTGAGGAGATAATGGAGGACATCCCAGCAAAGAATGAGGCCACCTCAGCAGGGAATAATGAGCGGTAGCCATCAGCATTAAACTTAAGCCCTGGAAAAGAGCCGACGCCTCTCTTCCGAAAAGAGAGCACCGGCTCTTTTTGTTTTTCATTCCAGTCGATATATCTCCAACGCCTTTGCGTTTTCTGTGCCTATGGCTTGGGTTTTAACTTTTCCTTAATCTCGTTCATCTTGGCCCCCCAGTCGGCCACATCATCGGGAGTCATTATATCGATAGCACCGCCTTGAAATTCTCCGCCGACATCGCCCATCCTCTCTTCAATATCTCCTTCAATTTCAAGATAGATATTCTTAAGCTCTTCCATGACTTCGGGGTCGGCCTTCCACAGGCCCCTTTGCTCGGCCTCGATCAGCCTTCTGCCGATCTCTTCAAGTGCCCAGGGATTATGTTCTTTGAAAAAGGCGCGCATCTCCTCATCCAGAACAAAGGTTTTGGTGATATCGTCAAAGATCCAGTCATCCACCTCCTGTGTAGTGGACTCCCATCCGTATACCCGTCCGATTCTCTTGGAAATGGTTGACGCGCCTTTATATCCGTGGCGTTTCATACCCTCGATCCACTTGGGATTGAGCAGTTTGGTTCGCACAACTCTTCGTATCTCATCGGACAGGTCCCGGACTTCCACATGCTCAGGCTCCCTGGTATCTCCATAGTATGTTTTGACCTCATGTCCGGAAATGTGCCTGGCTGCCGTGGTCATTCCACCATGTGCGCCAAAATAACAGCAGCAGCCGAAAAGATCCTTTTCATCGGTAACCACTTTATTGAAGGTGGCATCCACGGTACGCAGGCTCTCATGGAGGGAACCAAATGCCTCAACTCCCTTCACTCCCTTGCCATAGGCATATCCGTTCCAAAAAACAAAGATATCCGAAAGGTCCTTTTCCTCTTTCCAGGCCGAAGCATACACGGCCAATTGCACACCGGCAGAATACGTGCCTGGTTTGGCGGAAAAGAGGTGAAACGTGGCTTTCCTCCACATTTCCGAGTGCCGATTTTCTCCATAGTCAGCGTCGTCATTTTGGCCAAGCTGCTCTCTTAAGTATTGGAGGGCATGTTGTCGCGGGAAATTCATATCCGAAGGCTCATCCAGGGAGGCTACTGTCTGGACTGCCTCGTCTATCAAGTCCACGCAATTGGGAAAATTGTCTCTGGTGATACCGGAGAGGCGTATCGTTACATCGATGCGGGGGCGGCCAAGTTCGCTGAGGGGAATGACCTCGAAGCCCTTTATCCGGCCATTGGGCTGCCAAACCGGTTTTACTCCTAAAAGGGCCATAATCTGGGCCATCCCTTCCCCATCCGCATACATGATATCTCCGGCCATCCAGTAAATGGCTACATTTTGAGGAATTCTCCCTTCATCCTTGAGATGCTTCTCGACAACCGCTTCGGATAGCCGCTGGCCTACCCGCCAGGCAGCCTGAGTCGGCACCCGGTAGGGATCGAGGGAGTAGAAATTCCGGCCCGTAGGCAGTATGTCAGGCCGTCCCCGTGTAATTAACCCTGACGGCCCGGCAGGGATATATCCTCCCTCCTGTCCGTGTAAGAGAGAGTCGATTTCCCTGGAGTCTTCGATGGCTCCATTCAGGGCCATTATCTTGTAACGAAGGGTAAAAAGCGTTGTTTTTTCCTGACCGGACAGGCTGTTAGGGGAGAGGGGGAGAGAGGGAGAGGGGGGGAGGGGGAGACCGGATGAAGCCATAATTTCCTGGATAGCTTGCCAGAGAAGTGGTTCAGGATCTGAACCCTTGGCGTCTTCCTTTATATTCAAGCGGCTGGAAGCCGCTTCCACTATTCCCCCGTTACTTCCATTGATCTCAAGCACCCTGGCGATAAAAAAGCAGGCTATGCGATCTATCGCCTCCAAAAGCTGGCCGTGGCTCTTTTGATAACGATCGTTCATTTCTTCGGGATGTTCCAGGAGAAGGTGCATATCCAATCCCAGAGCACCGGCAATTACTTTACGCAAGGACTGGTCCTGATCGGCATCGTATTTGAGGATGGAGTTGATCATGGAAATCTTGCGATCACCCTGCGGAGGCTGGCCGAAAACATGCAATCCATCCTGAATCTGGGTATTGCGAATACGGCTCAGTACTTCATGCGCTTTCTTTTCCACTTCAGGGAAAGGCAAGCCATCAACAGGACCCATCTCCTTTTCCAGGTTGTTCTTTTTTATCCCTTCATGGATCATATGCTCTAATACGTGGGATCGTCCCTTATCCGTAACTTTGGCTTGCTGATACTCGCTCAGATGCCGGTCCAATTCTTCCAGCCCCTCATAGAGTCCGCCGACGGTCATGACTGTTTGCATGTGATCGACTAAGGTGGCATAGCTTCGACGCTTGGCAATGATCCCTTCAGCAGGGTTATCCGCATTGTAAATATAAAGATGCGGCAGGCGTCCGATGCCAAGATCAGGATAGCACTCAGCGGAAAGCCCCACTCCTTTGCCGGGCAGGAATTCGAGATTGCCGTGAGTGCCCACGTGAACAATGGCATCCGCACCGAATCGATTCTCCAGATAACGATAGGTAGCCATATACTGATGAGGAGGCGGTATATCGGGATCATGGAGGATCTTACAAACCTGACCGTCACAGCGGGCACCGGCGCAGCCCCGCTTAGGTTGCACACACACGACAGCATTTCCGTAGGTCACGCCGGTAACGACAATCTTGCCGTCATAGACCATGGCCGCAGGCACGTCGTTTTTGGCCTCACCCGGCGGGTTCCCCCATGCTTCGATCATCCTTTCTTGAACCTTGGGGCTGATGGTTTCAAACCATTGGTTGTATTCCTCCTTGCTGACCAGGTCCAAGGCTCCTCCCTTTTGGATAATCTCTTCGATCGGGGTCCATCGAAACTCGGAGATGGCCTTTCTCTCCATAATAGTATTAATCAGATCTTTTCCATCAGCCGGAGGATTTACGGTATATCCTCTCTTTTTCATGGCATGGAGAACCTGAGCTACACTCTCCAGGGTATCAAGCCCTGCTCCTCCGCCAACTGACGCTTCCACCGAGGCACAGGGGTTATTGTGAAGGATAAAAGCGATTTTTCGCTCACTAACCGGTTTTCCAGCCAAGGCAATCCATTTGGCCACTCTTTGGACAAGATAGGAACAGCGATCCTTGATGGGACATCTCGCCTTGATGCCATCATTCTCTTTTTCCATAGCGCCAATGATTATAGGCTCGATCACCCCTTCAAACTCAGGCATGGCCACATTCCAGCCAATCTCCGAACTTAACCCCTGCGGGTCTTCCTTCCATTCCTCAACCGTGCGATAGGTAGTAACTACCGGGGAAAACACCGGCACATCCAGTTTTTTGAAAATCTCTATGCCTTCGAAATTTCCCTCCTCGTTATTTCCCCCCCGATCCTGGACTTGACGGCCGAGAAAGAAGGCTTGAAGCTTGATCAAGGCTTCAATTCGGGAGTTCCCCCTTTCGGTAAAAAAATAATCCCGTACTGCTGCTGCGCTGCCGCGAGATCCTAATGCTTCATCCCTGACGCTGTAAGAGAAAACCGGGATCACCCCAAAGCCCAGCTTTTCAAACTCAAGGATAAGATTGTTTTCAACTGCCAGATCTTGATTGGCCCAGGATTGCCTTGTAAAAAGAATACCTACATAAGAGTTTTTCGTGCTGTCCAAGTGATTGCGATACCACGAAAGATACTCCTCTGCCTGATGAAATATTCCCGGAGCCTGTGGATGGTAGAGACCCTCCCAGGGGACTTCACCGGGCGGGTTATAGGCCAGGGGAACCTTTAGCACCTGATTTCCCAGATAGAGGATCATCTGTTGGAAGTTATCCTCCCCGCCCATGGTAATGTATCGATAGCAATCGGCCACAATCTTTGGGGAAACAGTGGACAGCATCCAATAAGAGGGATCATGGCCCACACAGACAATAGGGATCTTTTCTCCTATCTTCTTCAGTTTCTCTTCTATTCTCTCCCAGAACCCTTCAGTGGATCGATAGAAGAGAAGAAGATCGACATCAGCCATTTTTTCGAGGGCTTCATCGATCACGAGAGGATCGTTTTCCAAATCTCTGGAAGAGTAAGCAATAAGCTCAAGGTCATCAATACCCTTACCTGCCCGAATGAGCACAGAAATGTGCGAGTTCCACATAATAGAGCCGATCTTCATGGTTTTTCCCTCCTTGTGGTTTTAAAGACCTCATAAAAAATCCCACTAAAACACTGAATCATGGTCAGTGCTCTCTATAAATAGTAGATGCTCTTTATAAGTGCCTGAAATAGTAAATGCTCTCTATAAGTACCTGCCGATCTCATAAAGCCATCGCAACCCGGGAAGATACACTATCTGGCGCTGGTAAAGGCCGCAGAGAATCTTCACTGCCGGTATGCCTGAAGCCACTGAGACGATCAGCCCAATAAGGACCAGATCAACTGCCCGGTAGTGCAACTCACTTCTATAGGTCCTGCCTGGATAAGCCCGAAAGGCCCGACTCTCCACAGAATCAGCCAAAACGGCGGCTCTCCTTATAGAATTGGCCAATACCGGGGTCAGGGTATTTAATCCGGCTGAAGTGAGATGCCCTATTTTAAGGGGATGGAATCCCTTCATTTTTTGAACTTCGATCACGGTCGAGACCTCTGCCATGAGAATTGGCAAAAACCGTATGGCACAGACCAGCATAAAGGACAGCTCATAAGGTACCCCCATCCTCACTAACCCAAGGAGAATGTCCCTCGGCTCAGTGGTCCAGCACAGCAGCAATCCGGCAGCGGTCATGGTGGAAAACCTCAAGCCCTGGATCAAACCATAGACAAAACCCTCGCGGTAAAGGTAAAGCCCGCCGGTCAACTTGCCCAAAAAGAAGAGCTGCTGAGGAATTAAGGTGACCATAACCGTTCGCGGCCACTCCTGGTAGAAAAGTGCTTGACTGAAAATAGTGCCCCACAACCCGACGAGAATGAGAATAGCCACAATTTTATACTTTACGGCAGAGATGCCGGCCAACGGGTAAAGGAGTAAGGGGATCAAAAAGAGGGTCAAGAGAAACGTGGGATTATCAATGCTGATAACCATAACGGCCAGACAGAGCAATATTATCAGCTTGGTTCGCGGATCAAGGCGACAAATGAGTAAGCTTCCTTCACTCGTTTCAACAATGTCTCTAGTTTGGATCACCTTTTTTAATCCTCATATCTTTTCAGTAAAGGCAGGGTGCAAAACCCATGTCATAGTTCAAATTGAACATCTCTATCATTAATTAAAAATCTCTATCTGTGCTTTTTCATATTCATACGATGGTCTGATCTCAGACGATATCCTGCCTTCATCCATCACCAGAATTCTATCTGCATACTCTGCGGCTGTTTCCATGTGGTGGGTAATAAAGACTGCGCTCAGACCTGTGTCCGTAAGTTCCCTCAAATAACCCATGAGGCCCTGAATATGAACCCTGTCCTGTCCACAGGTGGGTTCATCGAGCAGCACCAGTTCAGGACGCAGGGAAAGAATAGATGCAGCAGCCACTCTCAACCTCTGGCCTTTACTCAAACCCTGGGGGATATCTTCGCTAAGATGTGTGATATTGAGGGACTTCAGGATATTTGAGACAATTTTGTTCATGAGTTCCGGCGGAAAAGAGAGCGCCTTCGGCCCAAATTCCACCTCCTGCCGGACAGTTGAAGAAAACAGCAAAAGGTCTGGATTCTGAAACAGGGTTCCCACCTTACCGGCCAGACGATAAGGGTCCAGCCGGCAATGGCCGTTTCCTGAGACCATTACCTTCCCTTTTTCAGGCTTAAGAATAGCGGCTAAATGAAGAAGGAGTGTCGATTTACCGGCCCCGTTATTGCCGACAATAGCTACCATTTCTCCTCGCCGGATTTTCACCGAAACACCCTTCAAGCTGTAGTCGGACTTTTTCGAGTAGCGAAACCAAAGATCCTCAGCAGCAACAGACACAGACTCATCCTGCTCACGAGAATCCGCGTCATCCTGTTCACGAGAATCCGCACATAAGGCATCGGGAACTGTTTTTGTCCCTCGACCGTTTCCGTCATGGTAACTCATCTGGCAAAGGATAGCTCGTTGTAATGCCATCTGTTCGCGGCTCGTTGTAATGGCATCTGGTTCGCAGTGCTGTAAGGCTCGGCAGCTTTTGTTTTTCCGAGCTGAAAGCTTCCCCTGAAGATCAGCCAGAGTCAGCCTTTGAGACAAAGGAGGTATGAGACCGAGTTCATCAAAGAGGGCAGTCTGTCTGACGGCATCTTCCCTGGGTCGATCCAGGAGAATTTTTCCCTCGTTCATTACCATGACACGGCTTACCAGATGAATGACATCAGGAAGTCGGTGTTCGATTATCATAATGGTCATTCCATTCTCATTTAAGGTCCGCAGCACCGCCAATATTGAATTTGCGCCCTGCGGGTCTAACTGGCTCAAGGGTTCATCCAGGACCAGAATCTGCGGTTGCATGGCCAGGACGGAAGCAATGGCTATCCTCTGTTTTTCCCCACCGGAGAGAGTTGAAGTAGTCCGGTCCCTTAAGGAGTGCATGTTTACCAGAGCCAGGGAACGATCGATCCTGGTTTCAATCTCTTCTTTACTCAGGCACAAGTTTTCAGGCCCAAAGGCGATCTCATCCTCAACCAGGGTGGAGAAGAGCTGATCTTCAGGGCTTTGAAAAACCATGCCCACTGTCCTGGTCAGCTCTCTCATGGAGCTTTTTTTGGTATCCAGTCCGCAGACATTCACACTTCCCTCCATGCAGCCGCCGGACTCGTGGGGAATAAGACCATTCAGTGTCCTGAGCAAGGTGCTTTTACCGCATCCTGTAGGGCCTGTCAAAAGAACGAACTCTCCTTTTTTTATGGTAAAGTTGATCCCTGTAAGACTGGGGAGGTTTCTCCCTGAATAAGTAAAAGTAAGGTCACGTGCCGTAATCAATGCTTATTCCTCCGCTAGCCTCCGATGATGGAGAGTCTCCTGCTTAAGGTAAAACCTAAAGGTACAGCTATGAACGTATATAAAAAACCGCTGACGAGAAGATAAACCGCTATATACCAGGTCGCATAGTAAAGACGATAGAGAAGCATAAAGATGTTAAAATTTACATAAGAAATCAGCACATCCCCCAAGCCACATACAACAGCAGTTATCCACACGGTGCGGGGAGCTATTCCATGCCGTCTATATCTGGACTGGTCCGTTGCTTTCGCTCGGTCGTCTTCGATCGCGTTTCTGGTCAGGCCGCACAGGTAATAGGCTGTCTCAAGAATAAGGGCAGCTACTCCCATATTGAGAAAGGATGTAGCGGAAAATCCTCCGAACAAAAGATCACTCATCAGAGACTTGATGATAATGACCAGGGTAATCGCTCCCGGCTTGGGAATAAGGACCACTAAAGAAGTGAGCAGCATGTAGAAAATGATTTCGTGGAAAAAGCCGGTAATGAAAAAACTGAAAGGTCCAAGGAAAATATGGGCAAATCGCCATAAAAGAGTTCCGGGCACATTTACCACGGCAAAGATAATCGTGCCGAAAAGGGCAATGGTGATCAACTCGCGGGTCTTTAGCCGTAAAAAATATTTTCTCTTTAGATAGATAAGGAGTATCATTCCCATAGCAGCAGCCAGGGAAAAGAGCGTTATGATGAGCGGCCCCCATTGTGGTGATGAAACCTCGATCGGGTAATCATATTGGCAGATTGTACTGTCAGTCCCGAAATGCTTGAGGCTGAGTCGGGCCAGATAGTGGCCGGGCAGCGCCATACCGTCCTGGGCATAGATAGGCAACACCACTTTTTGTTGACCCCTTGGGGAAAGACAAACCATTTGATACACTCCATCGCCTCCCCGGCCAAGTCCCTCATGACCTTGAGGGAGAACCGGATCGAATCCGGCTACTTTCAGCCTGGTTTGAGGATCGAGAAAATCAAGCTTTGCCAAAAGATTCACCGTATCTTCCAACTTGCTGTTAATACCCACGGCCGCATAGGTGGCAGGCGTGGGATCTTCATGGTGCTCACCGGATAGCCAGCGAGCTAAAAGACTTTCGGTTTGCAGCAGAATCGTGTTCTTCTTCAAGTTTTTTTGTGGCAGACCCTGTTCATCAGCAGGAATAGCGAAATCGGTTACTCCAAGAGATTCCTGCAATATGCGCTCATTTAACACCTTTAAGGAGATGGTCTTTTGCGTAAACCAGGATTGCCCATCTGACACCCCATGAATCGCGGCTTGTTCTGATACACCATGGATCACGGCTTGTGCGGTAAGAGGCACAGAGCCATTTTCGGCAACTCCCTGGGCCATTAGGGGAAGATGAATCTCTATTACTCTAAACCATTGATCACCCTTGGTCGTCAAAAGGAAGTTTGCCTTCAGCTTCAAACCGGCAGAGTTTTTTTCCACACTCATATCGGGAGAAATTTTTTGAAGCACAAGAGGGGTTGGGATCTGGAGTTGGTAATCAACTTCGATCTTACCAGGATACCGGCTTTCAACCCGAAGAAGCCCGCTCACGGTGCTGTTTTCACATACCCATCCACTCTTTCCCTGGCCGTAAGGGATCTCATGGCTTAATACGATCGGCGTACCATTCTCTGGAAAGACCGTCGAAGAATTAGTGGCGAAAACTCCAGCCGGAAAGAGCGCAAAGAGAAAAAACTCCATAGCCAAAAGAGTGATCCAAAGCATTCGACCATACCAAGATCTTTTCATGTGAGTCCCTTAGTAGGTTGTTTAGGCTGTAGGCATTTAGGCTATTAGTCTAAAAGCCTTTCTTGCGGTTGGAACGCATTTTGTTTCTTCCTACAGCCTAAAAGCCTACAGCCTATCTACCTAAGTAGTTACCTCGTTAATTGATCAAAAGAGTTCGATGTCGTCCTGCCATTTGTCTGAATTCCGGTCTGGGATCAATATCGATAGGCCCTTCAACAGCGCCAATATATTGAGCATCAGGAGAGATGCCACAGGTCAGGGCTATCCCCCCCAGAGGATAAAACCAGACCAGCTTTTCCGCACTGCTATTTCGCCCGGTCAGGTCAAAGCAGTAGATACCGGCCTTCTCCCTGGTTTGATTCACGTAATCATGGATCATGCCCACTATCAGATACCTGCCTTCGCTACTCAGGCACAGCGTCTCCATTCCTCCCCCTCCTCGCCAAATCCAGCAGGGGGTTCCCTGGGGATCGAGCTTATAAAGGGTATTTTCCTGGGGGTGAGCGCATTGCGGGGGTCTGCCCTTTTGCCCGGATGCTGGCGCTATGTAAGTCGATCCTATCTTGGCGATGATACTCCCATCATTGAGCGCAACCACCGTACCTCCAGAAGCGTAGAGAGGAATCCCGCTTATCTCGATAGGAGCGGAAAGCGCTTTTTCATATATCAGGACAGGTTTTCTTACCTTGAGTCCGGCCTGATGGTCATAGAGGAATAATCTGCCGTCATTGGAAGTACAGGCCAAAAACTTTCCATTGGGAGAAAGATCAAGACTGCTTCCGACCGAGGTGGTGTAAAAACCAAATTGACCAAGGGGCGCAAGACCCCAGGAAAAAAGAAGGCGTCCTGTATGAGCATCGAGAACATACAGGGAATTTTCCGAATACTGCTGAACAATTTTGCCGTTAGCCGCCCCTCCCCAACCGGAAAAAACGATCGTCTTTCCCTCCTCATCTATGGCCAGCTTCAACACAGCGGTATCTATAGGGTTTGTTACAGAATCCTTGTTTGCAGCCGGGAACTGCCACAACTTTTTGCCGCTTGGAATATCAAAGGCATACACAACTGATTTTCTGGGATAGTAGAATTCAGTACCTTGTTCGGTTTTGATGGTGTCTTTCCATCCTCGCTGTCCGGAGACAAAAACCGTATTCTTCCTGACAGCCAGATATTTGACATTTGGCTGATATGAATAGTAACTCTCTTTTGTAGTGCCCAGCTCCTGGGCTGTGCTGTAACTCCAGCGTAATGTTCCGCTTGAGGTTTCAAAACAGTAAAGCTTTCCATCCGGCCCGGCCTCTCCTGCCAAAAGATACCGGTTGTCCCCGGAAAAGGCTATGGACCTGCCCACACCGGCAGGGATATGGAAACTCAATATCTTTTTCCCGTAAGTGTCCCATAATCGAATAGTCCGGTCAAAACTGGCCACACCCAGCATCCCATTGGAAGACACGGCTATCTCCTCATAGATCACCTTGCTCCAGTCATCAATCTGAGCATATCTCGACTCCTCCCCCGGTTTGGTCACACCCTCGGCAGTGCCCAAGGGACTCTCCCAGAGGAGAAAGGCAGAGGGAGACAGGGGTGCCCGGACCTTTTTCTCAAGGATTCCTCCCCGATGGCTGATACTGAGCGTATAGTCCCTGTTTTCCTTCCAGGCGAAATTCAACAGGAGGGTATCCATCCTGGAATCGACCGAAGAGATCTCGACACTCTGCTTCGGGGTGTCTGCGGCAATAGTTACCTTTTGCAAGCTCATTTTTTGAGAGATACTCACTCCCAAACCGCATCGGGTAAAGATTATCTCTTTGATCTTGGCATCTTTGTCCCTCCTGCATCCGGGGGCAGCAACAATGAAAAGAAGGAAAGTCAAAAGTATGATTAATCGATCTTTGTTTTTCATATTGTTTTCTCGATGATACATCAGGTTAAAATCCATATTTTATTCCTGCAGTGCAGGCAACCGGTTCTCCAGGATAGCCGTCTCCTATCTCATAATCTCTGTCCAGAAGGTTGGTCAGCTTGAGAAAGAGATTTATTTTTTCAAAAGCATAGTCCGCTTTAGCATCGACCACAAAAGAACTGCCGATATATTCCGAGTTATCAGCTTTAGTGAACTTTTTCGAGGTATACCGCGAAGTCAAGCCGAGCGACAATTTGCTGAGCGGCTTCAGGTAAAGATCAAAATTCCCCTTATGTTTGGAAGTATAGGTGATCTGTTTGCCCGTTTCGTCATCTTCGGCCAATACAAAGGTATAGGAGCATTTTGCCTGGAGAAATTTGTAAAAATTCCAGGTAGA
>Ga0315268_10005369_pt1 | contig 13779 bp, 12 predicted proteins | sample C1_top_MG_FD_204535 | JGI IMG/M metagenome (GOLD analysis project Ga0315268, IMG submission 204535) | Sediment microbial communities from Yellowstone Lake, YNP, Wyoming, USA - C1_top | ecosystem: Environmental > Aquatic > Freshwater > Lake > Sediment | place: USA: Wyoming | collected 2017-08-01 | reverse complement strand
CCGCCATGGTTTCCATGGCACCGAGCAGATCTCGGTTCGTGTGCAGGATCTGGGACGCGTTACAGATCTTCTGGCTTCTTTAAGAGCCAATCCTCCCTCATCAATCGCAGGTAGACACGTTCTTTCCGTAGATGATTTGAGTCTGCCAAAAGATAACTTACCGCCGACGGACGGACTTCGACTCTGGCTGGATGGCAACATCCGCGTCATCATCAGGCCTAGCGGTACTGAGGCGAAAGTAAAGTGCTATGTCGAGGTCATCACGAGGGATGGCGCGCAAGCGGCCCAGAATATCCTTGATGAACTCCGCGAGCCGCTCACACAATTCTTACTTGAGTCCTAAATCGATAAGATGAAGACGTGAAGCACTACGGACTTGTCGACGGCACCGAGGGCTCGCTACTCAACTTCCTCAAAGGCCTTCCAGGCGTGGATCAAGTCGGAACTGAAGCGCGCGCGGCCATGCTTGCCACAAGAAGCATTAAAACTTCCTCGAAGAAGTTCGCCATCGATCTGGCCATATCAATGGTCGATCTGACCACCCTTGAAGGCGCAGACACTCCAGGCAAAGTGCAGGCTCTGGCATCCAAGGCAGTGCGCCCGGATCCAACAGATCCCACTGTTCCAAGCGTCGGCGCGATCTGCGTCTACAACGACATGGTTTCAATCGCACGAAAACATCTGGACTTGGTCGGCGGAGCACACGTCCCAGTGGCTGCAGTGTCAACAGCCTTTCCATCCGGTCGTGCCTCCATGGCAGTCAAAATCCAAGACACGACCGATGCCATCAATGCCGGAGCTGGTGAGATCGACATGGTCATAGATCGCGGCGCATTTTTGTCGGGACGCTATATCGAAGTCTTCGATGAGATTACTCAGATACGCGCATTGTGCGGCGATAGGGCCCATCTCAAAGTGATCCTTGAAACGGGCGAACTGGTTACTTATGACAATGTGCGCAAAGCATCTTTCCTAGCAATGCTGGCCGGGGCTGACTTCATCAAGACTTCCACTGGAAAAGTTGCGCCCGCTGCGACGGCTCCTGTTGTGCTTGTGATGCTCGAGGCAGTCCGTGACTTCTATCAGATGACAAACCACCGCATTGGGGTAAAACCAGCCGGTGGAATCCGAAATACGAAAGATGCCATCAAGCAACTAGTTCTCGTAAACGAGACGGCTGGACCCGAGTGGTTGACGCCGTCCCTGTTTCGCATAGGTGCAAGTGCCCTTCTCAACGACTTGCTTATGCAGAGAATGAAAATGCGAGACGGTTACTATGCAAGTCCCACCTACGTGACGATCGATTAAGCGAGATTAGACAATGACCGAATTCGAATACGCGCCAGCACTGGAGTCGCGATCCATCGTCACAATCAAGCCCCAGTACGGGCACTTCATCAACGGCGCCTTCACGCAAGGCAGCAACCACTTTCCATCGATCAACCCATCCGATGAAGAGATCCTCAGCCACATAGCTCTAGGAAACGCTCAAGATATCGACGCAGCAGTAGATGCTGCACGCGTTGCCTACGAGTCGACATGGTCAAAAATGTCTGGCAAAGAGCGCGGAAAATACCTCTACCGCATCGCCAGAATTCTCCAAGAGCGCGCGCGCGAATTTGCAGTGCTTGAAACCCTCGACAACGGCAAACCCATCCGTGAATCACGTGACGTGGATGTCCCGCTTGCAGCAGCACACTTCTTCTACCACGCGGGATGGGCCGACAAATTGGATTACGCCGGCTTTGGTGAATCCCCTCGCGCCCACGGTGTGGCAGGACAGATAATCCCCTGGAACTTTCCGATCCTCATGCTTGCTTGGAAAATCGCTCCTGCACTTGCTGCCGGCAACACCGTCGTCCTAAAGCCCGCCGAAACCACTTCTTTGACAGCGCTCCTATTCGCCGAGGTCTGTCAGCAAGCCGAACTTCCTGCTGGCGTAGTAAATATCGTCACAGGAGATGGCAGTACGGGTGCAGGACTCGTTGACCATCCAGGCACCGACAAGATTGCATTTACCGGATCCACCGATGTTGGAAAGGCCATTGCCCGAGCAATCGCGCCTACCCATAAGAAGGCAACCCTTGAACTTGGAGGAAAAGCTGCAAACATCGTCTTTGCTGACGCCGCAATTGATGAAGCAGTAGAAGGAATCGTTAACGGCATCTTTTTCAATCAAGGACATGTCTGCTGCGCAGGATCTCGACTTCTCCTACAGGAAGATGTTGCTGAAGAAATTTTGGCGAAACTAAAAGTACGAATGGCAAAAATCAGAGTGGGAAATCCATTGGACAAAAACACCGATCTCGGTGCGATTAACTCTTCAGAGCAACTCCAGAAAATTCGTGACCTTAGCCAAACTGGCGATGAAGAAGGTGCCGAGCGCTGGAGTCCCGATTGCATCCTTCCTGGAAATGGATTCTGGTTTCCACCAACAATATTTACTGGGGTCACGCAAGCCCATCGGATAGCACGCGAAGAGATATTCGGTCCTGTCCTCTCCGTCCTCACCTTTAGAACGCCACAGGAGGCAATCGATAAGGCAAACAACACTCCTTATGGGCTTTCCGCAGGCGTTTGGAGCGAGAAGGGTTCGCGAATTCTCTGGGCTGCCCAGCAACTCAAGGCGGGTGTGATCTGGGCGAATACATTCAACAAGTTTGACCCCGCGAGTCCGTTTGGCGGCTATAAAGAATCAGGGTGGGGTCGCGAAGGCGGGCGTCATGGTCTCACTGCTTACCTCAAAGAAGCGGAGTCAAACAATGAGTGAGCGTCTAGAGGTCAAGAAGACTTACAAGCTCTACATCGGTGGATCATTCCCGCGGAGCGAGTCGGGCAGAACCTATGAAATTCGCGGCAAAGACGGTGCGTTCATCGCCAATGCATGTCTGGCTTCCCGTAAAGATTTGAAGGACGCCGTCGTCGCGGCACGATCTGCTCAGGCATCCTGGGCAGGTGCTACGGCGTATAACCGAGGGCAGATCCTTTACCGGATTGCAGAGATGATGGAAGGGCGCCGAGATCAATTCATCAATGAAATCTGCGCAGCGGATGGGATCTCACCCAAAGATGCCGCAAAGGAAGTCATGGCCGCGATCGATCGATGGGTCTGGTACGCCGGCTGGAGTGACAAATTGTCAGTACTTGCCGGATCCACAAACCCTGTCGCCGGGCCTTATTACAACTTCACGATTCCTGAGCCAATGGGCGTTGTCGGATCAATCGCACCCGAGGAGCATTCTCTGTTGGGATTAGTAGACGCAATCGCGCCAATTATTGTTTCTGGAAATACATGCATCGTTCTAGCTAGTTCGCGGGCACCTCTTTCGGCGATCACCTTCGCAGAAGTGATGGCGACAAGTGACCTTTCTCATGGAGTCGCCAATGTTCTCACCGGCCAGAAGAAAGAATTGGCTCCTTGGTTTGCCTCGCATATGGATATCAACGGATTAGATATCAGCGGCGTTGACGAGCCCTCCATGATTTCCGACATCAAAACTGCTGGCGCCCAGAACCTTAAGCGGATTCACTCCTTTAACGGCGCCCAGAACCCACAACGGATTCTGGCGTTTATGGAAGCAAAAACTATCTGGCACCCAATCGGGGTGTAAGAATTTCACTCGGCCGCAATAGCTGAGTACGCGGGTTTAACGACCTCTTCGATGATGGCAAGCCTTTCCTCAAAGGGAATAAAGGCACTCTTGAGTGCATTAATCGTGACTCGCTGAAGATCGAGAAAAGTCCAATCAAAGGCTTCCACAAGTTGAGTCATCTCCTTTGTCATGGAGGTCTGGCTCATCAACCTGTTATCTGTATTGACAGTAATTCGAAATCTCATCTTCCCGAGTTTTCCAATTGGATGTTCCTTGATGGATTTAGCGGCCCCTGTCTGGAGATTGGATGTGGGGCAGAGTTCGAGTGGAACACGTCGATCACGGATGTATGAGGCAAGTCGACCTAATTTCGGTGCAGGACCGCTGAGGTCAATGTCATCCATGATGTGCACTCCGTGGCCCAAACGTTCGGCACCGCATAATTGGATGGCCTCCCAAATCGATGGCAACCCATAAGCCTCACCAGCGTGGATGGTGAAGTGCGCATTTTCTCGGCGCAAATATTCAAAGGTGGATAGCTGATCACTCGGAGGAAAACCATCCTCAGGTCCGGCAATATCGAAGCCGACAACACCTGAATCGCGATATTCCACAACTAGCTCAGCGGCCTCTTGCGATCTCTTGTTCTGTCTCATCCCGCACAGGATTGAGGTCACACGGATCGTGAGTCCTTCAGACTTTGCCTCCGTCTCGCCCAACCGATATCCCTCGAGAGTTGCTTGAACGACGTCGGACATCGAGAGGCCTTGTTCTGTGAAAAGTTCTGGAGCCCCGCGGACCTCTGCGTACACAACACCATCTCGAGCCAAGTCGACAACGCACTCACGGGCAACTCGCACAATATCTTGACGGCGCTGCATCACCGCGATCGTGTGACTAAATGTTTCCAAGTAACGAACCAACGAACCCGAATCGCAAGCTTCACGGAACCAGGTGGCCAATTCATCCGCGTTTGTAGTGGGCAGGGCGGTGTATCCGATTTCGCGGGCGATATCGATAATTGTTTGGGGGCGCAATCCCCCATCTAAATGATCGTGCAGTAAAGCCTTCGGCAAACGTTTGATCTGATTCGGATTAGGTACTTTCACAAGATTGCTCATTGAATTCTCTCCACGATCAAAGGTAGCCGATTGACCGCACCGCCGACCACAATGGTTACCGAACCCTCGAGGGCTTCCAGGGCACTTGGGAAGCGTTCTGGTTCATCAGTGTGCAGCGTCATAAGTAGTTGACCCGCCACAATCTCTTCACCTGGCTTGGCATGCAGTTCAATGCCGGCACCCGCCTGCACCTTCTCGCCCTGCCGTGATCTTCCAGCTCCCAACCTCCATGCAGCAACACCGACCTTCATGGCATCCATGCCAACCATGCGTCCAGTTTGTGTCGCCAAATATTTCTGACTCTCTCGAGCCACTGGAAGAGGTGCGTCCGGGTTCCCGCCTTGGGCGCTGATCATTTTGCGCCAGACATCCATCGCGCTGCCATCTTTAAGGGCGCTCTCTGGATCTTTTCCACGTATGCCTGCAAGTTCGATCATCTCTCGGGCAAGCAAGAGGGTTAGTTCGACAACATCGCTGGGACCACCACCGGAGAGAACTTCGACGGATTCACGAACTTCCAAAGCATTTCCAACAGTGAGGCCCAGTGGAACATCCATTGCCGTTACCAATGCGCGCGTTTTCACTCCGGCATTCTTGCCGAGCTCGACCATTGTCCGCGCAAGAACTCCGGCCTGAACTGGGTCGCGCATAAACGCCCCGCTGCCTGTCTTAACATCAAGCACAAGACTTGAAGTTCCTTCTGCAATTTTCTTGCTCATGATCGAAGAGGCAATTAAAGGAATCGCTTCCACCGTTGCCGTCACATCCCGTAGTGCATACAACTTCTTGTCGGCAGGTGCCAACCCAGCGCCAGCAGCACAAATAACCGCGCCACAATCTTGCAAGACCTTAAGCATTTCCTCATTGGATAATTCCGCACGCCACCCAGGAATAGATTCCAACTTGTCCAACGTCCCGCCCGTGTGGCCAAGTCCGCGCCCAGACAACTGCGGCACTGCGCCCCCGCACGCTGCAACCAATGGGGCTAACGGCAGAGTGATTTTGTCTCCGACTCCTCCAGTTGAATGCTTATCCGCAGTAGGGCGAGTAATGGATGACCATTTCATCCGTTCCCCACTGTTGATCATCGCATTGGTCCAACGAGATATTTCGCGGGCGTTCATGCCGTTTAAAAGTATTGCCATAGCCAGGGCGGCCATCTGCTCGTCGGCAACGACCCCGCGGGTATAGGCCGAGATCACCCAGTCAATTTGCGCATCGCTTAATTCATGGCGGTCACGTTTGGCCGCTATTACTTCTACTGCAGAGAAAGCTTCAATCAATGCGTCGCTTCATTTCATCGGGTCCAAATGCCCATGGAAGCAATTCGGAAAGTGGCCGAACTCCTGTGTCGGTCATCAATTGCAGATCGTCTCCTCCATGTTCAAAGAGCAGTTGTCTGCATCTGCCACAAGGCATCAGTACATTTCCATGGATGTCCACGCAATAAACCGCAAGGATCTTGCCCCCACCGGTTGCTGCGAGGGTTGATACGAGACCACATTCGGCACAGAGTGTCAGTCCGTAACTTGCGTTCTCGACATTGCAGCCGACAAGGATTCGACCGTCATCGACAAGAGCAGCAACACCTACGGGGAATTTCGAATACGGCGCATAGGCCTGCTTCATCGCTGAAATTGCTTGCGCGTGTAGCAATTCCCAATCGATATTCATTAGACCGACTCGCCTCGCTTGTACGGCACACCATCGGCAGCCGGTGCGCGCACGCGGCCAACGAATCCAGTGACAGCGATGATCGTCGCAACGTAGGGCGCCATCAACATGAACTCGGAAGGAATAGCTGTTCCGATGATGGAAAGAACACCTTGGAGGTTGTCTGCGAAACCGAAAATCAATGCAGCAGATACGGCACCCAATGGACTCCAACGGCCAAAGATCAACGCGGCCAGGGCGATAAAGCCTTTGCCCGCCGTCATCTCTTTGCCAAAGGGACCAACCGCGCCGATCGTGAAATAGGCACCGCCTAGTCCGGCAACTGCTCCGGCCAAAATGACATTGCGGAATCTGATTCGATTGACGTTGATACCCACGCTCTCGGCTGCAGTGGGATGCTCTCCTGCTGCTCGCATACGAAGGCCCCACTTAGATCGGAAGAGTCCGATATGAATGAGGGCAACAATCACATACATCATGTACACAATGATCGTCTGATCAAAAAGTATTGGTCCGATGATGGGAATTTTCCAGAGCACAGGAATCTTCAACGGGGAGAGTATCGGTCCGGAGTTCCAGGTTGCCTGATAGGGGATGAGCAACCTCTTGTAAAGGAAATCTGTCAGACCTATAACTAGGACGTTCAGAACGAATCCGAGGATTACCTGGTTAATGCCAAATTTGATGGCAAACACAGCAAGTAGATAAGCGATCAAGGCTCCTGCAAATGGAGCGATAAGCAAGCCCAGCCACGTCTTCTGGGTCAGACTTGCCAGAACACCGGAGGCAAAAGCGCCAGCAAGCAGTTGTCCTTCAATGGCGATGTTGATGACTCCCGATCGCTCGCATAAAACACCAGCCATCGCCCCGTAAATGAGGGGAACTGCAAGAAGTAATCCACCTTGTAGAAGCCCGGTGAGCGGGATGAACTTTCCGCTAGCGGCCCAGCACAAGAAGGACATCAAGAAACTGACGCCGAAAATTGAGCTGGCAATTCGAATGGTCTTGCGCGCGCGGTACTGAAAGAGGGCGAGAATTGCAGCCAATAACGCGATAATCGCAAAACCCAATGATCCATGCCGTGAATTGATAGCCCACTCGTGGATTGCCACCCATTCGCGATCCATGACGAAACCAAATGTTGCCTTGTCATGCTGCTTGGGAATGATCACAAATACAAGGAGAGCGAAGACACCCAGCACGAACATGAGTACAACCATCCGGCGACGGCGACGCTCGGGCGCCGATAAGGAAAGCACCTCGACCTGGGCCATCATCCGTTCCAACCCTTGGAGACAACGGTGGATCCAACCTTGAGCTGCTTGATTCTAAATACCGCCTTCACTAACTCAGGTGCAGCAATAAAGAGGACAACGAGAGCTTGAATTACCAGAATCAAATCAATCGGCGTATCTGTATTTGCCTGCATGGTTAAGCCACCTGCACGAAGACCACCGAATAATAGTGCGGCAAATACCGTGCCCACAGGATTAGCACGACCCAGGAGAGCAACAGTAATTGCATCGAAACCAAAACTTCCTCCAGCTCCCGCCGTTAGGGCGTACTCACTGCCGAGGATTTGAACAGCCCCTCCAAGACCGGCCAGCGCTCCAGCAATTACCATCACCATCGTCGTTACGAGTGGAACAGAAATTCCCGCCGTCTTAGCGGCGTCAGCATTCGCACCAACAGCACGGAATCTAAAGCCCCACGTACTTCGATTGAGCAACCACCACACACCCGCTGCTGCTGCAAGAGCGATGATGATCCCCAAGTTCACACGGAGATTGGGGCCGGCAAGATGCGGCAATCGGGCGCTCTCCTTGACTGGCGGTGCAATTGGATCTTGCCTGCCCTTTCGCAAAAATGGTGTCGTGCTCAGCAGCCACAGTAGGAAATAACTGGCAACATAATTGAGCATGATGGTCACGATGACTTCATGGGCGCCGGTTCGGGCCTTCAAGAATCCGACAAATCCGCCCCATAGGCCCGCAAATACCATGGCAGTCACGATCGCAGCGATTACGTGAATTCCAACCGGCATCGTTGTTTTAAAGCCAATAACGGATGCACCGATCGCACCGAAGATAAATTGGCCTTGCGCGCCAATATTGAAAAGGCCCGCTCGAAACGCCAACGCGACGGAGAGCCCAGTAAGAATCAAGGGTGCGGCAGAGACCAAAGTTTCAGAGAGCGGATAAAACCCATCAAAGAAGTTGGGGTGAGCAAGATTCGGGTCGTAAATGGCTCCTTCAAAAAGTGCAAGATACGCCTTTCCTGCAGCACCAAGGGCGCCGCCTACAAATCTCAGAGGCGAATGTGCAAGCTTTAAAACCTTTGGATCTGAGAACGCGATAAGCAATCCGCTGACAAAAAGAGCTGAGAAGAAAGCCAATCCAGGGAGAGCGATAGTGGAAATGGCCTTACGGACGAATTTCACGAGTGGGTCCCTTCGGGGTGCACGCCGGCCATAAGAAGACCGAGGTCCTCCCTTGATGTGGTTGCCGGGACCATTGCAATAATCTCTCCCCGGTACATAACCGCGATCCGATCGGCAAGGTCAGTCACTTCATCCAACTCAGTGCTAAAGATAAGTACTGCCCTGCCGGAATCTCTCTCAGAGATAATTCTCTGGTGAACGAACTCGATTGAGCCCACGTCCAGACCCCGGGTCGGCTGAGAGGCAACAACTAATTTGACCGGACGTGATAATTCGCGCGCCAGAACTACTTTCTGCTTGTTACCCCCAGAAAGGGACGCTGCAGAGTCCTGCACGCTCTGCAATCGCACATCAAATTCCTTGACTCGAAGTTCAGCCTCACGTGCAACGACACTCGGCGAGAGAATCGGCCCTTTGGCATACGGTGGCGTGTCATACATATCGAGAATCAAATTCTCAGCCACGGAAAATGAAGAGATCAATCCGTCATGCTCTCTGTCCTCGGGCACGTAGGCGATGCCTGAATAAAGGGTGTCATGGACCGACCACGTCGTGATGTCCTTGCCGCCTAGAACGATAGAGCCATCCATGAACTCCTCAAGCCCAACAATGGCCTTGGCCAACTCACTCTGACCGTTTCCCTGAACACCTGCCACGGCAAGGATCTCGCCCTCGTGGACATCGAAGGAGACGTTCTTGACGAGCCTTCGCCCTGTTACATCGCGAACATTCAAATTTTTAACAGAAAGTGAAACGGGGCCCGCCGCACTTGCCTTTTTGTAGACGTCCAAAAGAACTGGTCGGCCCACCATGAGAGAAGCCAACTCCTCCTGGGAGGCAGTGATTGGAGGCGTTCCTACGACTTTGCCCCTGCGGATGACGGTGATCTTATCTGCCGCCTCTTGCACTTCGCGGAGCTTGTGGGTGATAAATACTATTGAGGTTCCTTTATCGCGAAGAATTTTCATATTCCGCAACAGCTCGTCGGTCTCCTGTGGCGTGAGCACGGCCGTAGGTTCGTCCAAAATCAATACCTTTGCGTCATAAATCAGTGCCCTGATGATTTCCACTCGCTGTTGAATGCCAACGGGGAGATCTTCAACGAGTGCATCGGGATCAACATCAAAATTAAATTCCTTTGAAACTCGACGAATCTCTTCCTTTGCAGTCTCTAAGTTTAGAATTCCAAATTTGTTAGTGCTCTCGTGCCCGAGAACTATGTTCTCCGCAACGGTGAAAACAGGAATCAGCATGAAGTGCTGGTGAACCATGCCTATTCCGGCTGCTAACGCATCGGCCGGGCCTGAAATCTTGATCTCTTTGCCGTCCACCAGAATTGTTCCAGAATCAGGTTGGAGCAGTCCGTAGACAACATTCATGAGCGTCGACTTTCCCGCTCCGTTCTCCCCCAATATGGCGTGAATTTCTCCATCTTCAACTTTGAGGTCTATCGCGTCATTGGCTACTAATGCTCCAAAACTCTTTGTAACAGCACGAAGCTCCAAGGACATACGAGGAAATCTACCTTGAAAATGCATTTCCGCAAAGAAGAACGGAGCGAGTCCGAGAAGGACTCACTCCGTTCTTCTTTGCAATCAATTAACTGACTTTAACTTTTCCAGACTTGATGTCTACGCCCAATTGGCGGACCTCATTCTGGAGTACGGCAGGTACCTTCCTAGCTAGGTCATGGTATGACGCTAGATAAGTGCCCTTGTTAGCCAATGTACCCAAGTAGCCAGCAGAGGAGAATTTGCCCTTTGCTACATCCTTGATGACACCGGATACAGATGTGTCTACACCCTTAACAACAGAAGTCAGAAGTACTGATTTGTATTGTGGGGCTTGCACATATCCATCTGAGTCAACCCAGATAGTTACTGACTTATGTCCAGTCATCGATTGACCAGCAGTTGCACCACCAAGACCACCGGCAACGGGGAAGATTACATCTGCGCCCTGTTGTTCGAAGTTCTTGGAGATTTGCAGTGCCTTGGCCTGATCAGAGAATCCGCCAACAAAAGTTCCATCCTTCTTAGCAACATCCCAGCCAAGTGCAACCACGTGCTTGCTCTTGATGGTGTTGTAGTAGGCAACGCCTCTAGCAAAACCGTCCATGAAGATGGTGACTGGTGGAATGTTAAGGCCACCATATGTCGCAACTGTTCCTGTCTTTGAGAAACCAGCGGCAAGGTAGCCAGCTTGGAATGCCGATTGGTTTGTCGCGAACTGAAGACCCTTCAAGTTGGCAAATGAGGTTCCTGGCCACTGATCAAATTTTGGACCATGATCAAAACCATCTTGATCCACGATTGCAAACTTTGTACCAGGGTTTGCCTTAGCAGCGGCTACGATCGCATCATTGATCAAGAAACCAACGCCGATAACAACGTTGCATTTTTCATCAACAAGCTTCTTAATGTTCGGTGCGTAGTCAGCATCTGATTGTGCAGCAAGATATTTCACTGTTACAGACTTTGATGCGGTTGACTGCGCTCCACGCCAAGCAGCAGCGTTGAATGACTTGTCATCCACACCACCGGTGTCGAGTGCCAAGCACGCCTTAACGGCGGTTGCAGCAGGTGCTGCTGGAGCCACGGTAATGCCGAATGCAAGAGTTGAAGCCGCAATGACGGCCCCATAACGCAATGACTTTTTCAATGTTCCTCCAAGGAGCCCCATGTCGTTCATGGGGAGTTGATTTAGTCTAACCATAGAAGGCAAGCCTAAAACAGCCCAAAATGGTTAACTTTTTATTACAACGAAAGTTTCGACGCCTTGGCTGCCGCTTGATTGATAACTTTTCGATACTTGGAGACGAGTGGTGACCATAATGACAACTCAAGCCCGCCATCTTGGATCCCGTACCGCCGTCCATAAATTCCCACATTTGCGTCTAGAACATCAATAATCGTTCGGCCAGATGATGATTCAGCGATCACATCAACTATCGCCCTATCGACACGCTTAACAAGGGATGCGAGTATGTATTTCTTTGCACCCGCAGACAGGGTTACGTACTGGTCCGGCTCGATGAGGATCAACCCAACCTTTGTGCCACTTTTATTGGCATTCACCACTGCATTTAATACCTCGGAATCCGAACCCAGTGTCGTAAGAAAAATTACATCGGAGCCCGTGTTGATTAGCTCATTGGTAAGTGTGACAGTCGAATCAGCTCCATATCGAGCATCTACTGTTATGTCCTTCTTAACATCGTGTGCACCCGCAGCGAAACCGATTGCATAACGTGAACTTTTAGTACCTACTAAACCGATCTTGCCCGTTTGAGTCGCAAGGGCCGCCGTTATGCCCGCCAGATATCCCCCTTGATTTTCTGAAAATACAAGGGAAGTTACGTTGAGCATGTTTATCGATGCATCGTTGACAACGACAAATTGAGTGCTGGGGAAATCCAATGCAACTTTTCTTACAGCGGTTGCATACCCGCCACCCACCGCGATGATGGGGTCGGAGTCTTTGGCGACTAGAGAGCGCAAACGCAATTCTCGATCCGCATCGGATCCGACTGTTACTGTCGCAGTGACCTGAATCTGAAAACTCTTCTTCGCCATTGCGATTCCTTTAGCGACTGCGTCGTCAAAGGAATGATCTCCCGGCCCCCCAGTGTCGTAGGCGATTCCGACGCGAATCGGAGTCGCTGCGTGGGCAGAAGGGACAAGGACAGAAAGGGTCGACACAAGGGCTGTCGTGAGTACTACAACAACCGACCTGCGGAACTTCATCGCACTAGACCCAGATTCTTGTACGTCGCATCGATCGTACTCTCGGCAACAATACGGGCCTTTGCCGCGCCTTCGTGGAGGATCGCCAGCAACGAACCCTCATCTTCAAGCAATTCAAAGGCACTTTGGCGTATCGGGCGCAAAAACTCGACTACTACTTCGGCGACCTCAGTCTTGAAATCTCCATAGCCCTTGCCGACAAAATCACTTTCGATCTCCGAGATGCTCTTGCCGGAAATCGACGAGTGAATCGTCATGAGGTTGCTAATTCCTGGTTTCTCTTTCTCATCAAAGGTTACTTCTCGACCTGTATCCGTAACTGCGCTCTTGATCTTTTTCACGTTGACCTCGGGGGCATCCATGAATTCAATAATCCCAAGTGCTGAGGATGATGACTTGCTCATCTTGGAAGTTGGATTCTGTAAATCGTAAATTTTTGAGCCGCTCTTTAAAATATATGCATCAGGAACCTGGAAAGTTTTGCCATACCGGGAATTAAAACGAGCAGCCAGGTCGCGAGTAATTTCAAGATGCTGACGTTGATCTTCACCGACTGGAACTAAATCTGCTTGATAGAGCAGAATATCCGCAGCCATCAACATTGGGTAGGTAAAGAGGCCCACAACGGTGCGGTCAGATCCAGACTTCTGCGACTTGTCTTTGAATTGCGTCATACGGCTGGCTTCGCCAAAACCTGTAAGGCACTCCATAACCCAGCCCAACTGATTGTGCTGGACGACATGCGACTGCAGAAAGAATGCACACTTATCTGGATTGATACCGATTGCCAACAGTTGTGCAGCGGTACCTAAAATTCTTCGACGCAGAACATCGGGCTCTGTTTCTACCGTGAGCGTGTGAAGGTCCGCGATGCAGTAGAAGGCGTCATATTCATTTTGAAATTCGACCCACTGTTTTGCTGCCCCGATGTAATTGCCGAGGTGCAGTGAATCAGCAGTTGCTTGAATGCCAGAAAGGACTCTTTTGCGGGTCATGCGGGCTATTCTCGCACGGCCAAGGGGCTCATTGAGATCAATTAGGAGGTTCGCGAGATCAATAAGGATCCGGCGCGTTTGCCCTCCAATGAAAGAACCGTAATACGCGCTCCTTCGATGGCAACCACATCATTTGCCTTGGGAATTCTGCCTAGGAAATGCATCACAAAACCGCTCAATGTCTCGTAGGGACCCTCGGGAATTTTCACG
>Ga0315268_10005367_pt1 | contig 13780 bp, 12 predicted proteins | sample C1_top_MG_FD_204535 | JGI IMG/M metagenome (GOLD analysis project Ga0315268, IMG submission 204535) | Sediment microbial communities from Yellowstone Lake, YNP, Wyoming, USA - C1_top | ecosystem: Environmental > Aquatic > Freshwater > Lake > Sediment | place: USA: Wyoming | collected 2017-08-01 | reverse complement strand
TAACGCAATTCACTGAAGCCGGGTTGGCCATCTCCGTGTTAGGCGACGGAGACGGCAAAACAGTAGGACTCGGCGTCGGAGTCGATGCCGGTTGCTGTAAGCAGCCGGAAAACACTGCGGCCGCGACGACTAAAGCAGTCAGCAAAACGATTTTTACATTCATTACAAAAACCATCACTAACTAAACTTTTTTTGGCTTTTTAAGCCGCGTTTTTTGATTAGGCGGAAGCCTAATTGTTTTTAATGCAGGGATTCGTTGGTTTTCTAATGAAACTCGAAGGAAAAGACTTGGTCAAACTCGCTGCAAGCGTGGGCGTCTGCCTGGCCGCCGGCGCAATTGGTTCTTTCGCCACTATTTCAAACATTTCTACCTGGTACGCCGCGCTGCAAAAGCCGTGGTTTACTCCCCCGAATTGGTTGTTCGGCCCCGCGTGGACCACGCTGTACGTTTTAATGGGAATTGCGTTGTTCCTCGTCTGGAAAAAAGGCTTTGAATCAAAGGGAGTGAAGACTGCCGTAGGAGTTTTCGCCGTCCAACTGGTTTTGAACGTGCTGTGGTCGGTTGCGTTCTTCGGAATGCAGTCGCCGTTGCTTGGATTGGTTGTAATTGCTTTGCTGTGGCTGGCTATTGCCGCAAGCATTTACGTGTTCTGGAAAATCTCGCGCCCCGCAGGAGCATTGCTTGTTCCTTACCTTGCGTGGGTGAGCTTCGCGAGCTTGTTGAACTACGCGGTTTGGACGCTTAACTGAGGTGTTTGAAGAATGAAGGGATTTGACGCAAATTTGGAGAAAGAAACTTTGAACAACACGGACTTCCGCCGCGTGCTGTACACGGGCAAGAACAGCCAGCTCGTTTTAATGTGCTTGCAGCCCGGCGAGGAAATAGGCGAGGAAGTGCACGAGCATATCGACCAATTTTTCCGATTCGAAAAAGGAGAAGGCTCGGTTGTCATTGACGGCGTCAAGCACAAAGTGCAGGACGGAAGCGGGGCAATCGTTCCCGCTGGAGCGAGGCACAACGTAATCAACACCGGCAAGTCGGAGTTGAAGCTGTACACTATTTATTCGCCGCCCGAGCACGTCGACAAAACAATTCGCCACACGAAGGCGGACGCGGAAGCCGAGCCCGAAGAATACGACGGCAAGCCAACGGAATAACTGTCGCCGACGTTAACGGCCTGGCTAGGGCCTAAAGGGTAGAGAACGGCATGAAAATCAAGGCGTTAGACCGCTTGCTTTTTAACGCAATAATTAGTTAAGTGTTTGTAAACTCCAGTCATTCCCTTACGAAGCCGAACCTCTTCCCGTTCGCGGTTATTTTGATGAAGTGCCGCAGGCTCCGTCTGAACATCTCCTCGCCCTGGCGCCGTCTGCTCTCGATGTAAGCAACTCTTATTCGCTTGTAGCTTTCCGGGAGCTTCTGGAAATTCCTCCACGCCTTCGCGTTGTTCCGTATTGCCCTTAGGATTTCCTTGGGAAACGCAAACTCTTCGTCCTCCTTGAATGCGTGTGAGACTGCGGCAAGCCCTGCCTTCGTCATTTTGCCCTCTGCAATTAGCTTCCTTATCCGCTCCCTGTTCATTTGGGAAAGCTCGCTGTTGGGCCTTCTTGGAGAAAATCTCTGGGCAAACCTCTCGCCGTCCACGCGTTTTGCCGTGCTGTCTATCCACCCGAAGCACAGCGCCTCTTCCACTGCGTCGTTGTACGGTATTCTCGGCTTGCCGGATGACTTCTTGTAATAGATGAGCCAGATCTCCTTCTCCCTAGAATGATTTCTTGAGAGCCATGCGCGCCAGGCTTTTCCATTGGCGGCGTAGAAGGTTTTTCCCAGTTTCATGTGCGTTGCCTTGGCAAGAATTAAGTGCAGGGGGAGGGATTTGAACCCTCGAACTCGCTTGGAGACGGGATTTCTCGTCTTTTTTACGCGGATTTTCTGAGATCTTGAGTCCCGCGCATTTGACCAGGCTTTGCTTTAGGGACCGCGGAACGCGGTTACCCCTGCAAAATTGCCCTGCGTTAGAAATTTTAGTCGTTGGTTTTAAATAAGCTGACGGACTTAACGGAAAGCAGGGTGGGATTGCGTTGATTGAAGTCTTCTTTATTCTCGGAATGGTGTTGGTCGTTGGTTACGTGAGCTACGAGTTTTTCGAGCTCACGCGCATTCCCGACGTCCTGCTTTTGATGGCTCTTGGATTGCTGCTGGGCCCTGTTTTCGGCGTGGTCGATGCTTCAAGCGGCTCGCCGGTTGTTTCAATCGCTTCTTTGGTTGGAACAATGGCGTTGGTAATCATTTTGTTCGACGGCGGCTTGAACCTCAATTTCCTGAAATTGCTGAAGGACTTGGGCAAAGCCGCTGTTTTCACTATTGCAGTATTTCTTTTGACGGCTGCGTTGACCACTGTTTTGATGGCCGTCGTGTTCGGCTGGCCGTGGTTGTACGGCTTGCTTCTTGGATTCGTGATAGGCGGAACGAGTTCGGCAATCGTGATTCCGATTGTGAGCAAGTTGGTTGCTCCTGAGGACTACAAGATTATTTTGAACCTAGAGTCGGCTTTGACTGACGCGTTGTGCGTGATTTTCGCCGTTTCCTTGATTCAAGTCATTAAATCGGGTTCGGTCGTGCTTTCGCAGACTGCCGGCCAGCTGGCGAGTGCTTTTTCCATTGCTATATTAATCGGCGCGATTGCGGGCTTTGCGTGGCTCACTGTGCTGCGCAGGCTAAAAGACCGGCCTTTCGTGTACATGATTACGCTTGCGCTGGTGTTCATCGTCTACGCCGCCATTGAATACGTTGGCGGCAACGGGGCCATTGGAGTACTGGTTTTTGGTTTGATGTTGGGCAACTTTGCTGAAATAGCCAAGCGCGCGAAAATCCAGGGAGAATACGAGCTGGATTCAACGCTGAAGTCGTTCCAGGTGGAAGTTTCTTTCTTCGTGCGCACTTTCTTCTTCGTTTACCTCGGGCTCGTGTTCAACACGGGTGCGCTTCACGTGGATGTAATCCTGCTTGGACTGGCGGTGGTTGCAGTTGCTTTGGCCGCTCGCGCAATTGCCGTCAAGTTAATTGTTCCCGAAAAACCCGGGTCCCACACGAACACGTTGATGATGACCATGATGCCCCGCGGACTCGCCGCCGCGGTTTTAGCCGCCGTTCCGGCGATGCAGGGCATTCAAATCCAGTGGTTTGCGGAAATAGTGTTCATAGTGCTGGTAGTTACGAACATTATTGCTACTGCTGGCGTTTTTGCGTACGACCGCGCGGCGTCTTCAAAGCGCCGGGTGCCACCGCAAGGCAAGGCAGTGCACACTCCGTTGGCCAGGCCGAGGATAATCGCGTTGCGCTAGGGCGACACTTTTTTCCTGACTTCCGAGAGAACGAGAATGGACATTGCCACGAAGGTTATTACTATCCAGTCCAGCGGCGCCAAGTAAGTGGTTCCGAACAGCTCGTGGCAGAACGGAACGCTCGTAATCAGTATCTGCAGGCCCACTGCGAGCGCGATTGACGCGACGAGCGCGCGGTTTGCAAAGGGATTTGTTTCGAGCACGGACCTGCTGAAGGAACGCACGTCAATGGCGACGAACATTTGGAAGAATATTATGACTGCGAAGGCGACGGTGCGGGCGTATGTTTCCGCGTCCGCCAGGGTTTTGCCAGCGGCCAAGCCGTTCTGCAGGTAAAGCGTGTAAAGGGCGAGCGTGCCGAAGGCCGTGAACAACCCGATGGTCAGCATGTAGAACAGCGTGCGTTTGCCGACGATTTTTTCCTTGGGGTCGCGCGGCGGTTTTTTCATCACGTCTTTCTCGGCGGGGTCTATTCCCAGCGCCAGCGCAGGCATTCCGTCGGTCAACAAGTTCATCCAAAGAATTTGAATGGGAGTCAAGGGATTCGGGAGTCCGGCGAGTGTTGCGAATAATATAGTGAATACTTCGCCGACGTTGCACGAGACGAGGTAGCGGACGGACTTGGCGATGTTGGCGTAAATGGTTCTTCCTTCTTCGACTGCGTTGACTATTGACGCGAAGTTGTCGTCGGCTAACACCATTGCACTGGCTTCTTTTGCGACGTCGGTTCCGGTAATGCCCATTGCAACGCCTATGTCGGCTTTCTTGAGTGCGGGCGCGTCGTTGACTCCGTCGCCGGTCATTGCAACGATTTCGCCGCGGGCTTTCAACGCGGAAACTATTTTGATTTTGTGTTCGGGGCTTACGCGCGCGTAAACGGTGACTTGGTGCACTATTTGCTGGAGTTCTTTTTCGCTCATTTTGTCGAGCAGAGCGCCGTTCAAGACTTTCTGATCCGGCTTTAGTATGCCGAGTTCGCGGGCTATGGCGGACGCGGTTATTTCGTTGTCTCCGGTAATCATCACTACTTTGATTCCTGCTTGCTCGCACTGCACAACGGCCTTCTTTGCCTCGGGCCTCGGCGGGTCGATCATTCCCACCAAGCCGACTATTACGAGTTCGTTTTCAATGCTTTCAAGAGAATATTTTTTCGTCGACTCCGGGATTTTGCGGTAGGCCATTGCCAGCACGCGCAGGGCCTTGCCCGCCATTTCCGCGTTTGCTTTCTCGAACGCGTTCCTGTGCTCGACGGTCAGCGGCGTTTCTTTTCCGTTGAGCAGCACGTAACCCGATTTCGAGAGAATGCTTTCGGGAGCGCCTTTCACGAAAGCCGTTTTGCCTTCTTTCGTCCTGCGGACGGTTGACATCATTTTCCTGTCCGAGTCGAACGAAAGCTCTGCCAGCAACGGGTTTTCGTCCTTCATTTTCGAGTAATTCATTCCCGCTTTTGCGGCGACTACTAGCAAAGCCGCTTCAGTTGGGTCGCCGACGATGCTTGCTTTCTTGTTGGCGTCGTCCACTACTATTCCGGCGTTGTTGCACAACGCGCACACGCGCAGCAATGCGTTCAAGTGCGGGTCGCTCGGCGGCTTGACGCTCTTGTTGACTTGAGTGAATTCGCCGCGTACGTCGTAGCCGCTGCCGCTTACGTCGACTAATCCGTTGTTTGCGTAGATTTGACGGACGGTCATTTCGTTCTTGGTCAGCGTTCCCGTTTTGTCGCTGCAGATTATAGTCGTAGAACCGAGTGTTTCGACTGCCGGGAGTTTGCGGATTATTGCGTTGCGCTTGACCATGCGCTGTACGCCGATTGCCAGCGTTATTGTGACTATTGCAGGCAGTCCTTCGGGTACTGCCGCGACGGCGAGGCTGACTGCTACCAGGAAGGTTTCAAGCACGTTTTCGCCCCTTAACACGCCGAGGCCGAAGATTATTGCGCAGGCGGTCAGCGCGCCTACGCCGAGTTGCTTGCCAAGCAATTCGAGGCGTTTTTGGAGAGGCGTTTCTTCCTCGCCGGCTTCCTGCACCATTGTCGCAATGAGCCCGATTTCGGTGTTCATTCCGGTGGAGGCGACGATGGCTTTTGCGCGGCCGCGGACGGAAATTGTGCCCATGAACGCCATGTTGTTTCTTTCCGCGATTATCGCGTCGGGTTCGAGGACGGCGGCGGCTTGTTTGTGTACGGGAAGCGATTCTCCGGTGAGCGAAGCTTCTTGAGTGTCGAAGTTAATTGCTTCGATTAATCGGCAGTCGGCGGGAATCTTGTCTCCTTCTTCCAACACTATGACGTCGCCGGGAACGAGTTCGGTTGCAGCTATTTTCTCTTCCACGCCGCCGCGGATTACTCTCGCTTGGGGCGCAACCATTTTCTTCAACGCTTCAATGGCTTTTTCCGCGCGGTATTCCTGCACGAAGCCGAGGATTGCGTTGAGGACGACGATTATTACTATGAATGCCGCGTCGAGTGTTTCGCCGAGAAAGCCGCTTACCAACGCTGCTATAATAAGTATTATTATGAGGAAGTCGGCGAACTGCTCCAAAAACATTTGAAGCGGCGTCTTGCCCTTCTTTTCCTTGAGTTTGTTCTGGCCGTATTGTTTGAGGCGTTGCTGTGCTTCGGCTTCGGATAACCCGTTTTCGTTTGAATGGAGTTGTTCGAGCGCCTGCTTGGGCGACAGCGCGTGGAAAGTGCTTTTAGGCATTTGCAGTCCTCGGGAACGGGTTTTTAATCAGGTTTTGCTTTATTTCGAGCATGGCGGTAGTCCAACTCACGTTACTCGTCGTGTTCTTAATAATTTTGGCGTTTTCGTCAAACCGGCTGGTTCGCTACTTGGTGGAGTTGTCGGGGTTCTACGGACTGCCCACTTTCCTCGTCAGCTTCATCGTGCTGGGCTTCGGAACGTCTTTGCCTGACTTGTTCATTGGAGCAATGTCTTCCGCGCGCGGCGAGTTTTCACTGGTTTTGGGGACGGTGATAGGCGCCAATATTCTCGTGCTCTGCCTAGTGCTTGGAGTACTGACTCTTATTAAAGGAAAGCTGTGGATTCGCGAAAAAACGGTGATAGAGAACTTCGGCTGGATTTTCTTCGTGCTCATGATTCCATTCTTCCTGCTGTTCGACGGGCACTTGACTTTCATCGAAGGACTGATTCTAATCGTTGTTTACTTCATGTACTTGTACAACGTCAAGGAACACCAGTCTTACTTCCGGCGGTCGGAAGGCCAGTTGTCGCTGCTTCAGACTACCGAGCCCAACCCGCTTCACGGCGGCAAGCGCATGCTCGCCAAGCGAATAGGCCACACGCTGATTGCGCTCGCTGGCGTGTTGATCGCGTCTTACTTCGTGGTGGAAAATGCGTTGGTCTTGAGCGCCGACTTGGGTATTCCGCCCATGCTAATTGGAATGAGTGTCATCGCCCTCGGCGTTGCAGTGCCGGAGCTTGCGTTGAATTTGAACGCATTGAAGGCTAAGGAAGAGGAAATAATTTGGGGCGACTTGATTGGAAGCTTCATCACCGAACTCACGCTGGTGCTGGGAGTTGCGGCGTTGTTCAGCGCGCCCGGAAACGGCGTGTTCGACTTCGGCCAGGCGACAATGGCGTACTTGTTCATGGCCATTTCCTTCCTGTTGGTTTTCTTCTTCACTTACAAGAAGAAAGAATTGACTCGCGTCGAAGGAATTGCGTTGATGCTGTTGTACGTCATTTTCTTAAGCATTCAATTCGACTTGTTCCTGTTCGCAAAATAAAGGAGGTTTTTTTAAATGGCAGTCAAACTCGCGATAAACGGATTCGGACGCATTGGACGAATGTTCTTGCGCGCCGCGCTTGCCGACGCCGAGTTCAGCAAGAAATTCGAGGTCGTCGCCGTCAACGACTTGACTGACGCCAAGACTCTTGCGCATTTGCTGAAATACGATTCCGTGCACGGCGTAATGGACTTGAACATCACTTCCAGCCAGACTACCCTCGCAGTCGAAGGAAAAGAGATTACTGTTTTCGCCGAAAAGGACCCGCTGAACCTGCCTTGGAAAAACCTCGGCGTAGAATACGTGGTCGAGTCGACGGGGTTGTACGCCGACCGCAACGGAGCGTCAAAACACATTACTGCTGGCGCAAAGAAAGTGTTGGTCAGCGCGCCCTGCGCTTCCCCCGACGCGGCGCTGGTGATTGGAGTCAACCACGAGTTGTACGACGCGTCAAAGCACCACGTTGTTTCAATGGGTTCGTGTACCACGAATTCACTTGCTCCGATGGCGAAAGTGTTGCTTGACAATTTTGGGATAAACAAGGGCTACATGACGACAGTACACGCTTACACGAACGACCAGAGGATTCTCGACTTGCCGCACAAAGACTTGCGAAGAGCCCGCGCGGCGGCGTTAAGCATTATTCCCACCAGCACCGGCGCGGCAAAGGCGATAAGCGAAGTCATTCCCGAGTTGAAGGGAAAGCTCGACGGAATCGCGTTAAGAGTTCCGGTTCCAGACGGCTCGATTACCGACTTGACGTGCGAACTCGGCCGCGAAGTCACGCGAGACGAAGTCAACAACGCCTTCAAAGCAGCTGCAGCCGGCAAAATGAAGGGAGTGCTTCAGTACACTGAAGACCCTATTGTGTCGTGCGACATTGTGGGCAACTCGCACACGAGCATAATCGACGGAGAAAAAACCCTCGTGTTGGGCGGCAAAAGCAATTTAGTGAAGACGTTTGCTTGGTACGACAACGAGTGGGGCTTCAGCGTGAAAATGGTTGACTTGCTGAAGTACATGGCGAGCAAGGCATGAGCGCTTACGTCGACGTCTTCGGAAAGCCTCACGAACTTCCGCGCGGCGTCAAGCCGACGGCGCGCCGCAGCGTATACGGAATTGCAGTACGTGACGGCAAACTGCTCGTCGTTGTGTCGACTTGGAGCGACAAGTACGACTTGCCCGGCGGCAGAGCCCGCGAAGGAGAGTCTGACGAAGAAGCGCTGAAACGAGAGTTTATGGAAGAAACGGGGTACTGCATTCGCTTGCTTGACGACAAACCCCTGCATTCTTTTCGAGGATGTTTCTACGCCAACGACCGCGGAAAGTACTTCAACGTTAAAGGCGTGCACTATAGAGTGGAATCAGTTGGAGCGCCGGATGCCACTAAAATTCGCCGCGATGAAATACGCTCTGTCTCCTTCATTTCGCTGAAGGAATTGTCGCAAGAGAACTGCACGCACGTCCACTGGCCAGCCGTGCAAAAACTTTTAATGCTGCAAACTGGGAAGTAATGGCGTGAACCAAACCGTTTTTCTCACGGTAATCGTGCTCGTCGCGATAATACTTGCGGGAATACTGTTCGCCTTTCCGTGGTTGGCTTGGCCTGGCGCGTACTGCATTAGTGCCGACGACGCGAGACTGGCTTTAATTAATCACTTGGGCGGGTCGAATGCCTTCGACCAGGAACACGGTGCTCTGGTAAGAGAAATTCCGTTCAACGTCGGCGCATGCGCTCTCGGAGGCCGAATCGTAACCAGTTACGAAGGCGTGTGGTTCGTTTCAAACGACGGCAAAGTAACTCGTTAGCCAACTGTTTACGCAAGCAGTTCCGCCTGCATTCCCGCAATGAGAAACAAGATATAGACGCCGAGCAGAACGAGTCCCTCGCGCAGTGATATTTTCTTCTGCGTTTCCAGGAAGTACCAAAGCAGAATGTTTTCTATCAACAGGAAAATCACGAGGTTGAGGAACGAGAAAATGTTGGCTGCAAGCGGGTTCAGTAAGGCCGCCGCGCCAAGGACGAGCGTAATGTTCGTAATACAGCTTCCTAAGACGTTTCCGAAAGCCAGCGACGGCCTCTTTTTCTTGACGGCGGAAATCGTCACCGCGAGTTCAGGAAGCGAGGTGCTGACTGCGACGAGCGTGGCGCCGATGAAAGACTGCGAGATGCCGGCGGTTTCTGCAAGCGCCGCGGCGAAGTCGACTACGTAGTTGGCGCTAAGCAACACGACGCCGACTCCAAGCATGAACAAAAGGGCGCTGAAAACGGCCTTGCGCCCGGGAACGGCCTCTGGCGGCTCGAGAACCATCTGCTTCTTCAAAACGTAGTAAGCGAAAGCGACGAAAACCGCGAGAAGAACGAATCCCGTAAGCGCCGAAGGAATGTGGAGCAACAACGCGAGCGGAATGACTGAAACCAGCAAAAGAATGCGGGCCAGCGAATAAGTTTCCTTGCGTTGGACCACCAGAACGCCGAAGAAAGTGCTTACTCCCAAAACAAGGCCTATGTTGGCCAAGTTCGAGCCAAGGACGTTTCCAACGGCCAATCCGACGTCGCCCTTCACCGCCGCGAAAACCGAGACCACCAATTCAGGGATTGAGGTCGCGACCGAAACCAGGAGAAATCCTATTGCGAGGTCGCTGAGCTTGAAGAACCGGGCGAGGACAACTGAGTTTTCCACCACTAAGTCCGACGCCTTGAGCAATACTACGAGGGCGAACAACAGCAGCAAAAGGGTTTCAATCAACGCACGGTCACTCTACAAAGCAATTTTATTCAGGCAGCGGCATTAAGTTTAAGTTGCTAAAAAAGCTTTAGGCGCATTCGCTTGACCATTGAATTCCAACTAAGCATTGTCCTGTTGGTGGCGTTGTTCGGCTACATTGTCGGAACCCGCTTCAGCCGATCTGTGGTAGTTGGAGCGATTCTCGTCGGGCTGCTCATGGGCCCGAGCGCCTTGGGAATAATCACTTACACTCCCACTGTCGAAGCGCTTGCGCACATCGGCGCCATTTTCCTATTGTTCGTAGTGGGCTTGGAGTGCAACTTCAAGGAAATCTACAACGCGCGGTCGGCATTGATTGCCGCGGGAGGAGTAATCCTGCCGTGGATTTCCGGCTGGTGGCTGGCGACGTTCTTCGGCTATTCCTTCGAACAAGCGTTTTTCATCGGGGTAGCGCTGACGGCGACGAGCATTGCGATTACCGCGCAGGTATTGAGTGAACTGGGGAAACTCGACACCCTGGTTGCAAAGGCGATAATCGGCGCTGCAGTTGTTGACGACATTCTCGGCTTGCTCGCGTTATCCGTCGTCAAGCAAGTTGCGGCCGGAACGGTTTCAGTCGAGGCAATCAGCGTAATTGCAATAACCGCGTTCGTTTTCATCGTCGGCGGCGTGTTGTTCGGAAGCCGCGTCGCCGTTCCTTTTCTCGCGCGCTTCGACGCGTGGGCCAACAAGCACGAGCGCCCCAACCTAACTTTCTTTGCCGCAGTGACTTTCGCGTTTTTCTACAGCGCAGTAGCCGAATTAGTTGGGCTGAGTGCGGTAGTCGGCGCGTTTTTGGCAGGCGTTTCACTCACGGCCCTCAAGGTGAGAAGCTGCCGCGAAGGCGCGGCTTACTTTGAAATAGTTTTTTCCGCCGTATTTTTTCTTTCACTCGGAATCCTCATTTACTTTCATTCCTTCCCGCTTTCAACGGCATTCCTGGCGTTCGTCGTCGCCCTGACTGTTATTGCCGCGTTGTCGAAAATGGTGGGCTGCATTCTTCCTTCGTACGCGCTGGGGCTGACGGGCCGCGAGTCGCTTCAAGTCGGAGTGGGAATGGTGCCCCGCGGAGAAATTGCGTTCATCGTCGCCTTGTTCGGCTTGTCCGCAGGTCTCATCGGCCAGGAAGTGTATTCGGCAATTCTCTTGATGAGTTTGCTCACGACGGTGAGCGCGCCTTTTGCGTTGCGCCTGCTTTTCCACAAGCCCCGCGCAGCAGTTTAAAACCAAACGCCGCGTAATCCGTTCGGTGCAGTGAATGGTTCGTTTTGACTCTACTTCGTTCGGCTGCGTAGTCGCAGACGGCCAAAAGCACGGTGATGTCCTAGTCATTTCGGGCAAGCTGTTGGAGCGGGACAAGAGCAAGCCCGAACGGCAGTTCGGAACCAGCCACAAGCTCGCAGACGAGGAAATAAAGCTGCTGTGCAGCGAAAAGCCGCAGACTATAATAGTCGGCAACGGCCAGGACGGCGTGCTGCAAGTGGACGAACGGCTTTACGCGGCCGCCGAGAAAGCGGGCGCGGAAGTAATAGTTCGCGTCACCCCCGACGCGATAAGAAAGTACAACGAACTCGCGCCAACGCGGAGAATAAACGCGTTGATTCACACGACTTGCTGATTTTCGTGTATTGTTTTAGCCCTCCTTAACAGATTGCTTGTTTTTGTTAAAGGAAAGCGTTTTAACTAATAACTGCGCTCTAGAGGGTATATGCCGCAGAGGACGCGAGAATGGCTTGAACAATGGAGTAAGAGCAGAGCCGAGCACGAAAGCAGGTTGCGTAGCTTTCTTGCCGAGAGGGGACTTTCTGAGCTCACGCCGCACTACGAGGAACTTGTTTTCAACCGGCTGCACCCGAAAACGTCGCTGCGAAAAATGAAGCTGGTTGAGGAAGCGACGGGGCGGCCCTTGCGGCAAAGCGACTTAAATATTATTCGCATGTCCGACGCGGCAATGCTTGCGGAGGCGAAGCGGTTGGCTGTAGTCGAAGCAGCTAAAGCCGGGCGGAAAAAAGCCAAGATAGAAGGCAAAGAAGCGCGCAAACAGGCAAAACAGGAATTAGAGAATAGTCTTCAACGTGTTTTAGCTGAACGCGGTCTATCGAGGAGGAAAATCAACTCGCTTTTTCCCCGACCCCCTCGGGCGCGGACTCTTTTGAATATGATTGCCCTGCTAGAAGGCAAAATAGGCCGCCAAATCAAGCCAAGTGAAGCATACCATTTAAGATTGGGCCCGGCTAACCTAGACGCTTCCGCTAGGCACATTCTGAAACTGGATGAAAAAGCCGCTGCTGACGAGGAAGCTATGAAGCGCCTAACCTCCATATTTCCCAAGCGATACATAAAAGCGAGGCTTCACCGTCTTCGAATTTCCGCCCCGAAGCTGCTCAAGCACGCGCAGATTTTCGTCGACGTGGGCGTACCCATACCAAAAGGCGAGTTAGGGCACTCGTTTGAAAAGCTTCAGAAAACATTAGCTGGGCTGGTTGCAGAAAAACAGCAGCGCGAGTCGGAACAAAAGGAGTTGGATGACTTCCTTGAAAAAAAAGGAATAGGCAAGCCGCCTGCATATCTGGTCAATCAAACCCCGCTCACTATTCTTTCAAAACTACGTACTTTCTACGAAGTAACTGACGGGCTGAAGGCGGATGAACACTGGTGGAGGTTTAACCAGTACCACGGCGACGCGTTCAAACGCCACCTCGAACACTTTGTTGGCCGCCGCAAAACGGCCGTGCAGAAGGCAGTTGGCTGGAATGTATTGATTGAAAAATATGGTTTGCCGTCGCGATTGCCTTACCGCGCTTCGAAACTGTCGCCCTCGCTCGCGGAACAGCGGATTAAAGCACTGCAGGATGAGTTCAGCGGCACGCCGTTGCGGGTTCAAGACCACTTGTGGGCGTTGGGCTGGTCGGCTGAACGTCTTCCCGCCGTAATAGCACCACTGAAGAAAAGAGTGCTGCGCCGGCGCGAGGAACTGGTTGCGCGGGGCATTTCTCGAGAAAAAGCCGACAAAATGGCGCGATGGAGACATGAAAAACTGCGTCAAGTGCTTGCCGCAATCGACGCAGCTGGACTCGACACCGGAAAATATGCTGTAACCGTCCTAGACCGGTTGAAAGCAATTGAAGACAAGGCGCTTGAAAAAGGCGAGAAAGACTTCGAGCACGGCATTGGTAGCGAGGATATTTACTACCGCGAAATGCGTTCGCACAAGCTTTTGACGCCCGAGCAGGAGAAGGAACTCGGCGCAAGAGCGCAGGCTGGCGACGTCAACGCGAGAAACAAGTTGGTCGAATCTAACTTGAGGCTGGCGGCGAGCATTGCGCGGAAATACCAGCGGCCAGGCATTAGTTTGATTGACTTGATTCAGGAAGGAAACCTTGGTTTACTTAAGGCAGCGGATAAGTTCGACCCCGCCCGGGGTTACCGCTTCAGCACGTACGCAAGTTGGTGGGTTCGCTCAAGTATCACCCGCGCACTAGCCAACACGCTGAGGAGAAAAATCAGGATTCCCGTTCACGCTTTGGAGGGACTGAACAAAGTAAATGACGTGCGGGAGAAGTACTTGGAGGCCGGTCGTATTCCTACTTTTGAAGAACTGCGCTCGCAAACTGGCTTGAGCACAAAAGTATTAAGGGGCATTCTTGCCGCCGAACAAAATCCGACTTCGCTGGACGAGTTTGCCGACGAGTCGAAAACGCTTCTGGAACGGCTTCCCTCGCACGATACTTCTCCCGAGGAACAGGTTTTGTTACGGCGAGCTGCCAGTGACCCCGCTTTGTTCAAGCAGGTCCAACCGCATCACGAGGCAGTCATGCGCGCTTACTTTGGCGTTCCCTACGCTGGCGAGCACGAGGAAGGTACCCTGCCACGCGCAGTGAACAAGTTCATCGAACAACATCCGGATGGCGGCGTTCTG
>Ga0315268_10005366_pt1 | contig 13781 bp, 17 predicted proteins | sample C1_top_MG_FD_204535 | JGI IMG/M metagenome (GOLD analysis project Ga0315268, IMG submission 204535) | Sediment microbial communities from Yellowstone Lake, YNP, Wyoming, USA - C1_top | ecosystem: Environmental > Aquatic > Freshwater > Lake > Sediment | place: USA: Wyoming | collected 2017-08-01 | reverse complement strand
AGGGGTTTCAGGATGACGGTGTAGATGATCGCATAGCCGATGAAGGTGGCCAGGGTCAGCCATGCCGTCAGTGCATTGACGCCGTAGTAGAGGATGGCCATGCCGGCAAGGCATAGCCCGGACGACCAGATCAGCGTGGCCCGCCCCGAGAGCGCACCGCGCGGCAGCGGACGCGCCCGCGTCCTGGCCATGATGCTGTCGATCTTCTGTTCGATCAGACAATTCAGCGCCGCGGCAGCCGCGGCGACCAGGGTTATACCCAGCGTCGCGGCAGCGACCAGCCCGGGGGTCATCCGCTCGGAGGGTGCCAGCAGCATGCCGATGAAGGCACAGAAGACGACCAGGGTGATCACGCGCGGTTTGGTCAGGGCGATATATTCGCTGACCTGATGCATTGCGGGTTGTATGGAGATCGTTGTCATGACTTGTCCTTCATCGCTTCGGCGCACGCATGGAGTCAGCCGATCTGGGAAACCTGAAGCAGGCGCGTCAGATCCTCGATCATGCCCTTGGGGTCCGCGCCGTCATCGTAGCGCAGCACGAAGTTGCCGAGCGGATCGATCAGGTAGATATGCGCGGACGGATCCCCCTTGGCCGGAAACGCCGACAGCCAGGCCGGATCCTGGGCGCGTGCCACCAACAGTCCCGGATGCTCGGCGAGCAGCTTTGGGTCGGGGGCACCGGCACTGGAGAGCAGCCACAGCCGCCCGATCCGGCTCATGTTCTCACCCTGGCTCAAGCGTACCTGGCGGATGTAATAGAGGCTGCGCTGGCATCTCTGCCCGCACGACGGCGGCTGTATGGTGACCAGTTGCCACTTGCCGTGCAGCACATCGCTGGAGAACGCCTTGCCAGTCAGATCGGTCAGCAGGCCGCCGGGCAGCTTGTGGGTTGCGAGCAGTTCGCCGTGATTGACGCGGTGCGCCGGGCGCCAGTTCAGGTAAACGACGTAGGCGGCGAGTACGGGAAGCACGGAAATTACCGCAAGTAGCAGGAGCGTTCGGCGGCCATTACTCAACATCCGGGGAATCCTTTCGAAAAAAATGATAGGCCCACAACAGGCAGGCCAACACCGCAAAAGCGAACCATTGGAAGGCGTAGCCCCGGTTCCTGTCGGCACCGGAATCGGGCCTGGGCCAGTCCCTGAGCAATCCGTCCCCCGGGTCATCGGCCTGCCGGACGATAACCGGCTGCAGCTTGAGGCCCGACCACGCGCGGAAGCGCTCCGGCGTGACGTTCTCCCAGATCCGGCCCTCCCTGTAGGTGGTACCGAATTCCTTGAACCGCGCCGGCAACTGGACGCTGCCCGAAATCTCGACGCGCCCGCCCGGGGTCTTGATCTCCGGCAAGTGCGCCCTGTCCCGGCCGGCGGCAACCCAGCCGCGATCGACCAAGAGGCAGAGGTCGCTGCCCTCCAGCTCCAGGGGCATATAGACATCGTAGCCATCCTGGCCCTGATGCACCTGGTTGTCGAGAAAGATGCCGTATTCCGTCAGCCAGCGGCCACGGGCGGATACCCGGTGATAATCGAGGCTGTTTTCGTCGATCAACTGGCCACCGATGGAGACGGGGGCCAGCTTCGCCAGGCTGTCGTAACGCGCCTCCCGCGCTTCCCTCATGTGCGCCCGGTCCAGTTGCCAGCGTCCCAGCAGGACGGTGACGATGACCACGACGATCGCGGCGATGGTCGGCCAAAACCGCGATGCTGCCCGCATCGGACTCCCGTCGGATGCGCTAGACTGCTGCTTTTTCAAAGAGAGCTTTCCGTGAGAATCATCATCATCGCGCTGCTCCTGGTCATACTCGGCAGCCTGGGCTCGGCCTTGTTCTTCTTGTTCTCCGACAAGCCCGGCTCCCAGCGCACGGTCAGGGCGCTCACGCTGCGGGTCGGCCTATCGATCCTGTTGTTCGTCCTGCTGATGGCCGGCTACCACTTCGGCCTGATCGGCAGGCAGCCTTAGGCCGTAGGTCCCGTGGATCATAACCAATACACCACCACGAACAGCAGCAGCCAGACGACATCGACAAAGTGCCAATACCAGGCCACCGCTTCGAAACCGAAGTGGTGGTCCGGCTTGAAATGGCCGGCCAACACGCGGAACAGCATGACCGTCAGCATGATCACGCCGATCGTGACATGCAGGCCGTGGAAGCCCGTCAGCATGAAGAAGGTCGTGCCGTAGATGCCGGTGGTCAGCTTCAGATTCATCTCGGCGTAGGCATGGGAATATTCGTGAATCTGCAGCGTAAGGAAGGTCACACCCAGGGCGATGGTCAGGATCAGGCCCAGCGTGAGCTGGGTGCGCTTGTTCTTCATCAGCCCCCAGTGAGCCCAGGTCAGGGTGGCGCCGGAGGTGAGCAGCAGCAGGGTATTGATGGCGGGAATCCCCATGGCTTCCATCGGGCTGAAGCTGCCCTTGAAGCCCGGGCCGGCATTGGGCCAGATCGCGGTGAAGTGGGGCCAGAGCGCCTGCGTCTCGCCGCTGGCAAGATCGGGAACCGACAGCACCCGGGCATAGAACAGGGCGCCGAAGAAGGCGGCGAAGAACATCACTTCGGAAAAGATGAACCAGCTCATCGCCCAGCGGAACGAAGAATCCACCCGCTCGTTGTAGAGTCCGCCCTCGGATTCCCGGATCACCGTGCGGAACCAGCCCGCCATCATGAAGAACAATACCGCGAAGCCGGCAGCCACGACCACCGGGCCGGCGCCGTAGCTGTTGACCCACAATACGGCCCCCGCAGCCAGCAGCAGCAGCGCCAACGCCCCGACCAACGGCCAGTAGGACGGGCTCGGCACGTAATAGTAGCTAGCTTCCTGCGTCATTTCCCTTCTCCTTTCAAGTTGTTGCTCCGTGGCCCATGACGACGAACCTGACCACGACCACCAGCACCAGGACAAACAACGCACCGCCCAAAAGCCCCGCCACCACTATCTGCGCCGGTTTAAGGTTGGCGACATCGAACTCGCTGTGTTGACGGCGACGAACCCCGAAAAACGCCCAGAAAATCGTTCTTGCCGCCTGAAGAAAATTGCCGCCTCGTTGTGTAGGCTGATCCTTCATGATCTGCCCGTTGGCGTCCCGCTCGCAGCGCGCTCGTTGCCCTCGACCTCGAAGAAGGTATAGGACAAGGTGATGGTCTTGATGTCTTTTGGCAGCGACGGATCGACCACGAATACCACCGGCATGCGCCTGGTCTGGCCGGCTGCGACGGTCTGCTTGCTGAAACAGAAACAACTGATCTTATGGAAATACTGGGCCGCCTCGCGCGGCCCGTAGCTGGGGATGGCCTGGCCGGTCACCGCCTCGTTCTTGGTGTTCACCACTTCGAACATCGCCTGCGAAACCGCACCCGGATGCACGATCATGTGCGATTGCAGCGGGCGGAATTTCCAGGGCATGTCATGGACGTTAGAATCGAACTCGACGGTCACCACCCGCGACGCATCCACCTGCGTGTTGAGTGGCGTCGCATGCAAACTCAAACCGACCTGGTTCAGCCCGGTCACGCTGCAGAAAACCGAATAGAGCGGCACCAGGGCGTAACCGAAACCGAACATCAAGGTCGAGAACAGCGCGAGCTTGATCAGCGTCTTGCGGTTGCTGGGCCTGGGGACATCACTCATCGTTCGAGCAACCAGGCGCGGAGGATGTAGCCGAAGAAAAACGCCAGCGCCACCCCTCCCAGGATCAGGCCCAGGCGCAGATTGCGTCTAGCCTGAGCTTCCTTGTCCGACATCATTGTCCCTCCGACTCTCTCATTTCACCTGCGGCTGGATTTCCCAGGTGTGATAAGGCGCCGGCGACGGCACTTCCCACTCCAGGCCCACCGCGCCGTCCCAGGGCTTGGCTGCAGCCTTGGGGCCGCCCTTGATGCAGGCGATCACGACATAAAGAAACAGCAACTGGGAGAGCCCCAGACCGAACGCGCCGATCGAGGAGATCATGTTGAAGTCGGCGAACTGCAGCGCGTAGTCGGGGACGCGGCGCGGCATCCCGGCCAGACCCAGGAAGTGCTGGACGAAGAAGGTCATGTTGAAGAAGACCATCGTCAGCCAGAAATGCGTTTTCCCGAGCCTCTCGTTGTACATGTGGCCGGTCCACTTCGGCAGCCAGTAATAGACCGCGGCGAAGGCCGAAAACAGCGCGCCGGCGACCATCGTGTAATGGAAATGGGCCACCACATAGTAGGTGTTGTGCAGTTGCACGTCGACCGGAGTCATCGCCAGCACCAGGCCGGAGAAACCGCCCATGGTGAACAGGAAGATGAAGCCCAGCGCAAACAGCATCGGGGTCTCGAAGCTCAGCGCCCCGCGCCACATGGTGGCAATCCAGTTGAACACCTTCACCCCGGTGGGAACGGCGATCAGCATCGTCGCATACATGTAGAAGAGCTGTCCGGCCACCGGCATGCCCGAGGTGAACATGTGGTGACCCCAGACGAAGAAGGACAGGATCGCGATCGAGCCCGTGGCATACACCATCGAGGTATAGCCGAACAGCGGCTTGCGCGAGAAGGCGGGGATCACCTGGGAGATGATGCCGAACCCGGGCAGGATCACGATATAGACCTCGGGGTGGCCGAAGAACCAGAAGACGTGCTGGTACAGCACCGGATCGCCGCCACCGGCGGCACTGAAGAAACTGGTGCCGAAATGGCGGTCGGTCAGAAGCATGGTCACCGCCCCGGCGAAGACCGGCATCACGGCGATGATCAGAAAGGCGGTGATCAGCCAGGTCCAGGCGAACATGGGCATTTTCATCAGCGTCATCCCGGGCGCGCGCAGGTTGAGGATGGTGGTGATGATGTTGATCGAACCGAGGACCGACGAAATGCCGAGAATGTGCACCGCGAAAATCGTCAGGTCCATGCCCATCCCCATCTGTATCGACAGGGGCGGATAGAGGGTCCAGCCGACGCCGGCGGCGCCACCGGGCACGACGAGGGAGGTGACGAGCAGCAGGCTGGCCGGAATCAGCAGCCAGAAGCTCCAGTTGTTGAGGCGACCGAAGGCCATGTCGGAGGCGCCGATCTGCAGTGGGATCATCCAGTTGGCGAAGCCGACAAAGGCCGGCATGATCGCGCCGAAAACCATGATCAGCCCGTGCAGAGTAACGATCTGGTTGTAACGCTCGGGCTCCAGGAACTGAATGCCAGGTTCGAACAGCTCGGCGCGGATGAGCATCGCCATGATGCCGCCGACGATGAACATGGTAAAGCTGAACCACAGGTACATCGTGCCGATGTCCTTGTGGTTGGTCGTCGTCAGCCAGCGTTTCAGACCGGTCGGATGCTGCCCATGATCATGCGCATCCGCATGTCCGTTTACCGTAGCTTCCATCGTCCTCTCCTGTATTCGATTAATCCGCTGCATCGCGCCGGATGCGGTCAGCGACGCGCCGCCTTGATTTCGGACGGCTGGATGGCATCCCCGGTCTTGTTGCTCCAGGAGTTGCGCTCATAGGTGATCACCGCCGCGATGTCGGTATCGGACAACTGCTTGCCGAAGGCCGCCATCGCCGTCCCCGGACGGCCATTCAGCACCGTCTTGATGTGGTCGATCTTGGGGCCGTTCGCGACCTTGGAACCGTCCAGGGCCGGGAAGACCCCTGGGATGCCTTTGCCGGTCAACTGGTGGCAGGGGGCGCAATTCTTGACGAACACCTCATGGCCGTGCTTCATCAGATCCGCGAACTGCCAGACCTTGTTCGCATCCTCGGCACTGGCCGCCATTTTCTGCTTTTGTCCGGCCACCCAGGCGGCGTACTTTTCCTCGGACACCACATCCACCACGATCGGCATGAAGCCGTGGCCCTTGCCGCACAATTGCGCGCACTGGCCGCGGAATACCCCTTCCCGGTCGGCGCGGAACCAGGTATCCCGGATGAAACCGGGGATCGCGTCCTGCTGGACCCCGAGCGACGGGACAAACCACCCGTGAATGACGTCGTTGGAAGTCGTCAGGATGCGGATCTTCTTGCCCACCGGCACGACGACGCGATTATCGACCTGGAGCAGGTAGTGCGGATCTTTGGGCGCCTTGCCGTCGAGTTGATCCTCGGGGGTCGATAGGGTGCTTATGAACTTGATCCCTTCGCCCTCCCCATTCAGGTAGTCGTAGCCCCACTTCCACTGGTAGCCGGTGGCCTTGATGGTGATGTCGGAATTCGAGGAATCTCTCATTGCGAGCAGCGTCTTGGTGACCGGCCAGGAAATCGCGATGAGGATCAAAAACGGGATAGCGGTCCACAGGATCTCGACCTTGGTGTTCTCGTGAAAGTTGGCAGGCGTCCCACCCGATGACTTGCGATGCCTGATGACCGAATAGAACATCACCCCGAACACAATGACGAAGATGGTGAGGCAAACTCCCATCATCCACATGTGCAGGTCATAGACCTCCTGGGCCAACTTGGTGGCGGGTCCCTGAAAGTTGAATTCGTAGGCCGCCTCCGCCGCTCTGCTCAACAGACCCAGAACCGCTAATGCCGCCAGACGAGGCACGCCTGCCCACCGTGCTTGTTTGGTCATATTGATAAACCCCGTTTTGATGTGCGTTTCCAAATCAAGCCCTCGCCGCAGCCGGCGGCGATACTTCACCATTGTGTTGAAGACCTGGGAGCGGTAGGACTGCGGCACTGTGCACGTCATTCATGTCGGCTGGCGCCGACGTTCCGCCCGTGCCAGGCTCTTGAAACGCAATCCTCCCTCAAGCCCCCATACGCTTCACGCCAGCGTCTTGCCACAAGGCGGTAGGAATCATCTTCGCACCGGCAAACGAGGCCGAGGAAATCTATCACAGCCGGGGCTTACCTTCAACCTTTATTATTTAAGGTCTATACATTTCACGGAGTGCCGCAAGCAGCAGTTCATGGACGCCACCGAAACTGCCGTTGCTCATCACCAGGACCCGGTCGCCTGCGCGGGCCTCCGCGGTCACCGCGGCGACCAATGCCGCAAGGTCTTCAAATACCTGCGCCTTGCCGCCAAGGGGCGCCAATGCGGCTGACGCGTCCCAGCCCAGGTTCTTGCCGTAGCAGAACACCGCGTCGGCGCCGGCCAGGCTGCCCGGCAACTGCGCTTTCATGGCGCCGAGTTTCATGGTGTTCGAACGCGGTTCGAGCACGGCGAGTACGCGCCCCTTCCCGATCGCCCCGCGCAATCCCGCGATGGTCGCCGCGATGGCCGTCGGATGGTGGGCGAAGTCGTCATAGATCGTCACGCCGCGTACCTCGCCACGCACCTCCAGCCGCCGTTTGACGCCCTTGAAGCGCGCCAGCGCCTGCAGCGCTAGGTCCGCAGGCACGCCGGCATGGCGGGCTGCCGCCAGCGCGGCGAGCGCATTGGCACGGTTGTGGGCGCCGGGCAAGGCCAGACTCGTACTACCGATGTCACGCCCCGTAAAGATCACGGAAAAGCGCCCATCGCTTGATACCGGCCCGGTCTGCCAGCCGTCGGGACCATTGAACCATTCCACCGGCGTCCAGCAGCCACGGTCGAGGACGCGCTTTAGCGCCGGCTCAGCGCCGTTGGCGACGATCAGGCCATTGTTCGGCAGGGTTCGCACCAAATGCTGAAATTGCGTCTCGATCGCCGCAAGATCGCTGAAGATGTCCGCATGATCGAACTCGAGATTGTTGAGGATCACGGTCCGGGGACGGTAGTGCAGGAATTTCGAGCGCTTGTCGCAAAAGGCGGTATCGTATTCGTCCGCTTCGATGACGAAAAACGGTGAATCGGTGAGTCGCGCCGATATGCCGAAGTCTTGCGGCACGCCACCGATCAGGAAGCCGGGTTCGAGCCCGGCAGCCTCCAGTATCCACGCCAGCATCGCAGTGGTCGTGGTCTTGCCATGGGTACCCGCCACGCCAAGCACCCAGCGCCCGGGCAGGATGTTCTCCGCCAGCCACTGCGGACCGGAAACGTAAGCCAGGTTACGGGCCAGAATCTCTTCGAGCAGCGGGTTGCCGCGCGAAATCGCGTTGCCGACGACGAACAAATCCGGGGCCAAAGCCGCCTGTCCGGCCGAATAGCCCTCGGTCAACGTAATTCCCTGGGCTTCCAACTGGCCGCTCATCGGCGGATAGACATTGGCGTCGCAGCCGGTGACCTGGTGGCCTGCGGCCCGTGCCAGCAGAGCTAGGCCACCCATGAAAGTGCCGCAGATGCCGAGGATGTGGATGCGCATGGCAGCTCGACCGGAATGCCGTGTAGAATGGCCCCGGATTGTAACCGATAGCGCTGCCATGCCTCGCCGCTTCAAGCATTCGCCGCAAATCGACGCCATGCGCCGCGACATTGCCAGCTTGGCGGCCCGCCTGATGGCCGAGGATGGCATTGCCGACTACGGCCTGGCCAAGCGCAAGGCGGCCAAGAACCTGGGCGCGCCGGACAGCGAGGCGCTACCGACCAACCAGGAAATCGAAGAGGCCTTGCGCGCCTATCAGACGCTCTTCCAGGAAGACGAACAGCGCGAGCGACTCGCCGTCCTGCGTCGTAGCGCCCTGTTGCTGATGCGTTTGCTCGACCAGTTCCACCCCTATCTGACCGGTCCCGCCCTGGACGGCACCGCCGGGCGCTACGCCGAGGCGGAGATCGAACTTTTTGCCGACAGCGCCAAAGATGTCGAGATCTTCCTTCTTGATAGGGGGATCGGCTTCGAATATGCAGATATCCACCGAACCGGTCCTGACACCCCGGAGACCCGGCTGAGGTTGGACGGCGGCGAAGCGATGCTGCTGCTGTCGATCTATCCCCACACCCTGGAACGCAGCCACCGCCGCAATCCGCACACCGGTCAGGTGGCAGCGCGTGCCCGTACTGAAACAGTCGCCGCCTTGCTGGAGCCGTCATGAATCGTCTTGCCCGCAACATCCTCATCGCCGCAGTGGCCCTGGCAGCGGCCGGTGCCGGCTACCTGGTCAGCCACCTGCAGCAGGTTCTCCCAAGCAATCCGGCCAGTGCCAGGGAACTTCTCTCCCTGACCCTGCCGGATGCCAGTGGCGCCGCCCAATCCATGCAGCAATGGCAGGGGAAGGTGCTGGTGGTGAATTTCTGGGCAACATGGTGTCCGCCCTGTCGAGAGGAAATGCCGGGATTTTCCCGATTGCAAAGCAAGTTTTCGGGAAACGGGGTGCAATTTGTCGGGATCGGCATCGATTCCGCGGATAAAATACGACAATTTTCGCACGATCTACCGGTCAGCTATCCGCTCCTGGTCGGTGGCACCGCGCTGATGGGGCTCACCGACCAGCTTGGCGACAGTGAAGGCGGCCTGCCCTTCACCGTCATCCTCGACCGCGACGGCAAGCTGCTGCAGACCCGGCTGGGCGCCTGGCAGGAGTCCGATCTGGAGAGGGTTCTGGTCGGTCTGGCGAAATGAACGCGGTCCGGGTGCCACTGGACAAGATGCGGCCATTTGCGGCAAACTTGCAGACATGGTGAAGCAAACTCGCACTCAAAAGAACAGCCAGACCGACGCCGGACCGCCCTGTATCCTGGCATTGCATGGTCCGAACCTGAACCTGCTCGGCAGCCGCGAACCTGGGGTCTATGGCCGAACCACGCTGGCCGACATCCATCTGACGATGGAGGCACGCGCCCGCGTCGATGGCGTCCGGATCGAAAGCTTCCAGAGCAACAGCGAAGGCGAGCTGATCGACAGGATCCAGTCCGCAGCGAGCGAAGGCATCGGTTTTATCATCATCAATCCGGCCGGGTACACGCACACCAGCGTGGCCTTGCGCGACGCGCTGCTGGCAGTGAAGATCCCTTTCATCGAGGTGCACCTGTCGAATATCCATGCCAGGGAAAGCTTCCGCCAGCATTCGTATTTTTCCGATATCGCCGTCGGCGTCATCTGCGGGCTGGGCGCCCAGGGTTATGAGCTGGCCCTCGAGGCCGCACTCACCGCGCTGGCGCACAGCCGCCCATCCTGATCCACGGGCGCCGGGCTTGCCCCGCGCGCCGACTTGCAGGGAGCACAATATGGATCTGAGAAAACTCAAGAAACTCATCGACCTCGTCCAGGAGTCCGGCATCTCCGAGCTGGAAGTGACCGAAGGCGAGGAAAAGGTTCGCATCGTCAAGCACGTCATCGGGCCGGCGAATCCCACCTACATGGTTGCTGCCCAGCCGCAACCCTACCTCGCACCGGCGCCGGTTGCCCCAGCGCCTGCCGCCGAAGCGGCACCGCCTGTCGAACCCGAGGGTCACGTCGTCAAGGCGCCGATGGTCGGCACCTTCTATCGCTCGGGTTCTCCCGGCGCGCCGTCGTTTGTCGAAGTCGGACAGGCGGTGAAAGAGGGCGACGCGCTGTGCATCATCGAAGCGATGAAGCTGATGAACGAAATCGAGTCGGATGCCACCGGCATCGTTAAAGCGATCCTCGTCGAAAATGGCCAGCCCGTTGAATACGGACAACCCCATTTCCTGATCGGCTAAAGCCGGCCGCGACTCGAGGCGTCCTGGGTATTCAAAAATATGTTTGAGAAAATTCTGATTGCCAATCGGGGAGAAATTGCTCTCCGCATCCAGCGGGCCTGCCGCGAACTGGGCATCAAGACCGTCGTCGTACACTCGACCGCCGACACCGAAGCGAAATACGTCAAGCTCGCCGACGAGTCGGTGTGCATCGGTCCGCCGCCTTCCGCCGCCAGTTATCTCAACATCCCGGCGATCATCTCGGCGGCCGAGGTGACCGACGCCGAGGCGATCCACCCCGGCTATGGCTTCCTCTCCGAAAATGCCGATTTCGCCGAGCGCGTCGAGAAATCCGGTTTCGTCTTCATCGGCCCGCGCCCCGAGACCATCAGCCTGATGGGCGACAAGGTGAACGCCAAGAACGCCATGAAGGAAGCCGGCGTGCCTTGCGTGCCGGGTTCCGAGGGGGCGCTGCCCGAGGATCCCAAGGAGATCGTCAGGATCGCCCGCACCGTCGGTTATCCGGTCATCATCAAGGCGGCCGGCGGTGGTGGCGGCCGCGGCATGCGCGTGGTGCATACCGAGGCGGCCCTGCTCAATGCCGTCACCACCACTCGCGCCGAAGCCGGCGCGGCCTTCGGCAACGCCACCGTGTACCTTGAGAAGTTCCTTGAAAACCCGCGCCACATAGAGATTCAGGTGCTCGCCGACAGCTTCAATAACGCCGTCTACCTGGGCGAGCGCGACTGCTCGATGCAGCGCCGCCACCAAAAAGTGATTGAAGAAGCGCCAGCGCCGGATATCAACCGGCGCCTGATCAACAAGGTCGGCGAGCGCTGCGCCGAGGCCTGCCGCAAGATCGGTTACCGCAGTGCCGGCACCTTCGAGTTCCTCTACGAGGGCGGCGAGTTCTACTTCATCGAGATGAACACCCGGGTGCAGGTGGAGCATCCGGTCACCGAGCAGGTCACCGGCATCGACATCGTTCAGGCTCAGATCCGCATCGCCGACGGCGAAAAGCTGTGGCTGCGCCAGCGCGACGTGGTGCTGAAGGGCCATGCCATCGAGTGCCGGATCAATGCCGAGGATCCGTTCAAGTTCACCCCCTCGCCCGGCCGGATAGGTACCTACCATGCGCCCGGCGGACCCGGCATCCGCATCGATTCGCATATCTACCAGGGTTACACAGTGCCGCAGCATTACGACTCACTGATCGGCAAGTTGATCGCCAGCGGCGACACCCGCGATCAGGCGATCCGGCGCATGCGCATCGCCCTATCCGAGATGGTAGTCGAGGGTATCAAGACCAACATTCCGCTGCACCAGGAACTGATGCACGATGCCCGCTTCGTCAAGGGCGGCACCAGCATCCACTACCTCGAGGAGAAGCTCGCCGCAAAGGACGAGGCGACCAAAGGCAAGCCATGAAACCATTCCGCCGCCGCTGTCCTTGACCCATGTGGCTCAACGTCAGGCTGTGCACCGACGCCGCGCACGTCGAAGCGCTCTCCGAGGCGCTGCTGGAGCAGGGCGCACTGTCGCTCAGCATCGAGGATGCCCTGGCCGGAACCCCAGAAGAAACGCCGCAATTCGGCGAACCGGGTAGCCCCGACGCCCCGTTGTGGCAGGAAAGCCGGGTGGTGGCCCTGTTTTCCCCGGCTGACGACCTGATCGGACGCATCGCTGCCGCCTGCAAAATCGCTGGCTTGGACGACCTGCCCGAGATCGACATCGAGGAAATCGCCGACCAGAACTGGGTGCAACTCACCCAGGCCCAGTTCGAGCCGATCCGCATCAATGAGCGCCTCTGGATCGTGCCGACCTGGCACGCGGCGCCCGACCCGGCCGCGATCAACCTGATCCTGGATCCCGGCATGGCCTTCGGCACCGGCTCGCACCCGACCACGCAGCTTTGCCTCGAGTGGCTTTGTGCAACGATCTCTGACGGCGAGAGCGTGCTCGACTACGGTTGCGGCTCGGGCATCCTGGCCATTGCCGCGGCCAAGCTCGGCGCCGGTGCGGTGCTCGGCGTGGACATCGACGACAACGCGCTCGCCGCGGCCCGGGACAATGCCGCGAACAACGGCGTCGCCCTGGAACTGCGTCACTCGCGAGCGCCGATCGTAGAGACCTTCGACCTCGTCGTCGCCAACATCCTGACCAACCCGCTGTGCCTGCTGGCGCCGCTGCTCGCCGCGCGGATCAGTCCGGGCGGACGCATCGCCCTCTCCGGCATCCTGGCGTCACAGGCCGAAGAAGTGATCGGCGCCTATGCGCCCTTCATCGACTTGCGCATCGGCGCCACCCTGGACGGCTGGGTACGGCTGGAGGGTGGAAGGGGGAAGGGGGGACGGCAAGCCCCGCCGCCGGGCCGCCCCAAGGCGGGGCAGCCAACAAACTGCGAGCCTGGCGAGCCGCAGTCACCCCCTGCCGTGGGAAGGGGGATGGGGGGACGGCAATCGTGATGCTGACGCGCTGCCCCGCCTGCGGCACGGTCTTCCGCGTCGCAGCCTTGCAGCTCAAGGCGAAGCAGGGCAAGGTGCGCTGCGGCCAGTGCCGGCACGGCTTCGACGCCCTCGCCACGCTGATCGATCAGGAATCGCCGGCAACGCCCGCGGCTGAAGATCAGACGGAGCCGTTGCCGGCACCGCCGGACGATACTCCGGCGGTCGAGCCGATCGCCGGCCAGGAATCGGCCGAACGCTTCGAGACCGCTGTCTGGCCGCCGCCGGAGGTGGAAGTCGCGGCGAAAGACCGTAGCCACGCCTGGATCTGGGTTGTTGCGACACTCGCCGCCTTGCTGTTCCTGCTGCTTCAGGCGGTGATGCAGTTCCGCACCGAACTTTCCATACTATTTCCGGACACCAAGCCGGCGCTGCGTCAGGTCTGCAAACTCCTCGGCTGCGAGCTGGCGCTGCCGCGCAAGGCGGACTTCCTCGGCATCGAGGCTTCGGACCTGCATCCGGGGCCGGCCGGACAAATTCTCCTGGCCGCGACGCTGAGGAACCGCGCACCCTTCGCCCAGACCTACCCCGACCTCGAACTGACCCTTACCGACACCGCCGACCAGCCCTTGATTCGCAAGGTCCTGGCGCCGGGCGAGTACCTGCCCAAGGGCACGGATATCGCCGCCGGATTTGCCGCCAACAACGAACTCGCACTGAATCTCACGCTCCAGGCCGGTGTCCAAGGCTCGGCCGGTTACAGAATTTATCTTTTCTACCCCTGAGGGTATCCTGTCGGTCCATTCCCCCACAGGAGCTAGACCATGACTACCGTGAACCTCGGCGGCAAGCCCATTCATCTCGACGGCCAGTTCCCCCACGCGGGGCAAAACGCAGTGCCGTTCTCCCTGG